>OBLQ010000386.1_pt1 | contig 16925 bp, 14 predicted proteins | sample 1519881 | NCBI WGS metagenome assembly OBLQ01 (sample SAMN01911456, study PRJEB22533) | soil metagenome | biome: Soil | place: Malaysia | collected 2012-04-30 | depth DG_metagenome m | reverse complement strand
GGCTTCACCGACGAAGTTGCCCATATTGAGCTGAATCGTGGTCAAGTCGTGCAGGCTTTCCGTCAGGCTGCGCGTCAGCTGCTGCAAGCGCGAGAACCGATCGAATTCGAGCGGATCGAATTCGCTCGAGGTCGGGTCGCTTTGATCGAGGCGAAAGAGAATCTGCGATTCGGACTGAATCTCAAGCTCGCGCAGTTGTTCGCGAAAGCGCACGGCGTTGCGCCGCAGCTCGGCCAAGTTGTCGCGGAAGCCGTAAATCTGCTGCTCCATGCGCGATCGGGCGATCGACACTTCACCGGCGTAGTTCACCAAGTTGTTAAGCAGACTCGTATTGACGCGAATCTGCCCCGGGCGCTCGCGCCGGTCGACCCAAGGCTCTCCATCGGCAGCCGTCGGCACTTCTCGTGGACTCGCGGGTTCTTCGACGGCGATCAAGCTCACCAACTCTCCGGTCGCCGGTGTCTGGAGTTCTGGTTCGAAATCCGACGTCTCGGCCGATCGCACCGGCTCCGTACGCGCAGCTGCTGCGACCGGCGCCGCCGGACTCTGGGCGGCTGGTCGAAGCTTTTCGGGCACCGGGGGTGGCGCTTGCGCGGCTTCAATTCCCGGGCGAACGGGGCTCGGCATTTCCGACTCATCGAGCGTCGCCGTAAGGCGCGCCATCAAGCCATTGATGTCGCCGGGCGGCTGACCGCGCGCAATTCGATTCAGCATCGACACGAGGGCATCGTGAGTTTCTTCCAGCAGATCGAACAGCACGCTGCTCGGCATAAGCACCCGACTCTCGACCTGCATGAGCAGCGACTCTGTGTGGTGGCTGATGTCGCCCATCGTCATCAAACCGGCCATGCGCGCACCGCCTTTGAGCGTATGCAGCGCACGCTTCAATTCGAGCACGGTACCCATATCGTCCGGCCTGACGCGCCAAGCACGCAGTGCCTGCTCAACATGATCCAGAATGTCGGTCGCCTCTTCCTTGAAGATCTCGAGCAATTCTGGGTCAACGCCCGAGTCGGCAGTCGGCTCGGGTGCGGCAGGCGTCGGCGCTGCAGCGATGTCATCGTCGACCGAATCCCATGCAATGGTCGGTTCTTCGTCAGGGATCTGCACCGGCGCTGCAGCGGTTCGAGCCGGATCGGGGGAGCGCGGTACCGCCGGGGGCGCCTGTTCGACCGCATGACCGTGTTCCGGCAGCGCGAATCTCCCGTGCTCCACGCGCAGCTGACGCGCGATCGATTCAAATGTCTTGGCAACTTCCTCGCTCTCGGTTCCTTCGCCCCCGACGCGCTCGACCAGACTTTCAACCGTCGCGGCAAAGTGCTCGAGCAGATCGAGATGTTCCGGCAGCAGCGGCAGATGCTGCACCTGCAATGCGTGCAGCAGTCGTTCGGATTCTGCGCAAGACTCAGCCATCACCCGTATGCCGAGCGAGCGGGCGTTACCTTGGAGGGTATGGATAGCGCGCGTCAGCGCGGGCGTTACCTGGCACGCCGATCCTGCGTTGCGGCACTGCGCGATCTGCGCGCGGATATCCGAGATGTGCCCTTGTGCCTCATTCGTAAAGATTTCGAGCAGCACCCCGTCGAGCTTCGGCAGCGTAGCTGCGGCGGGGGCAACGGACACGGATTCGCCACCACGTTCGACCAGCGCATGCGCACGCGACGCCAGCGCGGCCGGGTCTCCCGTCAGTCCCGGTCCACCTTCAAGTTCGCCGATCAAGTCCGGCAATAGGATCTGCGACTCAGCTACGATAGCAACCACCTCGGGTGACGCCGCGATTTTGCCGTCGCGCACGTAATTCAACATGTTTTCCACCGCCCACGCCAGATCGGCGATCTTGGTGGCCCCTACCATGCGACCGCTTCCCTTAAGCGTGTGATAGCCACGACGCAGTTCACCCAACGCATTTGCGTTTGACGGATCGGCACTCCACGTTCCGTACTCGCGCACGACGTTTCCATAAACGTCGCGCGCGTCTTCAATAAATATCTCAAGGATCTCCTGATCGAACTCCTCGTCCGGTGCAAACGCCGACTTGACCGCAACAATCGGCGTGGTCACAGAGGTGGGCGGCTCGATGGTCGACGCCGCTGGCTCTGTCATCGCTTCCTCGAAGGACGGGAGCTCATCGACATCATCACCGGCAGGCGCAAGCTGTCCGCCGAGCGCGTCGCAAGACGCGCGCAGAGTGCGCTCGACTTCCTCCGAGAGACTGTTCGGATCGTCAGCGACGAGATCGATCAACCGCCCGCATTCTTTGGCGATCATTTCCGACTTGGCCGGGTCAAGACTCGGCAGGGCTACGACATGTGCGAGCTGTTCCTGCACCCGCGTGCGCGCTGGCACGTCGCCAGGTTCGCCGAACCACGTATCGAGACGCTCGCGCAGCGCACCCACCGGGTCTTGCAGGCGGGTCGCGCGACCGCGCTTGTCCTTAACGGCTATCTCGACTTCGCGAAGCGCCGATTCCACCAGCGAGTCAACGTTTTTTCTTCCCGCTTTAAGACCATCGACATATGCTCCAAGCGTCCCTACGCATATTGCAAGCGCATCGAGCACGTCGCCATCTACCGTCAGTGAACGATCGCGAACCTGATCGATGTGTCGACGTGTCACCGAGGCAAGCTCAACAGCACGCTCGGCACCGAGAATCTGCAGAGCGCCCTGAATCTGTTCGAGTTGCTTCGGTACCTCGTCGAGCCGCTCGAGTTGCGTGGCGTGTGTTGCGAATCCCTCCAGTGCCTCCTCGATCCGGCCGAGATTAACGCCGACTTCGCCAGCAACGACACCGAGCAGTTGCTGATATTCAGCATCGGTGAGCGCAGCGTCGCTAACTTCGATGCCGTGGGCGCCGGGGACGTTTGCATCGCCGTGCAGCGCTCGCAAACCCACGAGCGCTTGGTCCACTTGCTGCTGCCACTGCGGGTCGGAACGATGCAGTTCTCGCGCGCCGTTCTCGACCGCCAGCAACGCTTGCGCAATCGGCATCGCAACGGCGTCGGAACTTGGTATGCGACCTTCACCAAGCGCGGTACAGGTCGTTACCAATTCGTCGACCAGCTGTTTCAGTGGGGGCGCCCCCGCCATCTCCGCTGTCCCGGAGATCTTGTGAAGGGATTCCATCAACGGCGCCAGCGACTGGGTATCGGTTTTGCGCGCATCAAAAGCTGTGGCAAGCATGTCTTGCGCTTGCTCGACTTCTTTGCCGAGCGCCGCCGCTACTGACTGCAATACCTCCGGGGACGGTCTATCCGGCGAGTCGAGGTCGACATCGTCGACCGACTCGCCGAGCAACTCATCCAGCCGAAAGGCTTGTTTAAGCTGTGCGATTTTCGGGGCTGACGACTGCACATGTGCGAGATCGTGCAGGATGGCACGTACTACCGATTCGCTGGTGCTGCGCAATACCGATTTCTCGACCCCGTCGACGATCTTCTTAATTTGTTGATCCAGTCGCGCGAGATGTTTCTTGCGCTCAGGGGTTGCTTCCAGCTCGCCCGCCGCCATCCCTTCAAGCAAACCGCCAGCTACCCAAAACAGTTGCTCAAGCGCAGCGGTACTCGCGTTAGCCTGCAGTTCGTCCAAAACACCGGCAATCGTTTTAAGCGGTTCTACGTTCTGCGTGTCGCGCAGCCAATTGAGCAAGGCCCCTTGATAGGCGGCGCGTTGTTGCCGCGCGAGCGTGGCGAACTCCGCGTCCGCCAAGCGTTCGCGCCCCGCAACCGCCGGAGGACGCACGGACAAGTCGGGGTTGAACAAGTCGAGTTCGCCGATCGGATCGGCTTTGCGCGCCGCGCGAAGTTCGTTGAGCAGTGTGAGGTGCTTGAAGGGTACGTCGGGATGACCGTATTGCAGCCGTGCAAGATAGTCGGGTAGAACCAAGATACCGCGTGTCAGCGACTCGAGCGCCGCCTGCGACGCCGGCACCTTCTCTTCCATTAACGCTTCGGCCAACGCTTCGACTTCGCGCGCCATAAATGCCGCGCCGTCGAGCTCGACCATAAGCAGTGTGCCAACGACCTGATGAAGATGAGTAATGCAGAACCGCAGGCGGCTGCGATCAGCGGGGTTCTCGACGAAATTCTCAAGCGCGAGCCGCGCCTGTTTGAGCGTTTCGTCGATCTCGCTCTTTACCCAACCGAGCGTGCTAGGGTCAACTTTCCTGTAGGTACTCATGACCTCTCGTTATTCCAACGTGGCCCGCACACCGAGCCGACCGAGTGGTGCACCGCACCCGGCCGGGGGTCCCGCTAGACCGGAAGTTTAAAGCCAGAGACGGATGCTTGCAGCTCACGCGCAAGGTCGGAAAGCTTACCAATAGACTCCGCTGTCTGTCGCGTACCCGCTGACGTCAAGTTCGTCGTCTCCTGAATCTTCGCCATGTTGGACGATACCACGGTCGCCGTTTCGAACTGTTTGTGGGCGTCTCGCGACATAGACACAATCAGGTTCGAAAGCTGCTCGGACACTGATTCGATCTCGCCAAGCGCCTGACCGGCGGCGTCGGCGAGTTTCGTCGCCTGCACCACCCCGTTGGTGGCTTGCTCCATCGAGGCCACGGCTTCGTTCGTGTCCGCCTGAATGGTTTTAACCAGATCCGAGATCTGCTTGGTCGCTTCGGCCGAGCGCTCCGCCAGGCGTTGGACTTCGTCCGCCACCACCGCGAATCCGCGGCCCGCTTCACCGGCCATGGCCGCCTGAATAGCGGCATTCAAAGAAAGGATGTTCGTTTGCTCGGCGATGTCGTTAATAAGCTCGACGATTTCACCGATCTGTTGCGACGACTCGCCAAGGCGCTTGATACGCTTCGCGGTCTCTTGGATCTGTTCGCGCATGTCATCCATACCGCTAATCGTGTCTTGCACGGCCTGCGTTCCGCGTTTGGCCGTTTCCACCGAGCCTTGTGCGACTTCGGCGGACCGCTCGGCGCTCTTGGACATGTCTTCCATCGATTTCGCCATCGAATTAACGCGATTACTGGTTTCGGTAATCTGCGCTGCCTGACGTAGCGCCGCCTCGGTAAGTTCGGTTGCAGTTTGCCGCGAGTTTTCCGAGGCCACGGTCATTTGCACGGCCGCGTTCTTAATACGCGAAACCAGGTTGCGCATTTCGCGGACCGCATAGTTGATCGAGTCCGCGATCGCGCCCGTGATCTGCTCGGTCACTTCCGGCTGGATGGTCAGATCGCCGTCGGCGAGGTCGCCCATTTCGTCGAGTAGTTTGAGAATGGCGTCCTGCGTCTGTCGGTTTTGATCAGCTGAAGCACGCTCGCGGCTGCGGGCGTCCACGACCAGTCGGCGAGCCAGTAAGAATAGAAACGCAAACGTGGTGACGCCGAAGAAGGCAATGACCCCCTGCAGAATCGTTCGTTCCGAACTCAACGCCGAATACGCATTAACCAGCTCGCGGGACTTCGCCAGTAGAGGCTCGGACAAGTCCGACACGACCTGACCGGAGCGCTGGGAAACGAAAAGTTCGGCGGCGCTGCCGAGAATGGATTCGACGTTCTTGGTGACGTTGGCGAAGATCAAGTCCATCTCCTCATAGCGCGGCTTGATCGACGCAGGCGCGGTCTGACGCAATTGCGCCAGCGAATCTGCAAAAAGCTTCACGTCTCGTCCGAACTGCGCCGCCGCCACGGCGGCATCGTTACCGCCCTGAGCAAAAACGTTAACGTCCTTCGCGATGCGCTGTGACAACATGCCCTGGCGGCTCAGCAGATACAGGTCGGCCTGCTTCATACCAGCGTCCGTACCTTCTTCCGCGATTTCATCGGTCAAGGTCAGGAGTAGCGGGCTGTTCTGGTTGATCGCCTGCACGTTGTCGCGCATACCGAGCAACGCCTTTTCCTGTGCGAGAATCTGGTCGACCTCACGTTGAACGCCCTCGCGTTCCTGGCGTGGCGACCAAATCGCGAACACCCCGTTCAGTGCCGGCTGCACTTCCGTCGGGCTCGCCGGTATGCCGACGGCGGGGTTGCCATCACGAAGCGACGCCATAATTCGTGCAAACTGGTCGCGGGATTCTTTCAGCACCTTAAATGCATCGCGTCCACCAAGCACGGCTTCGCGGGCGTCCTTGGCGATTCGTTGCGACAACATCAACAATTGCGAGGATTGCTCGATGTAGCGCGCCTCGCGTTCGGACCGTTGCGTATTGATAAACAACAACCAGACCACGACGATCATCGACAACACCATGCCCGCCAACAGGAAAGGCAGGCCGCTGAGCGCACCGAGGGCGCCGGTACGGCTCGGCTTGGCCGGTAATCCTTCGCCGGTATCGCCGAATTCCGCAATCGCTTCTTCCGATATTCTCGAATCGGCCAAATCGATCAATTCTTCTGACGGTTGATCGATCCGACTCTCTTTCATTTTTGCCCTTGCCATGATCTCACCTCTACGCGTATGCGCGCGCTACGCCGCGACTTTCAAAAACGCTACGTTTTGCGCCAAAGACTTCATATCAAACTCTCCCCACAGAACGTCGTCCCGCAGGAACGCCCCTTTGACGTGCATCATCACCGAATCGTCGATTCCGGGAAGCTGCTGTCGTTCTGTCTCTTCATCGAAATGCCGTAAACCCAACACCTCATGTACCAGGAGCCCGGCATTAAGCTCCGGAATGTTCATCACCATGAGCCGCGCAGCGTCGTCGAGAAACACCGGCGTCTTACCGAAGTACTCGGACAAATCGACTATCGTGACGAGGTTGCCGCGCACATTGGCGACTCCCTTCACCCACGATCGTGTACCGGGTACCGACGTGTAACTCGGGCACGGCAATATTTCGGTCACTTCATCGAGCGCCGTTACCAGGCGCAGATCCCCTAGCCGAAACGCCACGCCCGACCAAAGTTGCGTGGCCTGCACTTCCTGCGGCAGACCGGGCGCCGTCTGAATGCTGTCTTTCTGGATCTTGCGCAGTAACGCCAGCGGATCCTGTCGGGCACGCGCCATTACAGTGCCTTCAGCTTCTCAATCAACGCCTTCTCGTTAATCGGTTTGACCATGTAGTCTCGGGCTCCCTGGCGCAGACCCCACGCCTTGTCCGTCTCTTGACCCTTGGTCGAGCAAACAATAATCGGGATCGCCGACGTGTCCGGATCGCGCGAAATCGAGCGCGTTGCCTCGAACCCGCTCATGCCGGGCATCACGATATCCATCAGGACGGCGTCAGGCTTTTCCTTCTTGCACTTGGCGATCGCTTCCTCGCCGCTCGTTGCGGTGGTCACGGCATAGCCGTTTTTCTTGAGTATTTCGGTCAACAAGTGCATATCCGTCGCCGAATCGTCGACAACCAATACGTTCTTTACCGCCATGTTCGCTACTCCAACTTTTCCGTTAGGTTGATCGCCGCGGGCGATCGCTCAGCCCGCGCCGCTAGTGCACATACTTATTGATGACGTCGATCAATTCTTCCTGTGTAAACGGCTTGTTCACGTGTTCCTGCGAGCCGGCAATACGGCCACGCGCCCGGTCGAATAGACCGTCTTTGCTGGACAGCATGATGACCGGTGTGTCCCGGAAGCGCTTGTTGTTCTTGATCAGTTGACAGGTTTGGTAGCCGTCAAGTCGCGGCATCATGATGTCGACAAAGATAATGTCCGGCTGGTTATCGGTAATCATCGACATCGCCTCGAACCCGTCAGCGGCCGTATACACCTCGAACCCGGCCTTCTTCAGCAATGCCTCCGCCGTACGGCGGATGGTGTTGCTGTCGTCGATAATCATTACCTTGATACCCACGCGCGCCGCGCCCTCAACACTGGCTGTCATGTTCATCGTTTCTGTCCCTCACCACACTGTGTCCGCGACCGGATCACCGCGTGATGCCTCCAAGTCATTGAGCGCGACGCCGTGAGCGAAAGACGCGAGCCGTCGCCCAGCAAGGAAGGGGCATCGCGCGTCTTGGTTGCACCGGCGGTAGCGCATTCGACCGTCAGTAACGTAAATTCGGCAATTGTCGCCTAGATCAATGATCGGCGGCGCTATTAACCGGGTTAGAACACTGCCCTTCCGGCGCCCTACCCGCTTCTTCAGCAAACTATAGACCATGACCCGCGGCCTGTTTCCTTGGTTTTCCACCGACACGGGCTGAAAGTGGCGCGGTTGCGGTGCCGGGAATTCGTCACATTGGGTGCAGGAACCATGCCATTCAGCCTTGAAACCAGCTAGTTTCGACCCGAACATGCGGCTATCCTTGTTGACCACTAAGAATGGATCCCTCCTATGGGCAATGAAGCTAGCCCCGCTGTCTTAAAGCCGATAGAGCAGCCCCCGTCCCTTGAGACCCGATTGTTGGCGTTCCGAGACGCGATCGAATCGTGGTTCGATGCCCGGTGGCAGGAGGTCGCGCTGCCGTTCTACGCCTCGGTCGACTTACGCAACGCCGGATTCAAGTTGGCGCCCATCGACACCAACTTATTTCCGGCGGGGTTTAATAACCTGAAGCCGGCGTTCCATCCAGGGGCAGCCCGCGCGATCCAGTCCGAAATGAAGGATCGGTGTCCGAATGCGCGTGCTGTGCTGGTAATTCCGGAAAATCATACTCGTAACCAATATTACTTCGAGAGTCTGGCAAGCTTGGTTGAGATTCTGAAGCTTGCGGGATTGAGTGTCCGAATCGGGTCGCTCTTGCCGGATTTGAAGGAACCGCGCCGGGTTGAGCTTGCATCGGGTAGCTCAATCACGTTGGAACCGTTCAGACGCACCGGTAACCGGGCTGGTGTCGATGGCTTCGATCCGTGTTTTGTTCTATTGAACAATGACCTCTCTGCCGGGCGTCCGACAATCCTTGAAGGACTCGAGCAGCCCGTCGTTCCCCCGCTTGCGCTCGGTTGGAGTCATCGAACGAAATCCAACCATTTCGCCCACTACCGCCAGGTCGCGAGCGAGTTCGGCACCGTGGTCGAGATGGATCCGTGGCGGGTCGATCCGATATTCCGTAACTGCGGCTGTATCGATTTTCAGAAGCGAGAGGGTGAAGACTGCGTCGCCACCTATGTCGATGAGGTGCTGCAGGCGGTGGCCGCCAAATATCGCGAGTACGGGATCGACCGCCAACCCTTCGTCGTCGTAAAGGCGGATGCTGGTACTTACGGCATGGCTATCATGACCGTTAAGAGCGCCGCCGAAGTCCGCGATCTCAATCGCAAGCAGCGCACGAAAATGGCTCATGCTAAAGAAGGACAGGCGGTGACCCGGGTGCTGGTGCAGGAAGGGGTGCATACGCTCGAGACGATGGGTAATCCACCCGCGTCGGCTGAACCCGTCATTTATATGATCGGGCGATCCGTCGTTGGAGGCTTTTATAGAGTCCACGCCGGCCGCGGACCGACGGAAAACCTAAATGCGCCCGGCATGCATTTCGAGCCAATGCAGGAAACGGATACTTCGCCCGAAAAGACCTCCCTCCAGTTTTATGCCTACGGCGTCGTTTCGCGATTGGCGCTGCTTGCCGCCGCACGGGAATTGAAAGAAGTCACACCGTGAACCGGCCGGTACGGCTCGGCGTGGTGATGGATCCGATCGAATCCATCAAGCCGGTCAAGGATTCGACTCTGGCGATGCTGCTGGAGGGTCAGGCGCGCGGATGGATTCTCCACTACATCGAACCGACCGATTTGTTCCTGCGCGGTCCGATTGCCTTTGCGCGCAGCCGCGAACTCCACGTTCGAGATAACGTCGAGGACTGGTATGAGTTCGGCACCGAGACGGTGCAAGCCCTCGCCGATCTCGACGTCATCCTGATGCGGCAGGACCCGCCATTTAACATGGAGTACGTCTACAACACTTACCTACTCGAACAAGCGGAAACGCAAGGGACGCTGGTGGTGAATCGCCCGGGGGCACTGCGGGACGCGAACGAGAAGTTTTCCATATTGTGGTTTCCGCAATGCATCGCGCCCACACTGATATCGCGCGATATGGGCCGAATTCGGGAATTCCTTGCTGAGCAGAGCGATATCATCGTCAAACAGCTCGACGTCATGGGTGGAGCGTCCGTGTTTCGGCTGCGCGAGAACTACCCCAACATCGGCGTCGTCCTGGAAACCATGACGTCCAACGGGACATGCTTCACTATGGGTCAACGCTATATACCGGAAATCGTAGATGGCGATAAACGCATTTTGCTGATTGATGGCGAGCCGATTCCTTACGCGCTCGCTCGCATGCCGGCTCCCGGCGAAACGCGTGCGAACCTGGCGGCCGGCGGTACCGGCGTTGGGGTACCGCTCAGCGAGCGCGACCGTTGGATATGCCGGCAGCTTGGCCCGACGCTGCGAGAACGCGGCCTACTCTTTGTGGGTCTCGACGTTATCGGTGAGTACTTGACCGAGATCAACGTCACCAGCCCCACCTGTATCCGCGAACTGGACAAGTTCTACGGTCTTAATATCAGCGCCCGCCTGTTCGATACAATCGAGGGTCGCCTGCGACAGCGAATTACCCCTGCGCAGTCGCGATAGCGTTTAGTACACTATAAGGCGTACGCATCGTCCGCTACGCGTTCGTCGCAGGCGCAGTTAATCCATGGCATATCCCGCCGCTCAGACTCAACTTTCGGACAACGACCGGCTCGGCGTCACGGCCTTCGGTTCCCTGCTCCTGCACATGCTGGTTATCTTGGGCGTCACGTTCGCCGTCCCGAAGCTCCGCGACCTTCAGGCCCTGCCGACGCTCGAGATAACACTGGTGCAAACACAGAGCTCGCGCGCACCCGACTCGCCCGACTATCTGGCGCAGGCGAACCAGGACGGCGGCGGAAGCAGCGAGAAACCAGATATCGCGCGTAATCCCTTACCGCTGAGTGAGGTGGCGGACACCCGCCAGAGCGTTCCTGCGATGCGGCCGGCACCTCAGCGCAACGTGTCGGCCAAAAGAGATTCGCGCGCACTACTGACGCAGAAGCAGGCCGAACAACGTGTCTCACCAACGACGCCCGAACCGCAACCGCGCCAAGCGCGTATCGATCCGGCACAGCTCGGCTTGCCTTCACCTGACATTCTGAGTGAACGCGCGCGACTGAACGCTGAAATCAGCCGCTCCTGGGAGGAATATCAGAAGCGACCGAAGCGAAAATTCTTGAACGCTCGAACGCAGGAATATAAATACGCGGCCTACATGGACGCGTGGCGCGCCAAGGTCGAGTACGTTGGAAATCTAAATTATCCGGAAGAAGCCAAACGGCGCAGCCTCCACGGAAACGTGATGCTGGACGTTGCCATCCGGGAAGACGGCTCCGTGGAAGGCGTGTCGATACTCCGATCTTCGGGATACAAGCTGATCGATGACGCCGCCGTTCGCATCGTGCATCTCGCGGCCCCTTTCGCGGCGTTTCCGCCCGATATTCGCGAAGAGACGAACATCATACATATCACGCGCACCTGGAAGTTCAACGACAGCCTGTCGAGTGAACGTTAATCCCGCGGAATCGGTACAACTTATCGACGATACTGATTCTTATTTCTCGGCAAGGGCCGCTACATTCCTTGCATGCCCCGCAGGACTGCCAGATACTAGCGCGCATGAGTCATGGTGCGCTGCTAACCAATCATTTTCTGATAGCGATGCCGACGCTTGAGGACCGCAACTTCAAGCGCACGGTAACGTTCGTGTGCGAGCATTCAACCGAAGGCGCGATGGGTATCGTCATCAATCGGACGACCGATTTGCGGCTCGGCGAGATCTTTGATCAGCTGCAGATCACGACGAACGACAAGTCGCTGGCCGAACAACCGGTGTACTTGGGCGGGCCGGTGCGTCACAACCGCGGCTTTGTGATTCATGAACCGCTGGGCAGCTGGGAATCAACACTACCGGTTACCGACACCGTCGGCGTGTCGACCTCGCGAGATATCCTGGCCGCGATCGCGCAGGGTCGCGGGCCGGATCGCTACCTGGTTGCGCTCGGGTATGCGGGCTGGGGCGCCGGACAGCTCGAACGCGAAATGGTCGAAAATTCGTGGCTTTCGAGTCCCGCAAGCCGCGAAATCCTCTTCGAACTGCCGCTTGAACGGCGGTGGAATGCCGCTGCCGGTTTGGTCGGAGTCGATCTCACCACGCTTTCCGCCGAGGCCGGCCACGCTTGACCGGCCGGTGCTTTCTCGGCTTTGACTTCGGCAAGAGGCATACGGGGGTTGCGGTGGGTAGCCGCCAGTCCGGCGCGGCGCAGCCACTCACGATCCTTACCGCTCGCAGCGGCAAACCGGACTGGAATTCGATAGGAAAGCTGATCGAGGAGTGGCGCCCGCAAGCGCTGGTCGTGGGTTTACCGCTCAATATGGACGGCAGCGAAAATGCGATGACCACGGCCGCACGCGAATTTGGTGCGGGGCTCGGGGCCCGCTACAATTTGCCGGTACATATGGTCGACGAACGACTGTCCTCCCGTGCCGCTACGGACATGCTGCTTGAAGCGGGAGTTCCGCTTAAACGCCACAAGCGCGAGATCGACAGCCGCGCGGCGCAGACCATTCTCCAATCCTTTCTGAACGACTATCGCGAATGAGTGAGCCTGTCGACATCGAAGCGACACTCGAACGCATGACGGAGTCGCTTCGGCCATTTCTAAAAAAACACCCGCTCATGGTCGGAATCCATACCGGCGGCGTGTGGGTCGCAAACCGGTTGCATCGAGAACTGAAGCTCCCCGACCCGTTGGGAGCCATCGATATCTCGTTCTATCGCGACGACTTCACGCGCATTGGCATGAACCCGCAGGTCAAAGCATCGAACCTGCCCGTCAGCGTGGAAGACCGCCACGTCATACTCGTGGACGACGTCCTCCATACGGGCCGAACAATTCGCGCGGCGCTGAACGAGATTTTCGATTATGGCCGGCCCGCATCCGTGACGCTTGCTGTTCTGATCGCGCGCGAGGGCCGGGAACTGCCGATAGAAGCCGAAGTCGTGGGTGCGCATATGCAACTCAAGAAGCGCCAACATGTGAAGCTCATCGGGGGACCGGACAAGCTCTCGCTTGAAATCCAAGAGGTGGATGGGTGAGGCAAGACCTGCAGTTCGATAGCAGCGGACGACTAAAGCATTTTTTAACTATCGAAGGCCTTTCCCGGCAAACCATTCTTCAAATTCTCGACACCGCCAAGTCCTTTATTTCCGTCGGCCAGCGGGAAATAAAGAAAGTGCCGCTGCTGCGCGGTAAAACCGTCGTAAATCTTTTCTTCGAATCGAGTACGCGGACGCGCACAACTTTTGAAATCGCGGCCAAGCGCTTATCGGCCGATGTAATCAACCTTAACGTTGCGACCTCGAGTACGAGCAAGGGTGAAACGCTGCTCGATACGGTGCGTAACCTTGAGGCCATGCATACTGACCTTTTTGTCGTGCGCCACAACCGGGCCGGCACCGCGCACCTGATCGCCGCGCATGTACCCTCTCACGTACGCATCATCAACGCCGGCGACGGGGCACACGCGCACCCGACGCAGGCGATGCTCGACGTCTTTACCATTCGCGAGACGAAAGGTGACTTTCGCAAGCTCAAAGTGGCGATCGTCGGCGATATTCAGCATTCGCGTGTCGCTCGCTCACAAATTCGCGCGCTAAGTGAGTTGGGCGTTTCCGAGATTCGGGCGATCGCTCCACGCACGTTGCTGCCGACCGCAATCGAACGCCTCGGCGTCGTGCCACATACCGACATGCGTACGGGCCTCGACGGCGTCGATGTCATCATGATGCTGCGTTTGCAGTTGGAGCGCATGAACGGCGCGCTGATACCGAGCGAACAGGAATACTTCAACCTCTATGGCCTGACGGCCGAAAAGCTCGCGCACGCCAAGAGTGATGCCATCGTGCTTCATCCGGGTCCGATGAACCGGGGGCTCGAGATCGATTCAGCGGTAGCTGACGGCCCGCAGTCGGTGATCCTTCCGCAAGTCACGAACGGCATCGCCGTCCGAATGGCAATCATGGCGCTCATCATGGGCGGCAGCGGCGAACCCCGTTCGCGGCGGACGGAGAGCGCCGCATGAGCCTTGCGATCCGAGGTGGTTTCGTTTGCGACCCGACGAATCGGATCAACGGCAAACGGGATATTTATGTCGGTTCCGAGGGTTTCGTCGTCGCCGTCGGTCAGGCACCACGCGGCTTCAAGGCGCGGCGAACGATTGATGCGACGAACAAGATTGTCTGTCCCGGTCTTATTGATCTGCGTGCGCGACTGCGCGAGCCGGGGCTCGAGCACAAGGCAACGCTCGAAAGCGAGCTGCGCGCCGCCGTCTCCGGCGGCATTACGACCCTGTGCTGTCCGCCCGACACGTTACCGGTCATTGACACGCCGGCCATGGCCCAGATGATTCAGTCACGCGCGTGGCGTTTCGGGTATGCCTTCATTCACCCGCTCGGCGCCCTCACACGCGATCTGAAGGGGCAACATCTTGCGGACATGGAGGCGCTGGACGACGCCGGCTGCGTCGCCTTTACCAACGCCTTGTCACCGGTAACCGATACGCTCGTCATGCGCCGCGCCATGGAATACGCCGCGAGCTTCGATCTGGTCGTATTCCTGCATTCCGAAGACCCGTGGCTCAAAGCGAACGGGTGCTGCCATGAAGGTGAGATAAGCGCGCGCCTGGGGTTGCCGGGGATTCCGGAAGCGGCCGAAACGGTTGCGGTCGCGCGCGACCTTGCCCTTATTGACCAGACCCGAGTGCGAGCTCACTTTTGCGGTTTGTCGAGCGCGCGCTCGGTACAGATGATCGGAGAAGCACAACGTCGTCGCCTGCCCGTTACCGCCGACGTCACCGCCCACCACCTGCATTTGACCGAACACGACATTGGTTACTTCGACACACAGTGCCATGTCCAGCCGCCGCTACGCAGCCGGCGGGATCGCGATGCCTTGCGACGCGCCGTCCGACAAGGCGTGATTCGCGCCATTTGTTCCGACCATCAACCGCACGAACCCGACGCCAAACTCGCGCCCTTCAGCGATGCCGAGCCGGGAATTTCTGGTCTCGAAACGTTGTTACCCTTGACCCTGAAGCTGGTGGAAGAAAAAGTCGTCTCGCTACCGCAAGCAATCGCGCTGCTGACGCGCGGACCCGCCGATATTCTCGGCTTCGATTCCGGACATCTTGGCGCAAACGCGACCGCCGATATCTGTATCTTCGATCCGAAAACAAGCTGGACGCTCCGCGCCGACAACATGGTTTCGCGCGGGCAAAACACTCCGTTTCTGGGCAGCGACTTTCGGGGACGCGTCACGCATACCATCGTTGGCGGACGAGTCGTCTATGAAGCCGGGAAGTTTCCGCAACACCATTGATCGTCCGGCGAGTTGGCGTGTCGCTTTTCAACAAGCAATCCAACGCGCTCTCGGCAGGCGCGGCGAAAGGCATATCACGACACCTGTCGCGTTATTCGCGCGCTCTTCCTTTTTGCAAGCCGCGTGTGCTCTAGGTTTCCTGTGACGCGGCGGTCTGACGGCCGTGGCGGTAATGGTCAATGCGCGTCAGCAGTTCCCGTGGCTCTTGAAGCTCGACAAAGAGATCGCTGTAGTGCTGTTTCATGAAGCGAGCGAAATCGGCGCGATCCGTTTCGCCCAGCAATTTTGCAAGAGAATCGAGATGCTCGCCCTCTCCGCGTGCAGCTTCTGAGCGAATCGCCGCGAAGCGTGTCTCGACGAAGGTCGCCGACTTATCATCCGATGTCGTGCTACTGGTTGTTTGGCTTATGCCCTCAACAGTGCCGCTCACGCCGTCCACAACGGTTTCGATCACCGAACACGCGCCCAACAAGGCAACCGTCACCGGTAGTAACCCTATCCGAATGCCTTTACCCAGACGCCCTTTCATCTTCACCTCCCGTCCTACTTAACCGTAATATTGCGCAAGGTGTCGCCCAACTCTCGTCCTTTGGAGTCCTTGCCCTCGAGCTTGATGCGCAGTCGCACATCGTTGACTGAATCGGCATTGCGAAGGGCGTCGTCGTAGGTGATGAGATCCGCTTCGTACAGTTGAAACAGCGACTGATCGAACGTTTGCATTCCGGCTTCGCCCGATTTTGCCATCAGGTCCTTCAAGCCCGGGATGTTGCCCTCCATGATCATGTCCGATACGAGCGGCGTATTGATCAACACTTCCACCGCCGGCACCCGGCCCTTGCCCGCCTTCATCGGAATAAGGCGCTGCGACACGATCGCCTTCAGGTTCAGCGCCAAGTCCATGAGTAACTGGCTGCGCTTTTCTTCCGGGAAGAAGTTGATGACGCGATCGAGCGCCTGGTTGGCGTTGTTCGCATGTAAAGTTGACAAGCACAGGTGACCAGTTTCGGCGAACTGCACCGCGAGGTCCATGGTTTCGCGGGAGCGAATTTCGCCGATGAGTATCACGTCGGGCGCCTGCCGCATCGCATTCTTGAGTGCAACGTCGTAAGAATCGGTATCGACGCCGACTTCGCGCTGGTTGACGATGCAGTTCTTGTGGTCGTGCACGAACTCCACCGGGTCCTCGATGGTCAGAATGTGGCCGTAGCTGTACTCGTTGCGATAGCCGATCATCGCCGCGAGTGAAGTCGATTTACCCGAACCGGTGCCGCCGACGAACATCACGAGGCCACGCTTGGTTAGCGCCACGTCGGCCAATACCTTAGGAAGATTCAGGTCGTCGAAGCGTGGAATGTCGGTGTTGATGGTACGCAGTACCATGCCGACACGCTGTTGCTGAAGAAACACATTGACGCGGAACCGGCCGATTTCCTGCGGCGCAATCGCGAAGTTACATTCGTTGTGCGCCTCGAAATTGCGACGCTGCTCTTCGTTCATGATCCCGTAGGCAAACGCGCGCGATTGCTCGGGCGTAAGCGCCTGCTTGGTAACCGGAACGATTTTGCCGTCGACTTTGACCGAGGGCGGTACGCCGGCCGTGATAAACAGGTCCGACGCCTTCTTGTGTTTCATCA
>OBLQ010000385.1_pt1 | contig 16940 bp, 15 predicted proteins | sample 1519881 | NCBI WGS metagenome assembly OBLQ01 (sample SAMN01911456, study PRJEB22533) | soil metagenome | biome: Soil | place: Malaysia | collected 2012-04-30 | depth DG_metagenome m | reverse complement strand
GTGCGGGTGTTCGAGGAGTACGACAAAGGGTGGATTTGCGTCGTGGGAAATAAGCACGGATAGAACCCCTCGCTTCGCGAAATTACAGGGATTACAATTCAAGCATCGGTACTACTCTTCATCCATGGCCCTTACTGGAGGAAGGCCTGGCACGGTCACCGAGGATCGGGGTTGTGTAGTGCAGCATCCGTTGAATTCTGTGTTCGCCACTTTCAAAGGAATTTTAGGCAGCCCCTTTCATCAACCTGTTTGAAGCCTAGTAGAAATGCTTGCTCACTTCGCCAAGCATGATGGTGACCGCGCCGGACCTTGGATGATATTGCAGCATTCAAGGTGGTCCCCTTAGTTGCCGGTGCTGATCTTGGTCGTGCTCACATAATTCACGACAACATCCGGGATGAGACACATAGCCACTATTCTCTTGCGGTTGTCCACAAACACGCCCTTGAAGTGGGGGCCTGGTATGCCGAGGAGGACTATACCAGGGATCGTGAATGTTAGTATGCATTGGCTGTTCACCGTATAGGTGGCAACGTAAGTAACTGCGGAATCGGTATCTGTGGGAATGAAAACGTTGTCAATTCTCTCGGTGTCAGCGATGAGAAGGTTTCCCTTGCCATCGAACGTCAGCGTTCCCACGGAGGAATACGATCCCGGCGGGTAGCCGAGCAGGCTTCCAGGCAGTACGGTCCCAAAACCTACATATCCGTAGGTCCCGGCGACGTTTGCCACAGTGCAGACCGCGGACGAATCACCTTGGCTGTTTTGATCAGCAAATGCAGCCACCGGAAAGAGACCGCAGATGATAACGACAGCGATCAAGATGGGTTTTCGCATTGTTTTACCCTCCTTTGGAGTTCCCCGACCAGCCCCCCACCAAAGAGGTCTAAGTCGGGTGGAACCCTTGGCGAAGCCCTCCACGGTGTTTCTTGAAGAGTGCAGATAGCCTCGCGCATGTTGTCAAAGTAGTTGAAGTGGTGGTGTTTGGACAATGGACGGAGGCTGAATTCCATCTAAAATTTGGGTTAACACGTATCCTTCCGAAAACACGACACTTGACGGTGAAGATCACCCGCAGTATCCTACGACCACAGAGTTCTCCGGAGTCTTACCGTGGCCAGCAGGATCCGCTTCGACTGTTTCGAGGTCGACCTGGCGTCGGGCCAGCTCTACAGACGCGGGGTGAGGATCAACCTCCGCGAAAAGTCCTTCCAGGTACTGGCCTTCTTGCTCGAGCGCCCTGGGGAAGTCGTTACACGAGACGAACTGTACCGGCGCTTGTGGCGGGAAGAGGTGTTCGTCGATTTCGAAAGCAACCTCAACGCTACGATTGCTCGTTTGCGTGAGGCGTTGAACGATTCGGCTGATCGTCCGCGCTATATCGAAACCCTGCCCAAGCACGGCTACCGGTTTCTGGCAAGCACCTCTGAAACGGTCCGGCCGTCAGCGCCCAGCCAGACTCGGAGAACCCGACTGGCGGTACTCCCCTTTGTCAACTTGAGTGGAAATTCTTCTGAGGAGTACTTCAGTGATGCCATGACGGACGATGTCATCTCCGCGCTGGCGAATCTGGCGCCGGAAACTCTTTCTGTCATTGCCCGCACGACGGCCATGCGCTATAAGGGCAGTCACAAGGACATCTCTCGGATCGGCCGCGAATTAAAGGTGGATTATATTCTTGAAGGCAGCGTCCGGCTTAATCAGGATCGAGTTACTATTAACGTGCAGCTCGTCCAGGCCAGCGACCAGGCGCATGTGTTCGCCAGAAAGTACGACTCTGAGTTGCGTGATATTTTCGCGATCCAGAATTGCATTGCGCAAGCTGTTGTTGCCCAAATTCCGCCAACCGTGGGCGGGTTGCGGGCCGGGGCAGCGGCTAAGCGCCAGGCGAGGAAGCCCACAGAAGACATTGGGGCCTATCAGTCATTTATTCATGGACGCTACTACTTGAATAAGTACACTCCGGAAGGTATGGCGAAGGCAAAACAATACTTTGAGGAAGCTCTCGCACGCGATGCCAATTTCGCCCTTCCTCATATTGGTCTCGCCGAGCTTTACTGGTATTTGGCTTTCTACGGGTTTTCACCGCCCAAAGATGCATGTGCATTAGGATTGTTTCACGCGCTCCGCGCCGTAGAGATTGACAACTCTATAGGCGAGACGCATGCTCTGATCGCCTCATTTCGAAAAGTGCCTGACTACAACTGGCTGGAGATCCAGCGCGAACTTGCTCGGGCTCTTGAATTGAGTCCGGCTTCGCCTGTTGTGAGGCTCCGGTACGCGATAATGGGGCTGATGCCACATGGGCATCTCCGGCAAGCCATCAGTGAGATTGAAATTGTGCTCGAGTCGGACCCTTTGTCACTGAATACCCGTCTTTGGCTAAGTATTTTGCACTGGTTAGCCCGCGATTTCGACCGTTGTGTTGAGCAAGCCCGGCTGATGCTTGAAATTGATTCGACCAATTTTATGGGCCACTTGATGCTGGGGGTAGGCCGGACGATGCAGCACTTCCACGAGGAAGCGGCCGCTGCCTTGAAAAAAGCTGTCGAACTGTCCGGGAACTCTCGCATGGTGCTGGCATGGCTCGGACTTGCCCTTGCACAGGGCGGGCGAACCGCCGAAGCGCGTGCCTTGCTCCAGCAACTTCATGCCGCAGCTGCCAAAAGCTATGTGCCGCCTAGTTGTTTCGCGTGGACTCACATCGGGCTGGGCGAAATCGACGAGGCCTTTGTCTGGATGGACCGGGCCATTGACGCACGCGACCCCATGGTGACGCCGATCAGAAGCTACTGCTTTATGGATCCCCTCCGGGCCGACCCACGCTTTGCGGCGTTGCTGCGCAAGATGAACTTGGATTCCTAATCCCTGCTGGGAATATTCAGAGGAAGATCTCTCTCGATCCGCGTGATCACAGGGATTACAATTTAAGCATCTGTGCAACTGCGACAGATGGTCGACCCACTCCGGTTTCTGCCGGGTGCAGAAACCATCAAGCACTCATGGATTGCCGAATCAGGAGGGATTTTGAAATGTTGAAGACCCAGATGAGACTGATCGTATTGTTTGTAATGACGGCGGGTGTGCTGTTCGCTCAGGAAACGCGCCGGACCAGGGTCAACGCCTCACCGAACCCTGCCGATGACACGAAGGCAAACAGCGACAAGGTTCCAGATGCCTATGCAATCACAAGTCACTTTGATCGAATTGTTGTTGTGCGTATGAAATACAAAACCTATCTTCTTGCAGGAATGGAGAAGATAGTCAAACAGGAGCATATTCAGAATGGCGTGATTCTGTCGGCGCTGGGGTCAGTGCGCGGTTACGAAATCCATCAGGTCACCAATAGTACCTTCCCTCCCCAGGACACTTTCGAAAAGAACCCCAATGGGCCGGCGGATGTGCTTGGCATGAACGGTTACGTCGTCAACGGCAGAGTCCACGCGCACATTACGCTGGCAACGCCCGACAAGGCAATCGGCGGGCATCTGGAGCCGGGTACCCAGGTGTTTACATTCGTCGTCGTAACTATCGGGGTGATGAACGAGGCGGATCTCAACCGGGTCGACGACTTTACCTACCGCTGACGCATGGCGGCGGAGCAAGCAGGTTTTCCCAACGCGCCGGCGGGCGTGGCGGGTTTGGCTCTGAGAACAGTTAATGGAGGTTTGAAGGCTGAGGGGCGTTGGCACAAAAAAATCGCGGACCTCAAGAACCCAGGGCCCGCGTTACTCGCGCGCTTCTAAGAATCCCTAATCTTACAAGAAAGTAGAGAAGGTAACCAACAACGACTTGCAACCATCTGACTGCCACGGCCCGGCGTTGGACCGAGGGCTTCACGCTCTTTCAGTGAGCGGTGACTGTGGCAGTGTCAGGCCGTCGAGCGAAGAGCCCGAAAATGCCCCGAGCCACCTTTTTCCCACGGCTTGGAGGTTCGGGTTCGATCTCCACGGACACTGTTTCTATTGAGGTGGAACCGCTCTCAGACACAGAGGCGAGATTGGGGTCGTTCATTACATCGAAGAGTGGCCCGCTCCGCCGTTCGTACTGCACGATCAGGTTGAAGCCGTGCAGGCCGGCATAACGGATTGCTTCTTCGCGGGTTGGCAGGCTTTCTTGATACTGAATCTGGGCCGTCCACTTGAATTCGGTGCTGGGAACGATTGCGATTGTCTTCTTGGCATTCGCCATAAATTTCCCTCCCGAGACTTATTGAACCAGTATATGCAACTGTTTGCAATTGGCCGATGGTACTACAACCTTTGAGGGCAATTGGGGGTGGGTTCTCCCCCGCTGTAGGGGGAGATTCTGGCAGGCCTTCCGTGCGACAACAACGAGTTTAGCTATTTATTTTCTGTAAGATGCATCCGCTGCGGATGGATCGGCCGGCGGCCGTCAATGCAAGCGGTCAAAGACTACCTTGCCCCCCACGACGGTCTTAATGGCCTGGATCCCCCTGATTTGATCCACCGGGCAGGTTAGATAATTCTTTGAAATTACGACCATATCTGCCAGTTTGCCAGGTTCAATGGAGCCCTTTTTTTTCTCTTCAAAAGAGAGATAAGCCCCGTTTAGCGTGTACATCCTAAGCGCCTGTTCGCGGCTGATGTCCTGGACAGGATTAATTATTGTGCCATCCACTGTCTTCCTGGTGATGGCTATCCACATGCCAAGGAAGGGGTTGAAGGGATTGGTGGAGGTATTCGGATCAAACCCTATCATGTGGTCGGAACCGCCCGCCACTACAACTCCGGCGCGGAAGAGCGAAGCCAGCGGAATAAAGTTTGCCATTCGAGCAGGGCCGAAAACATCCTTGATTGCCGGCCCATCCAGATAGAGCCATGCCGGCTGGCAGTCAAAGGAGACTCCCAGGTCTTTGGCCACCTGGATGGCGTGCGGGTCGGGGAAATTCCCATGGGTTACCGTAAAGCGCAGATTGCGGATGGGCTTTTCCCGGTTCGCCGCCTCATAGGCCTTGAGAAGAAGGTCGGTGGCGCCGCCGCCGGTGGTGTGTGCGGTCATCTGCCAGCCGAGTTCGTCTGCCGTCTTTGCCATCGCCACAAGATTTGCTTCCGGCACTCGCAGCACGCCGCGATAAGTTGGGTCATGGTAGCCATAAATCGCCGTGTTGGTTCCGTAAGGCGCTCTTAAATAAGCTGTTCCCATGCAGATGCCGCCGTCTGCGAAGGTCTTCAAAGTCCCGACGCGGTACCAGTCGTCTCCCCAGCCTGTGACAAACGGGATCCGCAGGATTGAGTTTCGCACATCAGCCGGCGTGCCCTGAGCGTTGATCGCGTATGTCACATAGCAGCGGGCGGTCAGCTTGCCGTTCTGGTCGAGCGCCTGGTAGGCACGAAATCCCGGTGGGCCCTCTGCGCGGTCAATAATGCTGGTGATGCCCACCTCGTTGTAATGGTGCAGCATGGTTTGGAGTGCCCAGAGGCGATCCTGAAGTGTGGCGGGCGGTGTGGCCCTGAGCGGCGCCAGGAGTTCCGGAGCTCCAAGGATAAGTCCGGTGGGCTTGCCTTGCGCATCCTTGACGATTTTTCCGTCCGGGGGCTGTGCGGTTTTGCTGGAGATGCCAAGTTCCTTGAGCGCGGGCGAATTCAGTACCGAGGCGTAACCGTTATCCACAATCACCGGCCGGTCTGCTGCGGCTGCGTCCAGCTCGGCGCGCGTGGGGTAACGCCGTTCTTTGAGCCGGGTTACGAAAACGTGAGGGACCAGGATGATTTGCCGGGCCGGCAACACAGACGCTCGACCCCGAATGTAGGCCTGGATGTCGGCAATGGAATGGAGCGGTGGCACCTGGCTCTCCCGCTGGCCAAGTGCTGCCTCGATGGGATGGCAGTGGCTGTCAATGAGCCCGGGCAGCACGCACTGCCCGTGCAAGTCCACCTTGACCGTGGCCGGACCCGCCGTGCGGAGTACGTCCTGATTGGAGCCAACGCTCGCAAACCGTCCCCCACGAATGGCTACGGCCTCGGCAACAGGATACGCCGGCCACATGGTGACGATGACGCCGTTGTAATAGATGGTGTCAGGCGGGCCCTGCGCAAGCAACGGGGCAGTCAAAAATAATGCAAACGCCGCAATCAAGATTCTGGCGGTGGCAAAAACAGCGGGGGAGAATCGTTCAATACATAATCGTGGCATTGTGACCTGATCCTGGGAAGATGTTTAACCGGTCGGCCTGCAAAGGCCCGAACCGACGCATCACCATAACACAACTGCAGCCGTGAAGGGTAACAGAGGAGGGAGGGGATGCGCGTTGTTGTTCAGTAATTTTCCGGCCATTGATCCGCAGAAAGCAGCCATAGAAGAAGTCATTCGGCGAGCGAGAGTCAGAGGTGCTTGCTATGGATGCAAGTGGTATCCTGTTGGGCAGTCTGCTACTGCGGTTTACCGTCACTGTCGATTCATGTAAATGCAAAGGAGGCGACACAGGTGCATAAATACAGTCTCCCCTGGCTGTCAGGCTCGTGGCGATCCTTTGTGGCGATCTTGCTGGCATTTCTATTGGCGGGTTCGACGGTGTTTTCCCAGTCGGGCCTCGGCGGCTGGAAGAATGTGCAGGACCTCGGTCCCGGCACACAGGTGGTGGTGAAAACTGTCGCCAGTGAGAAATACTTTGGCCGGCTGGTGAACGTCACCGGGGATTCATTGTCCATCGACTCCGACGAACGGGCTTTCCCCGGGCGGGTCACCAGGCGGCGTGCCATTCGCAGGGCAGAGGTCAGGGAGGTCCGCTTGCGGCGCCAGGGCGCCTCCATTCTGGCGGGTGGCGCAATTGGCGGCGGCGCAGGCGCGGCAATCGGTGGGGTCATTGAGGCATCCGCAAAGAGCGACGAGGACCGTGGCGTTGCCCTGGTGGTCCTGACCGGATTGGGATTTGCGCTGGGCGCCCTGATTGGACGCCACGCAAATATTGTGAAAGGGAAACGCATTTACGTGGCCCCATCGTCCTCGCCTGCTTCTCCCGGCCCTGACACTGCCGAGGATGAATAGCTATTCCCGCAGAGTTTTGTTTCAGCTTTACACCGTGCATGGCGGCGTAAGTCACATTCCAATTCGGACACCTGCCCCGCGCATCGCAGAAATTCGGCCACACGTATCCGTGAAGAGACGGGTTCCCTAAGGAGGCATTATGAGATCAGACCCTTTTGTCAGAACAATTCTCTTATTGATCACAATTTTCCTTGGCTTAACCGCTCTTGGTCAGCTCACCGCTTCACAGAGGGTTCAGGCCGAGTCGGAAATAAGCCATAGGTTCTACATTGAACCGGGAACCACCTTGCTGACTTCACCCGACGGAAGACAAAATGTGATTGGCAAAGTGGTTGTAGACATGACGAACGGGAATGTCTGGGGCTTTCCCACAAACTGGCCCAAGCCATACCCCACCACAACCGTGGCGGGTAAGCCTCCCGTGGTTACCCCGATGTACCTGGGCCGCTTTGACCTCGAGGCCACCGTCCGATAAATGCTTTGGGATTGAGGGAATGGCAATGTCAGCTCGGGTTGGCCTATCGTAGCGCGACCCTTTCCTCTTCGATCTCGTGAAACGAGGCGCCGCACACGACGGAGGCGGTGTTTGCGATTGGCGGCTTAGGGCGTGAGACGTTGCATGGAATGCAAGCCTGAAAGAAACATCGACTTCGCGGTGCGTCACAGACGGATCGGTGCTATTATCGCGCCAATGGCCGAAACAATTCGCCCGCGGCATCCTGCCCTGGTTCGCGTCACGCACTGGCTGACCACGCTGGCGTTCGTGGCCCTGCTGGTCACCGGAGTGGAGATTCTCATCTCTCACCCGCGCTTCTACTGGGGGGAAACCGGCAACGTCAACATGCAGCCATTGTTTACGCTGCCGATTCCATCCTCGCGCGCCTCGGTTCCTACAGGCTATGGTTATGTGCTTCCTGACCAGAACGGCTGGAGCCGCTATCTACATTTTGAAGCCGCCTGGCTTGCCATTCTGACCGGCCTGCTTTACGTGGCCTATGGCTTCTTCCAGGGCCATTTCCGGCGGCGCCTGCTCCCCGCTTTGTCTGAGCTCTCACCGAGGAGCCTTGGAAGGGCGATCGTCCGGCATTTTCGCTTCCGGCGGGCCGGCGAGGAAGCAGAAAGTTCGTATAATCTGCTGCAGCGCCTTACCTATCTGGCAGTGATATTTGTTCTGTTTCCGCTGGTGATCTGGACGGGCCTGGTGCTGTCACCAGCCATCGAGGGTGCATTTCCGACCGCGGTAATTCTTTTGGGCGGGCGGCAATCCGCGCGCACTCTTCACTTCTTTGTGTCTATCCTCCTGGTGCTCTTCCTTCTGGTTCATATTCTAATGGTATGGCTGGCCGGGTTCCGCAAACGGGTGGGCGCCATGGTCACCGGCCGGCTTCCCAAACTTGAGGAGCGGACATGAGAGATATATCGCGACGCAAACTGATTACCACCGGCCTCTGGGCGACTGCTGGAGTGTCCGGGCTGGGTGTCGCTGCCAAACTCGCCGATCGATATGGTCTGGTCCCGCCTGACGCCGGCACTTTGTTTGGCCCCGGCGAAACGCTCACTTACGCGGCACAGCGCCTGTTGACCCGCCATACCATGGCACGCGAATTCTCCCGCAGTGAGATTTCGAAGCGTCCATTTGCCAATCCAGTCAGTCCCCTGGGCGAAGAGTTCAATCGTCTTCAAGCGGGAGAATTTCGCGACTGGCGGCTGGCCGTTGATGGCCTGGTCGCGCACCCCGGAGGCTTTTCGCTCGCGGAGCTCAGAACCTTTCCTATTCGCAGCCAGATTACCTTTGTTGCGTGTGAAGAAGGCTGGTCCTACATTGCCGAATGGAACGGTGTTCCGCTCTCATACATCCTGGACCGCGTCGGAGTGCTTCCCCAGGTCCGATATGTTGTGTACCAATCGTTCCAGAAGGACTGGTGGGAGAGTATCGACATGGCCGACGCTTTACACCCTCAAACTCTGATAACCCTGGGGATGAACGGCGGGGAGCTTCCTGTGCCTTTCGGTGGACCACTTCGCATGCGCGTTCCCCGGCAACTGGGCTACAAGAGCCTCAAGTACATTACGCGCCTCACATTAACGGACAATATCAAACAATTCGGCAAGGGCCTGGGTTCTGCTGAGCCTGAATACGGGTATTCGTGGTACGCCGGCATCTGACCGCGCAGAATGCCCGCGACTGAGTTGCTGATCTTGCGGGGAAATCAGCCAAGCTGAGAGGAACTGGAATGGCGTGGCGCCGCAAGCGCTTCGGCACTTCGGCGGTACGCGCCCTCCATGTCGGTGCGCTGCAAGCTGCCGTCAGCCTGGAGAATGACCGGGACGAGTTCCGGGTTGTAGAACACGGCAAGCGCGGCATGAAAACGCCTGGCAAGAATTGAGAACGTCACGAGTGAAATGCTCCAGGCCCGACGAAAAGCGCCTGCGAAGCCCTGCTGCCGGTAGTGCTCGAGGGCCAGTCGCAAGCGAGGAGCGATTTCGCGCTTGTACAGGTTATCCAGGGAGGCCCTAAAGAGTTTTGTGAGGTCGGCTGCCGAGGCCTGCGAGTGTCTGTGCCACCAGCGCCGAAAGGCAACTGCGCTGTTTGACCACCAGACCCGGCTGGCAGCGTGGCGAACGAACGGGACGACTTCCTGGTTGTAGAGGACCACAGCTTCGGCGGCAAGCTGTCTGGAAAAGCTGATGACAGCCGAAGAAGAACTTTTCCACGCGCGGCGGAAAGTGACTTCAACATCCGCCAACCGGGACTGGCCCGGCACGTGGCCGTGCTGTTGCGTGATTCTCGAGTAGCAAAGGGTTGCCACGGTCTCAACCCGCCTCTGAAGATTGCGGATGTCCCAATATATACGCCTTTTCCAGGCACTCCGAAGCGCGCGGTGTATATCCGCCCAGCAGTTCTGGCTGGCGATCACTGTGGCTAGCCGTTTGGAGAGGCCCCAAAGACTCAAAAACATGAGGCTAGTCCAACCCACGGCATCGGGTTCGATCAGGACCTCTTCAGAATGAAGTGGCTCCAGGTTGATGCCATCCGTGCAGGCCCGGTCGGGGTCGAGCAATACATCAAACAGGGAGGTGCTCCCCTCGTTTCGCTCAACGATCAGGTTGTAACCGTGGTCGAGCGCATGATCGATTGCTGACTTCCGTGTGTGGAAAGTATCTATGAATTGGACGCGGGGGCGCCAGCGGAAACATTCGCTTGGGATAATGGATAACGGACTGCTTTCCCCTGCCATGCTCTCCTCCCTACGCCTATCGATTGAACCCTGAATTAACTATTTCTACAATTGGCCGATGGTGCTACTACCATTGGCCATGGCAAGATGTGGTGTGAAATGAATGGGTTACGTAAGATAGGCTGGACGCCTGTGGAGATTTCCTGCTCTCCGGACGGCGCCGGAAGGGCAAATGACCTGGGAAACCGCCGCTATTTCACCTGGAAAGGGGTGGGCTGCAGAAGGCTGCCCATTTCGGCCTATTTCGTGCCGGGGAGCGAGGTGGACGGCAACCTTTCGGCGGTGGCGCGAGACGAGTCGCCGTTGCTACAGCGACCGTCAGACGGCTGGTACCCTGCAGTAAGGGCTTCAAGCTGAGTCATCAGCCGACCGGGCTTGTTGCCGAACAGGACGTCGTCGTGGCAGTAATAGAAGCCAAACTCCGTTATCACCCACACCTTCACGCCCCCTTCAGCCTTGGACACTTTCGGCGCTTTCTTCATCAGGGGTAGCGTTTCCGTCTTTTGCGGAGAAGTGGCTGGTGCCGCGGGAGGCAGCTGGGATCCAAACATTAGATTGTCGGCAACCGTTTCTTTTGGCTTGTCATTGCTGCAGCGCCCTATGGAAGGCCGGTAACCTGCCATCAGAGCGTCAGATTGCGCCATTGCCTTTCCTGGTTTGTCGCCGAAAAGGATTTCGCCCTGGCAGTAATAAGAGCCAAACTCTTTGATTGCCCAGACACGAATGCGCCCTTCCGCCTGTGAGATGTCGGGTGGTTTCGTCGAAATTTGGACGAGCGCCCTGTCCTGTTGTGAGGAGACGTCAGCCTGCTTAGTCTGTTGCCGGCTCTCTAACGGTGGATTATCAGAGGACGCCACCATCGGCTGGCTACCCGAGCAGTAATCGCCGTCGGAAGGCCTGAAGCCCGACATCAGCGCGTCAGCCTGTGTCATCATCTTTCCCGGCTTATTGCCGAAAAGGGTGCCACCCCGGCAGTAATAGAAGCCCGATTGCTGTTTCGTCCATACGCTCACATTTTCAACTGCCTTTGGCAAAGGATTCGATTGCTTCTTTTGCGAAAACGAGAAGATCTGAGCCAGTGTCGGGAGGGAATCTGCCTTGTCCAGCCATTCCTGGACCGGGGAGGAAAATAGGACGAGGGACACAATCAGCAGCACCAGAAATGCGGGAACCAAGGGGCTTGAGGTTATCGCGGAATGAGTTGAAGGAGACGGCTTGTAATGCCCATCGTGGTGTCCTCCGTGGGACGAGACTCCATCTCCTTTCACCCGGCCGAAGAAAAGCTTCGTCACCAGGTCCAGGGGTTTTCCCACGATCTCGAATATTTGCCGGCCGTGCAACGCCATTTTACGTGTCCTCTATCCGCAAAATAGGTGCGCTTGGAACCTCCTGTTTCCGATTCCGATGCTTACATTCGTCAGGCGTGCCTCTGGGTTAGCTCCGGGCTGCAAGACCAGTAGATATACAGACTTTCGTCTGGCCTCTTCGCTGACGGTGTTATTAATCTGTCGGCTGCACCGCAGTCCTAAGACCAAACTGATATGCACCCGGGTTGCCAGAGTGGAAGGCCAACCTTCTCCTACTCAGAAATGGCGGACTTGCGTCTGCCAATGGACAATGTGAGTCGCATTTTCAATATGTTACCGCTTCCTGCGTAGGGCTGACCCCATGTTTATTCACGGCCCTTGCGACTGTGCTTGGTGACCCGAGTGCGCAATTTATTTCCGGTGGTACAGACCTGCCAGGCCAAGAAATCTTGACGATTTAACTATTCGAAGCATCCCCCCTTTCCAACGCTTGCCCGCGGCCGTGCAAGGATGTGCAAGATTTTTCACCAGGTTAGGGGGGCCTGTACCAGAAGCATCGGTCCGGTCCCCCGAATAATCGTGGCGACCGACCCGGTTAAGCAAGTGCGCAATTTTTTTCCGATAAGAAAGACAATCCGTCGCGACTATGAAAGTCACTGCACTAAGGAAAATGCCCGTCGTCACTCCTAGTGTTTTACATGGACCTTCCCACTTCCATCCTGATGGCCATCATGGGTGTTTCCATTTCCGCCGCCGGAGCCGTTGTCCCCTCCGGAACCATGTCCCCCGCCAGAGCTGTGTCCACCGCCGGAACTGTGTCCACCGCCCGAAGAGCTACCACCACCGGAACCACTGCCGCCACCTGAAGCCGTTTCACCAGCCGGACCCGATGCACCGCCCGACGCGGCTTGGCCTGCCGGGGTGGAATCTCCGGACGGGCCGTGTCCTGTTATGGTGGCCATGGTGGTAGTCGCCTTCGAATAGTTGTTTCGCAGGGCGACTTCCATGACTTGAATTACTGCAACAACGAGCAGCGACACCAGGATGAACATCAGGGCATATTCCGCGCTGTCCTGGCCTTTCTCCTCATGCCACGAGTTTGCCAGGAATTTTTTCATTTACCCCCCTTTGCATCACCGTGATGTGGACGTTGGTCAACTGTCATGACCGAGTTACCAGATTGCATGACCAGGATTACAAGTGCTTCTTTCGAATCCAGGTCAGCTTAAGATTCGCTCTTTCGAGTCGAGAGCTCGCGCACCCACCCGGACAGTTCCCGATGCATGTTCCTAATCTCTGTTCTGTGGTTTCTTCCCAAGGGCCAGGAATTGCTGGACTGGCTTCGGGCGGCAACCGGCACAGGAACACAGTAAGGCGTTTACAGGGTTTGCTCAATTCGGCGTTAGCACCAAATATTGGATTTTTCTGCCCGATGAGTTATCGGCGAAGTTCGGAAGGAATGCGAACATTCCTGAGGAGATGTGGAATAAATTTGGCCATCAGCTGCAGAGTTTTGTACACCAAGCGCATAATATTGCAACTTTTTGCCGTGTCCCTTTTTGACACACATTCCCGGTCTCGATGATTCCCCAGGTCACAAACCATAGAATATAAAACCAGCAATGCGCACGTATGTTTGCGGTTGGCGGTTGGATGCGCATTCTGGGGAGAGGAAGTTGTTAAATGGCGTTCTGCGCTGAGGGGTACCCGCTCAGGGAGGGACCTGGGACGTGTGCATCATCGGATAGCGACAACGAAAATCCCGGCACTCGGTTTATCCTCCCAGGCCACGACCACTTATTTGGGGGGCAGCCTGAGTTCGGGAACGGCGCAGGGAACGTGTCTTTTCCAAATTCCGGGGCTGCCTCCGCGCAACATGCCTTTCTGTACGGGCTCGCGCTGTTGCACGATTTTGAGTACGACCTCGCCGCCAGGGAATTCCGCAAAGCCCAATCCATTGATCCCAACTTCGCCATGGCCTATTGGGGAGAGGCGATGACCTACAACCATCCGACCTGGATACCGCAGAACCTGTCCGGCGCGCGCGTTGTGCTGGCCCGCCTGGGTCCTACGCCCGCCGCGCGCCTGGCCAAAGCGCCTACGGAACGTGAACAGGATTATCTTCGTGCGCTCGCCATTCTGGGGACAGCGCACAATGGCCGCGACGAGCGCATTTGCATGCGCGCGGCGGCGGTCTTCGTGCCGTAGTTCCACAAATATCCCCACCATCCCATGCTACTGGTGCAATAGAGACTACTCGGCGAGGTCCCAACGTCGTCCTGGCTGACCACCGCTCTCTCGTCTCCATCATGTTGTTTCAATTTGGGTTGATCTACCAATTCCCCGGTGATACTCTCCCAACAGCATTTAGGGCACCAACGAGTTACAAGCGACAAAATCCAAAAAGGGAGGGAATCTCCATGAAGAAGCTCGTAGTGTTTCTATCTTTTCTGGTCCTGGCGGTGGCTGTGCCCGCCGTCGCGCAGATGCAACCCAAAAGTCTGACACGGATGGTGATAATCAAGGTGAAGGCGGGGATGGGCCCGCAGTTCGAAGAAGGCCTGAAGAAATTTCACCAGTGGGAGAAGCAACAGAACGTTGCATTTACCTTCCACGTCTGGAGCATCGTCTCCGGCCCACGCACGTTGCAATATGCTATCGGAACTTCCGGTCATGACTGGAAGGACTTCGACGCGCTTACGAAGATTGGCCCGGCCGCCCAGGAACAAATTCAGGCGGACATGGGCGCTTATGTCGAATCAGTGGAGATTTCATTCTGGGCATATCGAGAGGATCTGAGCGGACATCCACCAAACACGAGCGAGCCCCCTTCTGCCTTCGCTGAGGTCACCACGTACTTTCTGAAGCCGGGTGGTGGGATGGCAGTCACAGATGCCATTAAAGCGGCCCTTGCAGCCATCCAAAAGAGCCATTGGCCTGGAAAGCCCTCGGGTTGGTTCTCACTTGTGAATGGAGGCGACGGGCCAACCCTGGCGATCGCTACTGGACACGAGAATTGGGCTGACTTCCAGCCGCCTGAGACGAGCTTCGTCGAAATGCTGACCGAGGTCTACGGCCAGGACGGCGCCGAGGCGCTGGGGAAGAAGTTTTTCAGCGGCCTGCGGTCCTGGCGAAGTGAGATCTGGCGTTACCGCCCGGACTTGAGCTATATCCCGGCATCACAGTAAGTTCGGCCTGCGGAGTACGCCAGCGTCAGTCACGGCCAGCGTATTGCTGGCTCAAGGGCCGTCTATCGTATTGTTGCTTACCATCCGACGGACACGAAAGTGGTGTCAGGCCACGGCGCGGGAGTCATCCCGCCAATCTGTAGCCGCGGAGTCCCGCGGAGGGCTCGTCGCGGCATAGTTTCGCCGGCTGCATTGTGAAGGGCGTCACGGTGTCAGGTGACAATGGGGGGCACGGAGGCAGCAGTATGCAGGATTGCATCTACGATGCCGTGATTGTTGGGGCTCGTTGTGCCGGGGCGTCCCTGGCGGCCTTCCTGGCCCGGAGCGGTGCTTCTGTAATTGTGCTTGAGGCCGACAGGCTGGGGACAGATCAGGTAATATCCACTCACACGGTCCACCCGGCGGGCATGGACGTACTGAACGAACTGGGAGTGGGGGCTGCGGTTCTTGAAGGTTCGCCGCCAGCCCACGTTATTCGATTCCAGGTGGACGGCGCCTACGCGGATATTGAATTGTTACCTGGCCGCGTTGAATGTTGCCCACGAAGATTCCGCCTCGATCGCCTACTGCAACAAGCCGCTACCGATGCTGGAGCAGAGGTCTGCGAGTCTACACGGGTGACGGGATTGCTGCGAGACGGCGAGCACGTCACGGGTGTGCGGGCGGAGCATGGCGGCCACGCCATTGAGGTGCGGGGAAACATCACTGTGGGAGCCGACGGACGGCGTTCCACGGTGGCCAGGCTGGTTGGGGCGGAAGAGTACCTGGGTTATGACAGCCCGCGGGCAATGTACTGGGCTTACTGGGAGCCGCCGAAAGCATGGCACAGTCCGGCATACCCATACGACTTTCTAATAGATTCCTCAGGCAAAGATCGGCGCTTTATTTTTTCTACAGACAATGACCAAGTTTTGCTCGCGACGATGCCCCTCATAGATGTTGGCCGACGATGGCGAGAAAATGTTGAGTTTCAATACATAAACGATCTTCGCCCGGCTCCTGATTTCACTCCCCTGGTGGCCGAGGGCAAGATGGTCAGCAAGGTGATCGGGACCGTGAGCGAGAGGTTCTTTTACCGCCAGGCGGTGGGGCTCGGTTGGGCACTGGTGGGTGACGCCGGTCATCATAAGGACCCAATCCTCGGCTGGGGCATTTCAGAGGCGCTTGTACAGGCAAAGCAACTGGCGGAAGCTATCCAAGCCGGGGGAGGCGCAGATCTCCAGCGTTACTGGCGCCGGCGAGATGTTGACACGTTGCCACGCTTCAGGTTCGGTGAGGACAGAGCTTTGCCTCAGTCGGTTCGTGCAGTCTTTCCCGTCGTATTGAACAAGGCCCGAAGCACGCCTGGACTGGCGCAACAGTTGTTTCGAGAGACGGAATACGAAGTTAACCCTTACACCTTGCTGCCTGCTTCAAAGGTGGCCCGCTGGACTTTCGCCGCGGCACTCCGTGGACGGCCGGGCCTGATTCTGGATTTCATAGGACAAGGCCGGCGCATTGCGGGCGTCATGGCGGAGCTAAGAGAGCGCCAGAAACTGCTGGATGCAGTCGCTCTACAATAAGCTATTGCGATCTTGACATAGCAAGAAACACTCCACAGTCTCGCCTCGCAGGTTTGCATACGTTACAATGCGAACGTCTCTTTCTCCGGGGGAACGCACGCAACTCCAAATTCTTGGCTGTCAGGGTCTTGAGTATGAGGCGCATGAGTATCTTGAAAAAACTGGTATGGTTTCTGGTAGCCGGGCTGGGAGCGGTTGCCGTCGGAATCATTGCCACTTCGCGGGGTGAGCGGCTGAATGCCGTGTGGCTGGTGGCAGCGGCAGCGTGCATCTTTGTGCTGGGCTATCGCTTTTACAGCCGCTTCATCGCTTATCGGGTTCTCGAACTGGATGAAACGCGGGCCACTCCCGCCGAGCGCAAAGACGATGGCCGCGACTTTACTCCCACCAACAAATGGGTCGTATTCGGGCACCACTTTGCGGCCATTGCCGGCCCGGGTCCATTGGTGGGACCAATCCTTGCCGCCCAATTCGGCTATCTGCCGGGTACGCTCTGGATCCTGATTGGCGGAGTGCTGGGTGGCGCTGTTCAGGACTTTGTCACACTGTTCTGCTCCATCCGGCGCGACGGAAAATCCCTCGGGCAGATGGCGAAGGAAGAAATCAGCTCAACGGCAGGGTGGACGGCGCTTGTCG
>OBLQ010000384.1_pt1 | contig 16953 bp, 13 predicted proteins | sample 1519881 | NCBI WGS metagenome assembly OBLQ01 (sample SAMN01911456, study PRJEB22533) | soil metagenome | biome: Soil | place: Malaysia | collected 2012-04-30 | depth DG_metagenome m | reverse complement strand
AGAGAGTTAATCTTTCCGGACTGGTAACATACAGAGAAGTTGTCGTTAGTCCGCCATCCAAAATAGAGAAAGTCAGCCCAATAACTTAACTGTTGTAAACCATCGGTTGTTGCGGTCTTAATGACTGCTTTTTCGGTACCGTGCGCCCCTGATGGTCTTCATAACTATCTTGAGGTCAAGTAGCAGTGATAGGTGCTCAATGTAAAACAAATCATACTTCAAATTCTCAAATTCATCTTGAAGAGAAGAGCCAGATTGACGATTGATTTGCGCCCATCCCGTGATTCCAGGACGGACCACATTTCTAAGTTCATGGTAGGGGTTCGCACTCCTGCAACGCTCAGCTAGATCCGGACTTATGGCTTTCGGTCCGACGAAGCTCATGTCTCCTTTCACCACATTGATTAGCTGAGGTAGCCCATCAAGCTTTGTAGACTTCAGTAAACGTCCAAAACCGAATAGTCGAGAGACTTCCTCCTTCTTCCAGAGTCCCTGAGAGTCCGCCGCGCCCCTAATCGTTCGGAATTTAAAGAGGCGGAAGATTTGCCCCTTAAGCCCAACTCGTTCGTGGAGATGAAAAAGATACCCCTTTGAAAAAATTATGACGCCGAGAGCGGTCAGAAAGAATAAAGGAAACAATGCCAATATGAGAGTAGAGGCTAGGCCGAAATCAAGCAACCGCTTCATTCTTCCAACTATATTGCTTTCGAAGGATCGGAATCCTTCCACATTCAAGAACCACCGGGGCGCCATATGGTCAAGAGGTAGCTTTCCGCTGAGCATTTGAAATGTTGTCGGAAAATCTAGGACTGAAACACCGGAAAAACGAGCGTTGACTAATTCATTCGTGGCAGTGGGGTCGAAAGAAACTGAAGGTTTCAACACGATGAAGTCCGGCTGCAAGCGGGCCAGTTCGCTACGGAACTGAATGGGTTCGTCGTGAGGAAGAACCGATTGGCTTCGATTAGCTATGAGCGAGTCACGATTGCCCATTATCGGCAGGTCCACGACCTTTAATCCGCGGTCGACCGCAAGTTGCCTCAAATCCTCCATTCCGGGTCCACCGCCCAACAGCCCCATAGTCAGAACGTGCGCCAGGTGGCCATAAAGATGAGAACACAGAAACCTCGCAGCCATTACAAGAACGGGCGTCGAGAATAAGATTATCAGAAAGAAGCTTCTTCCCATTTTCCAGTAAGGGAAAAAGTAGAAGGTTAGAGTGACCAAGGCAGCGCTGATTCCAGCATCAAATGCGACCGCGACAGCGGTTTCGTAGTTTCGTTGAATGCGTCGAGGATCATAGAGGTCGGTGATGTAAAACAGTATGGTTAGAAAGAAACAATATGCGGCGGCAATGCTCTTGAAGCCATTAGTAAGAAGGACGAAGTGTCCGGTGCTTAAGATAACAGCAATTTGGACAGATAATAGGATCGCCAACAAGTCAAATGCCCAAAGCGTCAACTGCATATTTCGGATCCTTCGCTTCAGCATCGGCTTTGAAAACCCCCATATATCATACATGAAAAGTGTGGGGCTTCCCGTTTCCTCTTCACTGTTTTTAGCCAACGAATTTAAGTACCGTGAGTTAGAAAACTACCCTTGCCCGCTCCATTAAATCGATTGGATCGGATTAAATAGTTGGACCTCATGTATCCGCTGGGGGTCAAAGAAAAAGCTTGTTATGACAAGCGTATGAAAATGAATTAGGGTGGCGGGTGGAAAGAAGATGCTAATTCTGACTACCGAATTCATGGCCCTGCCGTCTTCGCTTCGGGCGTCGATTCTTCGTCCTCATTTCTTGAGCGCCTGAAGTTTTGCCCTGAAGTCGGACCACTCCTTAAGTCTCTTCAGGTCGCTCGCATTGCGTCTTCCGTGTCATAGAGCGCCCTCCTATGGGAACTTCCCAGATGGCCGCCCTCTGGACTGGAACCTTGAAAGATGGCAGGGCAAGGGGTAGACTCGCGTGTGTCAACACAAAAGGAATCGCGTAGACCGGAGAAGGCGGGATGTGATGGAATGGAAAAGGTTCTTCACGGTTGTAATCCTTGCTTCAGAATTGGCCGGCTGCGGCACTTCCATTGTGGCCCCTCTGCCTGTCCTGAGGTCGATAGACGTTACACCTACGACCGGGTCTTATACAGTTCCGGCTACCGAGCAATTCACTGCCATAGGGCGCTACAGCGATGGGTCCACCAAGGACATCACGCAGACAGTCAGCTGGACTTCGTCCGACAGCACAGTCGCCACAATCAGCAACGCCGCAGGAAGTCAGGGGATGGCGCGCATGGTGGGGGCCGGAAGTTCCAATATCGAGGCAGCTTGGCGAACGGCCAAGGGCTCCGCTGCGATTATTGTCACCTCCAACCTAACGTCGATCGATGTTACTCCGACGGGAGGCTCCTACCAGCTTTCGGCAATGCAGCAATTCACCGCCACCGGGCGTTACAACGACGGCTCCGGCAAGGACATTACGGAATTGGTAACTTGGAGCTCATCTAACACCATGGTGGCCACCATTAGCAACGGTTCAGGAAGTCAGGGAATGGTCACCATGGTGGGATCAGGTAGCGCCAGCATCATTGCGGCTGTGGGTGCTGTGCAGGGATCTTCTTCTATCATCGTGACTTCCCCTGTATCCGTTTCCGTTGCTCCTTCCTTTGCCAGCGTAACGGTTACCCACCAGACCAAGACCTTTAGCGCCATCGTCCAGGGTTCGACGAACACAGCGGTTACGTGGTCCGTGGATGGTGTGGACGGTGGCAACTCTGCTGTTGGCATGATTTCTAGTGGCGGTTTCTACACGCCTCCCGGGACCAAGGGGTTTCACACCATCACAGCCACCAGCCAAGTGGACACGGGAAAATCGGCCTCTGCCCAGGTAGCGGTTTCTGATAATCCAGGTATCTTTACCAGGAACTATGACAATGCTCGCACCAGCCTGAATCCAGACGAAATTGTTCTCACCCCTCAGACCGTCAACGTGAACCAGTTTGGCAAGCTTTTTTCTTACTCGGTTGACGGAAGAATGTATGCCCAGCCGCTCTACGTCGCCAACGTGAATGTGCCAGGCAAGGGCTACCATAATGTTCTTTATGCAGCGACAATTAACGACAGTGTTTACGCGTTCGATGCCGACGATCCGTTAGTCGGCATTATTTGGACGAAAAGGCTTGTCGATAATTCAGTCGGGGAGACACCTGTACCATGCGCCGAGGAAACTGAAGCCTGCAGCTTTTATGGCCCTGAGATTGGAATCACGGGAACACCTGTGATTGACTTACAGACAGGCACTATGTTCGTATCAGCTTTCAGCGAGATCAACGGCACTTATTTTCACAAGCTTCATGCACTCGAAATCGCAACAGGTAAGGAAAAGCCGGGCAGTCCCGTAACTATTCAGGGTTCGATTCCAGGGACTGGCCAAGGCGGTGACGGTACAACGGTCACATTCGATCCTTATTATCACCTACAACGCCCGGGACTGATGCTTGCCAACGGTCTTGTCTACGTCGGGTTCGCTTCTTACGGGGACGAACCTCCTTTTCACGGTTGGCTTTTCGCCTACGATTCTCAGTCCTTCAATCGAGTCGCAATTTTCAATGCTACGCCAAACGGTGCCGCAGGTGGGATCTGGCAGTCAGGTGCTGGACCCGCAGCGGACGCACTCGGCAACATCTATCTGATAACCGGCAACGGAGATTTCAACGCTAATCTAACGGAGGGCCGGGATTATGGTGACTCGTTTATCAAGCTCTCTCCACAACTAGATGTCCTAGATTATTTTACGCCGTATAATGAAGCCCTGCTCGATGTTAATGATCTGGACTTAGGATCTGGTGGACCTGTTCTGCTGCCAGATCAGAGCGGGGCATATCCTCATCTGCTTATCGGAGGTAGCAAAGAGGGTATTTTCTACTTGCTGAATCGAGATAATCTCGGAAAGTATAATTCTACGGACAATAACCAAGTCGTTCAGTCGATTTCCGGCCAAAGCGGTAACCCAGCTTACGTTTCCAGCAATTTCGCATTTTGGAATGGCAATTTGTACTTCGAAGGATCTAATTCTGTGCTCAAGATGTTCAGAATCAATAATGGCGTAGTTTCTGTGACACCTGTATCCGAGGGTCAATATGTGGGGAACCCCCCTGGCCTGACACCCGCCGTCTCAGCGAACCAAGCTCAAGGGGGGATTGTGTGGACCATCGAATCATCTACACCCAACAGCAACCCTGGAGTGCTTCGTGCCTATGATGCCACAGACTTGTCCATAGAGCTTTATGACAGTAACGAATCTGCAGATGGTCGCGATTTTCCGGGTCCGGTAGACAAATTCCAGATTCCTACTGTCGTCAACGGGAAAGCATACGTTCCGACCAACACCGAGTTGGACGTCTATGGACTACTGCCCTAATAACAGTTGTTAGTGTCAGGAACTGTTCCTGGTCCAGGCTTAATGCGGGATACAGTGTTCAATTAAGTTCAGTTCCCCGCAACACCTACGCAGCATGGCAACGCCCCCTGATATGGTCAGTAGCACATACGCAGGGCACCTGACGCTAAGATTGATACGCTTCCAGATGAGGTCGAACGAAATGAAGAAGGCAGTTTTCGCCACAGTTTCATTACTCCGGCGTTGGTCGTATGCGGCTGGAATGGAAACACTTATCAAGAAGATCCCATTTGCCACGGCGTTTTTCAGGATCTTGTATGGCCGTGTGAAACCAGATGGTATTGCGATTGCTGCCGTTCGTGACTTTGGGTTCCAAATGTACGTTGACCCTCTTGACAAATGGATAGGCTCGATGCTGTTGACCTCAGGCCGCTATGACCCGTTTGAATCTCAGGTATTTTCATCACTGATTCACAGAGGGATGACGGTTGTTGATGTTGGCGCCCATGCTGGTTACTACACTTTATTAGCTGCTAGCCGAGTTGGAGACCTCGGGAGAGTTTTCTCATTTGAGCCTGCTCCCGAGAATTACAACCTGTTACTCAAGAACCTTTCTCTCAACGGTGTTTCCAATGTATTTCCTCAAAAGAAAGCTCTTTTCGACCGCATCGGTAAGTGCTCCTTTTTCCTAGCCTCTGAGAATCTCGGGCATCATGGAATCTTTACGGGTCGGGACGGCGAAAGCGTTGAGTCTGAAATCGAAGTCGAGACCACGACCTTAGATGAGTTTTTATCGGGCAGGAACGAAACGATTGACGTGATCAAGATGGATGCGGAGGGCGCCGAACCCATGATTCTGAGAGGTATGGAGGGAACCCTCTTACGCTGTGACAAGTTAGCATTGTTCACCGAATTCAATCCCCACAATCTGTTGTTAGGCAACTGCTCGCCTCAAGGATTTTTGGCCGATTTGGAAGCTCACGGTTTTGTTCTTCATAAGCTGGACGAGGAATCGCGAATTGTCAGTCGAGCCGAGATTAACCACCTAATGGAGACCTGCTCCGATCAGCCTGATACAACGACGAATCTACTGTGCCTGAAGGGTCGGGCATTGTAGCTACGAGGGCCAGGCAGTCTCCGCTGCCCGTGGATTATTCCCCGCACGGTGCCTGCTTCCACAAGAATAATAGAGGCAACGAAAACCTGGTCGGAAAAGGATGTTCTAGAAAACCGGTCAGAGCTAAGTGATATCCTCGTTAGAATCCTCACGCAACGGTTTCCGGACAGGCAATTGCGATCCACTCCACGGTGGCCAGAACACGAACGAGATGTATAATTACAGGTCTCGGGGCACATTCGTGGCAGCTAATGAAAATGTAGTCCGAGGCAAGAAAAGACGAGGCGGGAAGTGACGCCCCATGATGGAGTTGAGATTTGCCATCTCCCCCAGGAAACATTCAGGTAGACCGAGTTCCGGCAAATCCTTGCATCAGATTCCAGCTCTGGTATGGGGGGAGCAAAGCAAGAAGACACACAACCGAGACCCGTGCAAGGGCAGTCATTGACGCGATCCCTGCAAAGCTTGAAAATCTGAAGGCGTTGGAGGTTGGTGGCGGGTGGGGATACTTCAGCCTCCTCCTTGCGTCCTACGGAGCCACGGTAACTGCGAGTGACATCTTTACCGAGGACCTTTCCTTCGGTGCCAAGTTGCGTCAAACGAACAGATTCAATGGCGGCGTTGATTTCTGCGCAGCAGATGCACTCACACTGCCATTTCGGGATGCTTCGTTCGACGCAACGATCAGCATGGAAATGATTGAACATATCCGCGATGCCCCCGAAAGGGTATGGATGGAATTCGCGCGAGTCACAAGAGCAGACGGATTTGTCATCGTTTCCACTCCCAACCCAAAAGGAGTGGCGCAGGTGGTAAAAAACCGATTGAAAACTATCTCGGCACTCCGACGACGTTATAGCTTTTTGGATTACGATGAGTGGTTCTTGACCCCGGCGGAGGTACTGTCGGCCGCAGGAAAAGCTCGCCTCAGGCTGGTATCGCTTCGCCGAACAGGACTCATGATTCCCTTCGCTCCCGACTGCATTTTCCCTTTTAATCTGGTTCTTGAAAAGGCGTTCAAGGCCGTGCCCATTTTATTGACAACAAATATCTTTGTTTTTCAAAAATACTGATCTGAGTGAAAAATTTCGGCGACGGGGCCGTCCTGTGGTTCAGCATTGCAGTAGTAAAGGCTTATGAATTAATTCCCATAATGAATCTGGTACTTATGAGGTCAATGCAGCTCCCTGGTAGTCCATAGATTCGATCTCACCAGCCAAAGTGAAGATCTGGTGCTGACAAAGCGAGCTTGCCGAGAAACTTGCACTTTGGGTGATGTGAAAGGCTGGGTCCGTAGGCCGAAGAAAGCGTAGGTTGACTGGTTCTGGGCACGACAAAGCAAATTGAAAACGTGAGGGGGACTATGACTAAGAAGAGCCGACGGGCTGGCGCCGTGATCTTGCAGGGCAAAACGCCAGTTGCTGCCGGATCGGAAGTCTGAGAGACGGATTCGGGATAGGGTAAATGGGCGAGCCATTCAGAACTATCAGGACTTGATCCGAAATGAGCTTCTTAAGAAATTTAACTGTCGGATTGACATTCGGGACTTTCGCGCAATTGCTGAATGCTCTGGTGGGAGTGTTGGTTATTCGCAAGATCGGGCCACTAGAGCGGGGCATCTATGCCACTGTACTTACGTTGAACGTTATGCTTACTTATCTTCTGGATATGGGCATGTCAGCGGCAAACGAAACGTTCCTGGGGAAGGGAGAGCAAAGGGTTGGAGCAATCAATTGTAATAGCCTTATTTACAGTCTGGGGGTTGGCCTGTTGGCCTTTGGCCTTGGCCTAGGCTTTCATGCCCCTTTGTGGGAGCACTTGTTACCAGGGATCCCCTTCCCGTACGTTCTGTTAGGGCTGGCGGCTGTTCCGATTACGCTTTATTCTCTCCTCGCCGAATCTATTCTGGTGGGTTTGGAGGAAATTGTCCTGCTCAACAAAATTTCCGTCCTTCATGCACTACTACTCGCAGGTGGCTCAATGGTGTTTGTCCTCATCTTTAACGGTGGCGTAAAGATTCTGGTTTGGGTATGGGTTGCCGCATACGGGATCGTAACGATTGCCAACTTCTTAGTAATCACGCACAAGGACAAGTTTGTATTTGAGCCATCACTTCTGCGTAAGTCTTTGAAGTTTGGCTTCAAGGCTGCCCTTGCTCGCAGCCTTCGACTGGGGTCGTATCGGATTGACACATTATTTGTTAACGGCATGATGGGGACTACAGCGGCCGGATATTATTCCGTGGCCAGCTCGTTATCTGAGAAGGTTGGGCCCACTCTTCGGGCATTTACTCAGGCTGCCAACCGCCGAATTACAGCGTCTAAGCGCGAATCCTCTTACCGTTTGACTGCACGCTTCGTGCGTGCTCTCATCGTCTTTCTGGTCGCGGTAATTGGGCCGCTCATCATCGGGGCACACTTTATTGTCCAACTTCTTTTCGGGAGGGAATTTCTTCCTGCAGTCATACCGCTAAGAATTCTCCTTGTAGGCGTCGCTTTTTTTTGTGTATCGGTCACCCTCATATTGTTCTTCCAAAATCAAATGAAGAGGCCGGGATTTGCTTCGGGCGTCATTGCCGTGGTTCTCGCTGTTACTTCGCCAATGTACTTCTTGGCTATTCCCCGCTGGGGAATGAAAGGAGCAGCGATCGTAACCAGCTTTGCCTTCTTCTCCATGTTCCTGACATATTTGATTTCGTTTCTGCGGATAAACCGTATGCCAGCCTGGGAAGCGCTCCTGGTGCAGCGGGAGGACATCGAACGGTTTATTTCGCTTCTTCGAGTGAAGACATGGATTAATGGAATCATTCCGGGTGGTGTGAAGCGCCTATAAGTTCACTGTTTGCTATCATGATGAAGAGAAGCTTTCTGACAAAGGGGTTTGTGAGGCATAGGAAATAAGAGCTTGATCATGCGACCGAAGATATCCGCCTACGTCATCACTAAGAACGAAGAGCCAAATTTGCCCGGATGCCTTGAGAGCATTTCTTGGGTTGATGAAATCGTTGTAGTCGATGACAACAGTACTGACCACACCGTCGAAATTGCCAAGAAGGCAGGCTGCAAAGTCATCATTCACGCCATGGAATCCTACCCGGCGCAACGCAAGCTCGCATTAGCCAACTGTTCATCTGACTGGATACTATGGGTCGACGCGGACGAGCGAGTTCCTCCGTCTTTACGTGATGAAATTGTTCACCGCTTAGAAAAGGATCAAGGTACTTATACCGGCTATTACTTACTTCGCCTGCATTTCCTCTTGTGGCGCAAGGTCAGGTGGACCGAATGGAGTGCAAAATACTATTGGACTAGGGGCGACCAACTAAAGTTAACCAGGAAGGGCAAATGGCATTTTCAAGAGGATCAAACAGTGCATGAAGTGATGGTGGGCGACGGTCGCATTGGACGGCTCACGCGCCCTCTACACCATGTCAACGCTAACCCTTCTCTTCACGTAAGAATTCAGAAAACCATTCGCTATGCCCGTCTCGCGGCGGAAGTGGAGTATAAGCGGGGAAGGCGCATCAAATGGTATGACTTCGCCGTTCGCCCATTTCTCGCATTTGTGAAATCATTCGTCTGGTTTGGAGGCTTTCTGGAAGGGGTGAATGGGTGGATTATCGCCTGGTGTAACGCCATGACTGAGGTCTGTAAGTGCTTTTACGGTTACGAAGCGCAACAAGACCAGGCTGAGTTGGAGTCGAGGCGGAGAGAGGTCCAGGAGTTGTGGAGAGAGGTGTAGAAGCACCCTTCCCACAACTGGAGTCAAGATTCGAATTGAGTTGCATACAATGAACCAAGGGAGACATATGCTCCACCGTTACTCGTGGTTTCCCGATCGCCTCCCGGGCTGGTTCGAGCGGTCAGAATGCGAGCAGATTATGGCTGCGCCAGGGTCCTTCACGAATTGGCCTGCACCTTAGGAAGCCATCAAGACTTGCAGCGACTTTAAGGGATTTCAAGTACACATATCAAAGAAGCTTCCGAGTATTTATGCAAGATGTAATTCTGGCCTCTATCATTCTCGTGGGATCTGGAGTTGTTACTTTCCGGAGGTGTGGAGGAATTTTTTCGCTGCCATTTGCTTGCTATGCCTACATGGTCTGCCTCTATCTAGGCGCGGCAGGCCTCTTTTTCTATCAAGGTTCGAATACCTATTTTCACGTGGCCTTAGCGGGAATTGCATTTGCACTGGGCGTTTTCGTAGGTGGAGACAATCCATTGAGGAAGTCGACGAAGGAAAAGCAAATCAAAGCTGCTCCTCCTGAAATTGGGTTGCACCCTAAGATCTTCCAATATACGCTGGCCGTGATAACCCCTCTTAGCTTCCTTGTTGCGTTGATGACTGTCCAGCAGGTAGGGATCCCACTACTCGCAGAAAGCGTTCCTGTACGAATGGTGAAGGAATCAACGGGTCCTATTCACCGTCTTCTTCTGGCTTTGGGTAGCGACAACCTTCTCTTTATGGGTCTGGGCTGGTACGTTATTTATCGGGTACGGCGCAATCCGGTGCACGTGATTCTGTGTGTTTTCTGTTTGCTTAGCGGTGTGTTTTTCACAAGCCTGTTTGGGTCCAAGGCTGCTGCAGTGACCGTTATGACGATGTTTCTCTTCGGTTTTTTTTACTTGAGTAGAGGTGTTCCTAGGCCCGGTGTCCTTGCGCTTATTGGGGCTGGAACGGTGGCCACGACGTATATCGTGACGTCCTATCACTACCTCCCAACTCCTGACATGAATCCTTTGGTCTTCTTCTATGAGCGCCTCACGAGTATTGCAGTTGGCCCGCTGGACTACCTCATGCGGTTCTGGATCCCGCATTTCGGACACGCAGGTTGGTGGCCATTCCATGCTGAATTTGCTAGGGTAATAGCTAACATGACGGGATCGCTAAAGCCCGTGCTTTTCAATGAGTACATTTGGGATCTCCGAAACGGAATGAGCCCCTTCGCAATCACAGGACTCTCAGAAAGTCTGTTTCTTTACGGGACAGGAACGGCTTGCTTTGGGATCCCAGGCGGTCTCTTCTTGGTTTTCTCGTTTGGATTCGCGTGCCAAAAATTGAACCGCTACCTCCTTTCGGCAAGGAAGATCAACTTCTTGTTATTTGCCGCCGCTATATACCTTACATATGTTCTGTTTATGGAGGCATGGATTGCCGGTGTGCCGATTATCGGATTGCAGACCTTTTTGGTCCTTTTTGTCCCAAAGTGTGTCTTATTCATGGGCATTTATATGTTCCTAGCTTTACCATTTCGTATCTCATTGAACTGGTCAAAGCCTTCAAACGCACAACCGAAGGACTCTAAGGCCGTAGAGAGCTCTGAAGAAGGTAGACGGGAGTCGTCCGGCTCAACCCGTGGCACAAAAGCTCCGCCGGGAATGCCGTCAAATCGCATGTACTTCGTCACACGTGTCCGTTACAAACCGAGACATTAAGAGTGCAAGTCATTTTGGAGGATAACCAAAGATCTAAGCGACGAAAGATTGTCGATAAATTCACCTAGGTAAACTACAGTCGAATTGTCATGCAAGGATCGGATGGCATTCCGAATGATGCCATTCACAACATTACGGTAGACCCCTGACCCGCAAATGACGACCCACCCGCGTTTTGGTCCTAAACGAAGTAGATGGTTTGCACTACTGGTAATTACACAACGCCATGTGTTGACAATTCCCGGCGACAATGGTTGACTAAGTTTATAAGACGGAATCCGTTGATGCAGGTAAATTGGAGCAAAGAGAGCCTAGCGTATACCGCCGTAGCACTGCTTAGTGTGATTTTCTATTTTACTATGCATCGGCTTAATACACCGCTGCATATGATACCTGAAGCCCCACCTTCTTCCAGCGGCACCTACTCACCCACACCGCCGACTTATAGTGATTTTCCGGTCGGGAATACCCCTTTATGGTTTAGACAAGATATTAAGGCAATTGCGAAGGCTATGAATATTTGGGTGGCTCCGGCAAGGTATTCGCCGGCATCGAAGGATGGTATTGGAGGCTGCCGTGCAAATAGCGATCTGGCTCTTGTCGTGGGCAGCTTCCTGTCAGACTTGAACAGAAGGCAAGTACCAAGTTCTTTACGCGCTGTACAAAAGGAGCTACACGATGCAGCCATTGAAATGGAAACTGGGGCACACCTTCGTGATGCATTTTGTAAGGCTCTTGATCAAGATTTGCCAGTTGACGAAGCTACAGCACTGGACGTGCATCGTGGATTTACCCTTGTGCACAAAGGTTATATCCGCTTGCGGCACGCCTGTTCCCCCCTTGACCGTCATGGAGAAACGCATAGCTCCGATCCATAGTCATCATCATTGCCGGTAAATCGAAGTTGATTCGGGCATTTGAACCTTGAAGTGACTACGCTGAGGCTTATTAGGGTATGACCACAAACCCATTCTCTCACCTGCAGGCACTACAAGCTGTTTAAGGATGAAAAGCGCTTCACTGGAATTGAGAATTCAGTAGTTATCTTGCAGTTGCAACCCAGGATCGCCTTTACTTTTTCTCGGTGTAAAATTTCATGAGTCAACGAGCGCCGGAGAAGCGGTTCGTCTTTTCGAGTTATCGTGTCGCTCGTTGAACTTACACTACAGTTGTCCCCGAAGGTGTTCCCAGTACATACCTAGTCGCTCGCGCCAGGCCAAAGCTGACTCGTTTAGCGCCCCGAGATTGGGTAGAATTCTTAGGACGACAGACTTCGAAGTCCACCTCCCGAGATAGTTGGATGGGGCTGGGATAGGCCGCATCCCGAGATGCTGAAACAAGGCCATCGCACGCGGCATGTGATACGCAGAGGTGACCAGGATGAACGAGTCGTGTTGGACAATAGGCAGAATGTCTTTCGCTTCGCTGGCCGTGTCGTCGGAGCGCTCCTCTAGGTGTATGACGTTGGCTTGTACACCAAGCGATTCAGCCAGCTTTTGCATTGGAATGGCTTCAGGAAGCGCATTGAGGGTCGGGCCACCCGACAACAGGATCTGTGGTCGGCCTGCGATCAGTCGCTCTTCCTTGGGTATCACTTGACTAGATTCAACGGCCACGGAGGATAAAGATGTAAGGGCCCAATAGATTCTGACAGCTTCAACCACGCGTAATGCAGAATCAGGAGCAAGCCGATCGGTGACGCGAAGTTCCGGGTCGTCGCTGGCCCCGCCACTCAACACTACGATGAAATGCCGCGGGCCTTGTCCCGAACTGGTGTCACGTGTTTTGGATTGGTTAAACAATTGAAGTGAGGCAGAAGCTTGTTCTTCACCCAACTGATCCAGGTCAAGCGGTTGATATTTGGTTTCCAAGCTATGCACACAGTGGTAACCAACAAAGCTGTTGCTGAATAACAGCAGAATCCCGGCCCCCAATGTTACCAGCAATCGGCTCGTTCGCTTTCCACGCCTAAAGTACTGAAGGACAACCCCCGTAACAATCAGCACCAGTGAAAACTGGAACGGCATGAGCATCACGCTCACTATCTTCTTGGTGATGAAGAATATATTCATTTGCCTAAAAGGAATGATGGCGGCAAAAAGTGACGCGGCAAACTGCAGCCACCGACAAAAATCCTCCGCTTTTGCTAATGTGAAGCCTCAGGTTTCGCCCTTCTCGTCATGGCCTTTTGATTCGTATCCGTGAGTTCCCAGTGAGTTCTTTGAATATCCGGTCGCGGACCATCACCACGTTCCCCCCTTTCACCCACTGGTCTGACTCAATCGCCAGGCATTCCCACGTGTAGGTATCTAGGGCCGTCGGCGAACAAAACCTTCTTCCGTCCGCCAGTTGATCGGCTGCAAAATCCATCGACCAGGCGTGATAGGGAGCCGCCGGATGACAACCGTTCGCGGCCATGTCCCCCTACCCTACAACCCCGTTTTCGCCGCTGCCCTAGCGTCAATCATTCTTCCCGGTAGATGCGCTCTAACAGGCATTTTCTCACCCTCCAGCCCTTCTGGTACAGCAACACTAAGATCTTGCGATATTCGTAACGCACTCTCCCTTGGGCGATCTCCCGGATCCGCATCTGTAGTTCGGTCCGTGGGTCCTTGTGGCGCCGATACCGGCAAATTCCGCGGAACTATGAGGACCAATGATGTCACGATTACTTTGCGACCCATCGATTCTGCTCGCATACATATAGAGTGCTTTTTGCACGGCCGTTCGTATTCAGGTCCAAATTTCCTGTGTGACACCCTCCCTTGGGCGCCGAAGTACCGCTCGTCACAAAACCTCCACCTACGATTTGATTTTGCGGGTTAGATCCATTGAGAGCCCAAGGTTTGGCTGTACCAGAAATAACGATGTCCTTATAGATGTTCCAATGCGCCCCAGGGTCCTCCTGAACCCCGGTCGGGCTCAACGAAATGGTTCCACTGTAAAAGTGATTATATCCTGCTGTCTTGGTAACGTGAATGCCAATTGTTCCAGCGTGAATGACATCAGGATACCAGAACGAATTGTACTGACCGCTTACCCGAATTCCGTCAGGGACACCTCGGAAAGCTCTGGTAAAAAAACGCATTTTTGTTTCCGCTCACGACGTAGTCGATGCTGGCCGGAGTATGAGTTCTTTCGGCATGTGAGTAGAAAAAACTATTGCCCGAACTCTCGATATACCATTGTTCGGGTCCTCGCTCGTCAGCGGTCTCACAATGAAAGAAAGTATTTGACCCCGTGGTCTTCGAAAGGTGGAATCCGATGCCTTGATCATTCTCGGCGGTAACGTTCATGAAGGTGTTGGCGTCCACCAGTCCCCCGTTCGCAGCGATGAGCAAACCATCGCCGGAACCTTGGTTCAGGTCAATAGCGTAGAAATGGGATTGAATAGAGGCTTGACCGCGATTTCCACCATCAACAAAGAGATCCGCACGTTCGGCCCTCGAGAGGACTAATCGGGAGGCCCAAACGTCAAAGATGGCGCTGAGATGTACACCATAAGAGCCGCCGCTTGAAGAGATGTTCTCAATCGTAGCGCTGTTTAACCCATTTAGATCAATGAGTCCTGAGCCGGTCGTCCTGAAGCTTGGCCCCGTCAGGAACATACCCCTAATCATCAGTCCCTGAACGGGCTTGCTATTGGTAATTAGAGGACTTGTACCCGCTGTCTTGATAAACGTTTCGCTTGACCCGGACCCGATAATGACCACTCCGTTGGAAGCCACATCAAATGCCGTCGTTTTCGCATCATAGATTCCTGCTCCTAGTTGTAACCTTATAGGTTTCGTTAATTTGATTGGAAAGCCAAGGTGGTAATTGCCCGACGGGAAGAGGAGGATACCTCCTCCGGAGGGTATCGCATTGGCGGCCGACTGAATTGCAGTTGAGTCATCTGTCACTCCGTCACTCTTCGCTCCGTATAGCTTGACATTGAAGTGCAGATTGCCATCGCTGGCTGTACTTGGGACCGCTGTCTTGTTCCTGCCGGGAATATGTACGACATGGTGATTCGTACTATCTGGTGGAACTAAAATGGGTGCACCAAGCACAAAAACAGCCATACTAGCTGCAACGAAGAGAGGTATTCCCGCTAACCCTTTCCTCATACTCACTATCCTCCCGAGTGACGTTCTTACCTGTATTACATCCCGTATTAAATTTACTTGGGCAGAGCGTCATCGATTTCTTTACTCTTCTTGTATCCCTGTATTGTCCTTGATCCGGCATTGGGGATCAACGGAGCGGAGAGATGCCCCTTGCGGAGAGTCGCCTGCGAGATAGTCCAAGATCTTAGACTTCTCGTGGTAGATAATGGTTCAACCCCAATCCGAAAGCAGCCACAGACCAGTTTCATATGCGGAATCAGGATTGTTGTTATCTGACGAAACCACTATATACATCACTTATCGCCGATGTTCCGCATTTGAACTGGTTTCGGAACTTTCCGGATCGTCTGAAGCCGCCCAACCAGTCAATGACCAGGAAAGCGCACCCCTGCGGCCTCGAGAGCGTACGACGCACCTTGCAGGAAAGTCGTGGGAGCCTTGCCAAATTCCATTGCGGAGCGTAGGATTCTCGGTTAGCGTTCTGGGAATGATCCACGCTTGGTCACGGGCATCATGGACCGCGGCTGCCGTCCATTTCACGATTCGCAAGACACCAGAGTACGGGAGTTATTAAGCCGGGAGGGGGACCTTTGGACGAAACACAAACTCAGCACTCGCTTACAGCGACGAGAGAGAGTGCTTTGAACGGAACGCTTTGATGAAAAGAAAGCTTGAAGTTGTTTTGACCCTCATTTTGTTTGGGACTTCGCTTGCCTTCGGCGGGGTTCAGCCAATCACATATTCGCTAGCTGAAATCCTAATATTTCTCATCGTCATACTGTTCCTCTGGAACCAAATGCGCCACGGCAGGATCAACCTGTCATTGCCCGTTTGGCCTCTCCTTTTTGTGCTCTGGGTAGGGCTCCAACTGCTCCCGCTGCCGCTTTCCGTCTTGTCAACGTTGTCCCCGGCCGATAGGCTGACTGCTTCCTGGCTGGCAGCGAATCATGGGAGCTACTGGGGGACCCTCAGCATTTACCCTCACGCAACGGTGTTGGGTCTCTTTAAGATTTGTGCTTATTCGTGCGTATTTGCCCTCTCCGTCCAACTGTTTGACTCCGGAAGAAGGAAAAGCTTTTTTGTGCTGGCATTGATCGCTTTGGGGTGCTTTGAAGCTGGATATGGAATTATCCAACATCTCCTGAGTTGGAATAACATTTTTGGGATGACCAACCCTTACGACCTGTGGGTCGCAATCGGCACCTACATCAACCGCAATCATTTTGCGGGATTAATCGAACTTACGTTCCCGTTTGCCTTTGCGTCTACATATTACACTTACCAATTGTGGTCAGACTCACGTTATCGCGGCTCATCAACAGGGTCGGCGTCCGACCAGGAAAGCTCCTTAGGATTCCGCATTGTTTTTTATCTATTCCTGGTTGTCATGATGGTAGTCGGTGTCATATTTTCATATTCCCGGGGAGGTATCCTGTCTGTATCGTTCGCATTGATTGCCATGTCCTTGCTGACCGTTCTGAAGGAACGCAAGAAAAGCTGGGGGCTCGTCATTGCGGGGATCGCGGTACTGGGCTTGGGGTTCAGCCTCTGGATCGGACTTGGCGGTGTGGCCCATCGATTCCAGGACATCGGCGCGCCAAAGTATATTAAAGCTGAAATCCGAGGGATGATCTGGAGCGATACGCTCCTACTTCTTCGTACAAATCCGGTCCTTGGCACCGGGCTGGGAACATACGGTGATGCCTTGGGCCCTTTCCAGACGCAACTTGTCAGCCTGCACATCGACCATGCACACAATGACTACCTTGAGTTCGCCTGTGAAACTGGCATCATCGGGTTCAGCCTCCTCTTTCTTCCCATCTTTTATCTCCAGATCCGTATGGTCATCTCTTTCCTGAGGGACCACCGAAGATACCGAAGCTCCATCATGTTGGGGTGTAT
>OBLQ010000383.1_pt1 | contig 16959 bp, 8 predicted proteins | sample 1519881 | NCBI WGS metagenome assembly OBLQ01 (sample SAMN01911456, study PRJEB22533) | soil metagenome | biome: Soil | place: Malaysia | collected 2012-04-30 | depth DG_metagenome m | reverse complement strand
GCTCGCGACTGGCGTTCTACCTGCAGGCCAGCGACAACGCCGGCAACCTGACCGTCGATCCGGCCGGCGCGCCGGGCGCCCACTACGCCTTCTCCATCCTGCCCAGCGCTTCAACGCTCGTCATCGTGTACTCGGCGGGCGGCGCGACGGTGAATGACTACCGGACGGCGCTGGAGGCGAACGGACACCAGGCGGACTACTGGAACCAGCCGACGCAGGGCGCACTGAGCGCGGCGCAGATGGAGCTGTACCAGATGATCATTCTGGATGCACGCAGCGGCATCAGCACCAGCGATCAGACCAGCCTCTCGTCGTTCCTGAATTCGGGGACGCCGGGCGCCAAGAAGCGCATCTTCCTGCTCGGACGTGATCTGGGCTATTCGTCGACCACGCGGGGCTGGATATCCCAGTACATGCGTGCCGACTACGTGCAGGACAACCCCAACTACTTTGAGATCACCGGCGAGGCCGGCGATCCCATCGGATTGGGCGAGACCTTCACCATCACCGGCTCATATCCGGACGAGATGCAGCGTTCCAGTGCGTATCCCGGCGGTGTGATCGTGTACCGCTACACCGGCGTCGGTGGGGCGACCACGAACTACGGCGAGATCCGCGACGAGTACACCAAGGACAACAAGGAATGGGACGGCGTGATGGCGAATGCACCCATCAGTCTGGATGCAGCCGCGGCCATGCGCTACAACGGCCCCACCTACCGGTCCGTGTACTTCGCATTCAACCTCGAGTACATCACCGATCTCGCCCATCGTGCGGCGATCGTCGACCGCGTGATCAACTGGACGGACGCTCCGGACATTGCTCACACGCCGCTCCTCGACACCGAGGACACGTCGATACCGTATGAGGTCAAGGCGCTGGTCTACTCGGACAACCTGGATCCCTCACGCGTCAAGCTGACGTACAACGTGGGCGCCAGTGACGTGGTGGTCGTGATGACCGCCACCGGTAACCCGGATGAATACGCGGCCAGTATTCCCGCGCAGCCGTTCGGGACCACCGTGAACTACTACCTCTCGGCGGCCAACACCAACGGGGCCACCAGTTACGACCCCGCCGGTGCACCCACCACGAGGCACACGTTCCACGTCATTTCCGACAACGTCCCGCCGGTCATCGCGCATACTCCGTTGTCGGCGTCGGCGAATCTCGCCGGCCCGTATGCGGTGCACGCGACCATTACGGACAACGTCGGAGTCGACCCCGCGGGTGTATCGCTGACGTACAACAAGAACGGTGGCACCAACACCACCGTGGCCATGACGCCGTTGGGCGGTGATGAATACGGTGCGAACATTCCGGGACCATCGGTCGTCGGCGATGTCTACAACTACTTCATCACGGCCCGCGACATTGCGACGGTGCCCAACACCGCGCGCAATCCGTCGAGCGGCTACCACTCGTTTGCCATCACCGACTTCATCGCCTTTGACTTCGAAGCCGATGACGGCGGATTTGCTCATACGGGCGCTGACTGGGAGTGGGGCGATCCCACGACCGGTCCGCTGGATGCACACTCCGGCGTGAACCTGTGGGCGACGAAGCTGGGTGGCAACTACTCGGCGAGCTCGAACTCACGGCTCAATACACCGCCGCTGGTGGTGCCTTCGAGCCACGCGTACGCACAGCTGAGTTTCTGGCAGTGGTACGACACCGAGCTCAATTACGATGGCGGCAACGTGAAGATCTCCACCGATGGCGGTGCCAACTGGTCGATCCTCACGCCCGACATCGGGTACAACGCGACGGCCACGTCCGGCAACGCGGGCATCCCCGGTGAGCCCTGCTTCAGCGGACACGGCCAGAAGTTCTGGCAGAAAGCCACCTTCAACATGACCGCCTACAAGGGTCAGTCGGTGATGATTCGGTGGCACTTTGGCAGCGATTCGAGCGTGCAGTATCCGGGCTGGTACGTGGACGACGTTCTGCTCGAGTCGGTGGATGACACCGCCGGACCGGCGTTCGCCTCACGCACCATTCCGTCGAGCACGTTCGACACTACCGGTCCATACACAGTCAAGTGCACCGTCGTGGACGCGCTTTCCGGCGTCGCGTCGGTGAACCTGCACTACAGCACCAACGATGGAGTCTCCTACTCCACCGTGGCCATGGCACCGACGGGTAACCCCAACGAGTACAGCGGAGGGATTCCGGGACAGGCCAGCGGTACGCGCATCAAGGTGTACCTCGGCGCCACCGACAATGCCTCCAACAGCTCGCAGGATCCTGCCGGCGCGCCCGCTGACACGTATCAGTTCGGTATCCTGCCTTCGGGTGACTACCTGGTGGTCTTCGGCGGAACCGCGGAAACCAATCCGCTGCTCTACCAGGACGCCTTTGCCGCCCTGGGACGGACCTATGACACGTGGGACTGGGACGCCAGCGGCGTGCCTCCGCTCGCGTTGCTCAACGCGTACCAGGCGATCATCATCGATGAGAGCTCGTACTTCGACGCAACGCAGATCGCGGCACTCACGGCGTTCCTCGATCAGAACGATGGCCTGCGGCAGCAGGTGATCTTCTGGGGTCGCGACCTCGAGTATGGAGCGTCGGCGCGTCCGTTCATGGAGCAGTACACCGGTGCTGCGTACGTACAGGACAACCCGGCGTGGTTCCGGCTCAAGAGCACCCCGGGCGATCCCATCGGCGCGGACGAGACCTTCGTGATCTCGGGTAGTTATCCCGACGAGCTCAAGCTCTCGACCACGTATCCGGGAGCGATTGGCGTGTACAAGTACAACGGTGTCGGTGCCGCGGCGGATCCGTCGAGCAACGAGACCGACTACCGTGCCCTGCTCCAGAAAGAGGGCAAGGACTGGGATCCGAAGCTGTGGCCGCTGGCCCCGACCGGGCCGGACTCCCTCGCGGCGGTTCGCTACGTGGGACCACAGCACTCGGCCGTGTACTTCGCGTTCAATCTGTATTACATCCAGGAGCCCGCGCGGAGAGCGGCGGTTCTGGGACGCGCACTGGATTGGCTGGCGTCGACGGCGACCATCGCCGTTGCCAGCCATCCGGGCCACGAAGCGCTGACCGAGGGCCGTATGCTTCCCGAGCAGCTCGAGTTGAAGCAGAACTATCCCAACCCGTTCAATCCGCAGACGCATCTGGAATTCGGGATCCCGGCGAAGTTCAACCAGCCGGTGACCCTGAAGATCTACAACGTCAACGGACAACTGGTGAAGACGGTGTTCTCCGGCGTCAAACCCGCCGGATATCACACCTTCCTGTGGGATGGCAGGGACCAACACGGCTCAACCGTGGCGTCCGGCATCTACTTTGCGCGGTTTGTGGCGGGACAAACGCAACTGACGCGCAAGATGGTGCTCCTGAAGTAAGCCCGCTCCAGCAGTAGGGCAAGTGCGCCCGGTCACCGAGTTCCGACCAACTCGGTGGCCGGGCCTCTTTTTTGCGGGGGAGCGGAATGCCTGCCTGAATCCCGCGTGACTCCGGAACTCTTTCGCGCCCGGCGTGTTTCTTCGAATGTTGGCCGGCCGTCATCCCGGGCAGGGAGAGCGGCGGCGTCTTCAAGGAGGAGAGAGATGCGCAAAGGACGCATTTTTCTGGTGTTCGCCGCCGGCACGAGCCTCGTGCTGGTGAGTATCCATGCACCGGTGCTCGCCGAGGGCACCAAATCCGAACACCGCATCGCCGTTCCCGCACCGACGCCTACCCCATCCACAGACTCCCGCCCGGCGGCCGACCGGCATTTCGACACCGTGCTGGAATGCCTCATTCAGAACCGGCAGGATCTCATGTCCTATCACTGGGTCGAAAACACCGTGGTCCGCGCCAGCGGCCAGAGTTCTGCGTCGCAAACCAGCATCTGCAGATTCGATGAGAAAGCGCATCTGCGCCGCACCCCCCTTGCACCGCATGGAGCCAGCGCCGATGTCTACCTGGCGAAAAGCGAACAGGCGGAGAGCGTGAAACAGCCTCCCCTCGCACCCGATGCGCGCGCGGCGCTGGAATTGATGAACGCCTACATGCCACCCGACCCGGACCGCCTGCAACACTGCAAGGAGCACGGCGAGATGACCATGACCGTCACGGAACCCGGCAAGCAGGTGAGGCTCGACTTCAAGAACTACATGAAACCCGGTGATCGTGTAGCCGTGATGCTGAACCTGGCGACCGGCCGGATCGCGAACGTTACCGCGAACACGTTTTTCGACAAATCGACGGACGCCGTCACGTTGAATGCGCAAATGGCGACGATCAAGAATCGTCACACTGCGTACCCGGCGAAGATCTCGATCGATTCTCCGGCACGACAGCTGTCGGTGATGGTGACAAACAGCGAGTATCGCAAGTTGTAGGATTACGGCTCTTCAGCTGGGGCTCCCACCCCGGGCGGAACCTGGTCCTTCCCACCATCAGGTTCCGCCGCTCCCGATCCCGCTCCACTCGTAGCCACCCTGGCGGTTTCTCAACACGTGCCGCAGTTTCGCCGGTGTCAGCGCGAAGTTCCCGTGGGCAGCTTCATGTTCAGAACAAATGCGCTGCTCCAACCCTGGGGTTTCATCACATGTCCCGCAAGATACGTCGTGCCGTCGAATGTTCCCACCAGTATCGCGCGGTGACCCGGCAGCAAATGAAGGGCGGTGACGGACTCCGCGCATAACCCGCCGTCACGCCGCGACCATTTTCGTTTTCCACCCGCGTCATAGCATTCGATGAAGATATCGCGGTCTCCTGCGGACGGTGGGAGCCACGGTGTCACATTGCCCGATGTGCCGGCATTGCCATAGCTCCCCGCACAGTAGATCTTCCCGTCTTCCCCGAAGGTGATCACATCGCCTCCCCCATCGATATCCCACAGTCGCTTTCCATTCGCACTCCATGCACACATGCGGGGCGCTTCCCTGCCGGGCACCGGCCTGTCCTCCACGGTATCACCGCAGATCAGGCGCGCGCTCGACGTGCTGGTGCGCGCGAATGCAGCCACGACCATTCCGCCGGGCCCCACGACGCCGCTCAGGAAACGGTCCGACCACCGGCTACTCACCGTGTCCGCCCATGCTGTGTGGTCGTCCGGAGAGATTGACGAGACCAGAACAGCGGGGTGATCTCCCCGTGGGCGGCCGCTTCTCCATCCACATGTACCCGCCATGACGACTTGACCGTTCCGATTCCACAGGGCCAGGTTTGCCCGCTGGTCTCCCGGCTCGTAGACGGCTCGCAGGTCGATCAGGCGCCCGTCCTCCGCGAGCGTTCCAATGAACCAGTCAGTGCCCATCATCGACCGGATGCGGGTGGCTCCACACGTCACCTCCCCGCAAAACGTACCCGCGACCCGGTAGGTATCCTTTTCCGGCGAGACCCAGATTCCCTCCACTCCGTTGGGTGCGCGACGCTCGTTCGTCGGACCTTCTCTTCCCATAAACGTCCGGCGCCACAGAAGACGAGCATCCCGCGACACGCACAGGATCACCCTGGCAGGCGCATCCGCACAGTGCAGCTGCGATCCCATCACCGAGCAATCGCGGTACAGACTCCCCATCAACAGGAACGTGTCGCCGAGGCCACGAGCAAGTTGTAGCGAGATGTTGCTTCCGCATCCCAGCGAACGGCACCAGACGACATTCCCGGCTGCGTCGAGACACGCCATGAAATAGTCCCATTCAGCCGAGGTAAACTGACGCTGCCCCGCAAGGAAGAAGTCACCCCGGTACATTCCCAGCAGGACCACACTGCCGTCGTCCCAGGCAATGGAACCTGCATGTGTATTGTAGTCGGATCCACAAACCACGAGTGTGGTCGACCCGTCGGGTGCAAAACCGGGCGTCCAACCTGCATACGCGGTATTGAGCGTATGCATGTATTCGCGAATAGTCCCGACGTCGTCCCGTGATGCGCGGCACGCTCCCCGGTAGGCTCCATCCACTTCGGCCGGCCCCAGAAACCAGACGCCCTCTTCTCCCGCGCGGGTATGACTGTCCGTCGAAACCTCCTCCGAGAAGCCGTCCGAACGCTGAATCGGTCCATCAAAAATGAGGTCTACCGACCGCACCGTATCCCCGTCGGCGGTGAATTCCTCGTGCACAAATTCCGGCTCGCCCTTCAGAACTCCGTCCACGACGAGCGTTGCCTGATCCAGCCGGCGTATTCGTTCGATGCCGGCCTTCTCTCCCCACGACGTGGCCCTGCTTTCGGGCAACTGCATCGAGTATTTCCCGGGCTCAATGGCCACAATGCGTCCGGTAACAATCAGGCCGCACCGCTCCACGCGATTGGCGAGGGGCACCCATACTTCGCAGGCGCCAGCCACTGGCGTGCGTACGAACAGGAGAACGACAGTCAGAAGAACAACGTTACCGATGAAGAGCAGCGAGGCGGGCACCCGACGACACATCAGTACCTCCGTGCGGGGTCTGCTGGCAGGCTTCACTCCGAAATATCTGGTGTGTTGACGCCGTCGTCCAGCGGTTTCTCCGCTGGCATCGAGCAAACGCACGTTCCCGCAAGCGCCGGGTGCGCGCTAGCGGCTGATTACAAGCTTGCGTGTGTGCGTTTCGCCCTGTGCGCGCACGGAGTAGAAGTACACGCCGCTCGGGAGCAGATGCCCGGCGTCGTCGCGCCCATCGAAACTCAGGTAATTGGGGCCCGCGCTTTCACTGATGCGCTGCACGCGCCGCACGAGCCGCCCGGCCACGTCGTACACATCCACTTCCACGGCGGCGTCGGCCGAGAGATCGAGGACCATCGAGGTTTCGCCGGAGAACGGATTGGGCGAGTTGGCGGACAACGACACGCGGTCGAGAGTCGGCGTGTCGCGCACGGAGGTTGGAATCATTCCGTCGGGTCCGATGCGCTGCGCGTAGATGTCCCAGTTTCCGTTACGAAGATCGTGCCACGTCACGATGGCGCCGCCGACGTTGTCCGAAACGATCTTGGCACCCTGCTGCGAGTCCACAGCGCTGCACAGGTTCACCCCGCTGGGGGTCCACTGCGCCGATCCCAGCGAATTGAGGCGTTGCACGAAGATGTCGTAGCTGATGGCGTTGCGGTCGTCCCACCACGAGAGGATGGCACCGCCCGCGCCGTCGGTCGTGATAACGGGGTAGATCTGCACGCCACGAACCTGGCACACCGGCACTCCATCGGTGGTCCATTGCACCGTGCCCGTCGCGTTGATCCTCTGCGCGTAGATGTCGCGGCCGGTGGTGGTGTTACGCAGATCGTCCCATGTGAGGATGGCGCCACCCGCACCGTCGGAAACCATGGTGGGATCCACCTGACTGTCCGCGGCCGTGCAGATGGCAACCCCGTTGGCCGTCCACTGCCGGTTGCCGGCGGAGTCCATACGCTGCGCATACACGTCCCAGTCCGTATTGGACCGCAGGTCCTCCCACGCCACGATGAAGCCGCTGCCGCCGTCCGCCACCATACTGAGCGCGGCCTGGTCGTACGCGGCTCCACAAATCGATACGCCGTTCTTGGTCCAGAGCGGAGCACCCAGGGAATTGATGTGCTGCCCGTAGATGTTGTAGTCGGTGTCGTTACGGAAATCCTCCCATGTGATGAATGCACCGCCCACACCGTCGGAGAGAATCGCGGGCACATACTGAATGAACGGCTCGACACAGATCTTGACGCCGTCGGGCGTCCACTGGACTGCACCGGCGGCGTCGATCCGTTGCGCGTAGATATCGGTGTCGGCGCCGCGCAGATCCTGCCACGCGACAATTGCACCGCCAACGCCGTCGGTCGCGGGAACGGGATAGAGCTGGTCGTTGGCAGCCGTGCACAGGGCGACCCCGTCGGGGGCCCACTGCACCACCCCCGCCGCGTTGATGCGTTGCGCATAGATGTCGTACTCGGTGTGACTGCGATAATCCCACCACGTCACGATGGCGCCGCCAGCGCCGTCGGAAACGATGGTCGGGTAGAGTTGCTCATCGGCGGCGGTGCACAGTGGGACGCCATCGGGCGCCCACTTGACCGCGCCCAGCGCGTCGACGCGTTGCACGTAGATGTTGTTGTCGGTCCCGTTGCGACGGTCGTGCCACGCCACGATCGCACCCGCGGCGCCGTCGGTGGTGATGGCCGGCCATTGCTGGGCGGCAACGGCGGTGCACAACGGCACACCGTTGGGTGTCCACAGGGCACGGGCACGGACGGGGATGAGAAGAGCGGAGAGAATCACCAGCGGCGGAGCAAATCGGAGTTTCATGGGACGGCCTCCGGAGTGAACCACGGAAAGTCTAGCACCAACACCCGGCCTCCACCATAGGCCCACGGTGAGCGGAGGCACCCTATCCCGCCCCCGCGGAGCGAAACGTCTGTCCCATCTGCTACTTCCGCGTCGGAAACCACGCCACGTGAAAACGCCCGCGAGGTCATCGCGGGCGTTCTTGCGTGCGTTCTGGACGATGCCTGGTGCGCGGCTAGAAGAGCCCGCTCACGTTGCCGTCGTGATCGATATCCATCTTCGCCGCCGCCGGTACGGCGGGAAGCCCCGGCATGAGCATCATGTCGCCGCACACGATCACCATGAAGCCGGCGCCCGCCGACAGGCGCACGTCGGTAACGGTGAGGGTGAAGTTCTTCGGCGCGCCAAACACCTTCGCATTGTCCGTGAGCGAGCTCTGCGTCTTGGCGATGCACACCGGCAACTTTCCATAGCCCAGCTTTACGAAGCGATCGATCTTGAGACGCGCCTCGCGCTCGAAGTACACGTCCTTCGCTCCGTAGATCTCGGTCGCCACGGTTCTCACCTTGTCGTACAGTGATGCCTCGAGGTCATAGAGAAACGCCGGCATGGGACGCGCGTTTCCATCCGCCAGTTTCGTGACAATTTCCGCCAGCTCGGTGGCCCCGTTGCCGCCGCGCGCAAACGCCTCGTGCGGCGCGAATGGCACTCCCAGCGACTCACAGTAGTCGCGCAGCGCCGTGATTTCCTTCTCGGTGTCGAACGGATAACGGTTCAATGCCACGACAATGGGCACGCCGAACTTCTTCATCCCGCGCACGTGAGCGCCGAGATTGGCGAGACCAGCCTCGAACGCCTTCATATTCTCCCTCTCGAGAAGATCCGCGGGCTTCTCCGCCACACCGCCGTGGTGTTTGATGGCGCGCGTCGTCGCAACAATCACCAGCGCGTTCGGGCACAGTCCCGATTGCCGGCACACGATATCGAAGAACTTCTCACCGCCCAGGTCGGATCCGAATCCGCACTCCGTGACTACATAGTCGGCAAGCTTGAGCGCCGTGCGCGTCGCCACCACGCTGCTGGTTCCGTGGGCGATGTTTGCGAACGGCCCGGCGTGCACGAGCGCCGGCGTGTGTTCGATGGTCTGGACCAGGTTGGGCTGAATGGCGTCCTTGAGCACCACCGCCATGGCACGGTCGGCGCCGATGTCGCGCGCCGTCACGACCTCACCGTCCACGTTGTACGCCACCACAATGTCGCCCAGCCGGCGCTTGAGGTCCTCGCGGTTGTTGGCCAGCGCCACGATGGCCATCACCTCGGAAGCCGCCGTGATGATGAAGCCCGACTCACGTGGAACACCGTGGGTGGACCCTCCCAACCCCACCACGATGTGCCGCAGCGCGCGGTCGTTCATATCGAGCGCACGCGGCCAGAGCACTTTGGTCACGTCGATGCGCTTCTCGTTGCCCTGATAGATGTGATTGTCGAGCATCGCCGCCAGCAAGTTGTGCGCGGCGGTGATGGCGTGGATGTCCCCGTTGAAATGGAGGTTGATGTCTTCCATGGGCAGCACCTGAGCGTATCCACCGCCGGTGGCGCCACCCTTCATGCCGAAGACCGGGCCCAGCGATGGTTCGCGCAGTGCGATCATGCCCCGCTTGCCCAGCTTCCCGATCGCCTGACCGATACCCACCGTCGTGAGCGTCTTGCCCTCCCCTTTGCTGGTCGGTGTCATGGCGGCGACGAGAATAAGTTTGCCGTTGGGACGATCGGTCTGTTTGTCCAGCCAGTCGAGACGAATCTTGCCGGTGAACTTGCCGTAGAAGTCGAAGTCGTCGTCGGTGAGATTGAGCTGCGCCATGTACGTTCGCATGTGCACGAGCGGAACGTCGCGAGCGATTTCGAGACTGCTTTTCGTGGGTTCCATGGAAATTGTTTTCATGATGATAAGATTGGTTGGTGCGACCCCGTAGCGGACCAATCCCAAAATAACAGACTATTTAGTCCTTTGGCAAATACCGCCCGCGGTGGGGCGTTCCGGCCACCCCCGCGACACCCCGTCGGGTACCCGGCTCCCCGGTTTCCGTCCACCCGGTGGGGCCACTCCCGCCCTTGCGTCTCCACAAGTTGTTGTGCGGCTTGAAGTCACGACGTCCAACCGGTGGAAAACGCTTTAACCAAATTTTACTTTGCCAGAACCGAGGCGATCGGGTTATGCAGACACGAACGGACTTCACCGGCCGGCGCTCCGGCCGACGCAACCAGGTGGCTAAAGCCAGGCGAGGTTCATCGATGTCCAGTATTCGTCCCGAGCAGGCCGCTACCATTCCCTTCCGCCACAGCAAGGGCACCGTCAAGGTGTGCCTGATCCGCCGGCGCGGCTCCGACACCTGGAGCCTGCCCAAAGGATCGGTGGATCCCGGAGACACTCTCGGCAAGACCGCTCTCAAGGAAAGCTGGGAGGAGGCAGGACTGCTGGGACGCCTGTGCGGCGATCCCATCGGAACGTATCGCTACGAGAAGCTCGGCAACACGCTGAGCGTGTCGGTATACCTGATGGAGGTCATCGCGCACGAGGATGACTGGGACGAAGCCGATCTGCGTGAGCGCAAGTGGTTTACGTTGCGCGAAGCGACGGAGCTTCTGTCGAATCATCCCGTGCAGAAGCTGCTGCCACGCGCGGGCGCGATGCTGGGCGGACCGCCTGACTCCTGGCGGCAGCCGTAGCCGCCGGTCGACAGCGCGGCTTACCGGACGAGCACAACCTTCTGTTTGCGCACTTCGCCGCCGGCGTTGAAGTGCACGTAGTACACGCCGCTCGCAGCCTGTACGCCGTGATCGTCGGCACCATCCCATACCACGCCACCCATCCCCACTCCCCGGTTGCCATCCACCAGCGTCCGCACCAGCGCACCGCGCACGTCATACACGCGCATCTGCACGTGCGCCGCGGCGGGAAGCGTGTAATCCAGGTGCGTCACCGCGTTGAAGGGGCTCGGATAGGCCGGTAGCAGCGCCAGCGGCAGTGCCGGTGTGTCGCCAACGCCGGTGGGACCGCCCGAGAGCGATACCGACACACCATACGTTCCCGTCTGGTCCTGGCCCAGGTCCTCCACCACCACCGTGTAGGTGCCGTTGAGAGAAAGCGGAACCACGAAATTATCCGTTGTCGTGGCCATCAACGCCGTGCCACCGCCGGGCGGATACACCGAGATGTAGGTGTTCATCGCACCGGACGTGGTCACCGCGCTGATCGCGGCGTTCTGGCCGGCGTAGCCGGTGAAGGTGAATCCATCGAAGTCCGTGGGCGCCACGATGGTTCCTGCGAGGGTCGGTCCCACCAGCATCGGTCCGCCGTCGGGATCGGCCGCGTCGCTGAAGGGGCCAGAGTTGGCGTCCAGCACCGACAGGTTGTAGCTGCCCGCGGTGTCGTCGGCGTTGTCCTCGATGACGACCACCCAGGTGCCGGTCGCGTTCAGCTTGTACTCGAGCCGGTCCCCGAACGTCGACGTCACCACCGAGCCGCCCAGCGGCGGATAGAGGTAGATGGTGGTGTTGTACCCGGTCCCGCCGGTGGCGACCGCACTCATGAGCAGGCGGTCACCGTTGGTGCCCTCGAAGGTAAAGGCATCCATGTCGGCGGCTCCGCTGGTCGTACCCGAGATGATCTGATTGGACACGATGGGTCCGCCGTTGCTGTCGGCACCGTCGGTGTACGGGCCGGCGGTCACGTTCATCATCGACAGCGCATAGCCGCCCGTATCATTGAATCCCTGGTCTTCCATCACGATGGTGTAGGTGCCGCTGGCCGCCAGCTTGAGATCGAAACGGTCGTTGGAGTTGGTCGTGAGTGCGGCACCACCGCCCGGAGGATAGACGGCCATCTGGGTGTTGTTGGAACCTCCGCCGGTGGCAACCCCGGCAATGATCACGCGATCGTTCGCCGATCCCGTAAACTGCCAGGCGTCGAAGTCCACGCCCTGTTGCATCTGCCCGGTTCGGATCTGGTCCGACACGATGGTTCCCGCGTCCGGATCGCTGCCACTGGTGAAGGGCCCGGCCGTCACGTTGAGCATCGACATTGAGTACGTGCCGGGCGTGTCGTCCCCCACGTCCTCCACCACAACCGTCCACGTGCCGGTGGCGTTGAGCTGCGCGTCGATCAAATCACCGAAGGTGCTGGACAGAAGGCTCGCCCCCGACGGGCCGTACAGGTACATGCTGGTGTTGTAACCGACACCCGAGGTGGCGACACAATCGACCAGCACGCGGTCCCCGCTGTTGCCCGTAAACGTGAATGCATCCATGTCCGCAATCGCACCGGTGGTTCCGCCCGTTACTTCGGATGACGCCAGCGTTCCCCCGTCGAGATCACCGGGATTGGTGTACGGTCCCGACGTGACGTTCAGGATGGCAACCGCATAGGTCCCGGTGTCGTTCAATCCGGATTCCTGGAACACGAGCGTGTAGGTGCCGGTCTGGGCAATGGAGACATCGAAACGATTGTTGGAGTTGATCGCCACCGCCGAACCCCCACCGGGAGGAAACACGCTCACGGTTGGATCCTGCGTCCCGCCGCCGGTGGGAATATCCAGAATGATCACGCGGTCACCCGCGTTGGCGGTAAAGGTCCACGCGTCGAGATCGACGCCCTGATTGAACTGTCCCGAGTAGGTGTCGCCCGAGACGATGGCGCCGCCATCGGGGTCGGCGCCGCTGTTCAGCGGACCCGAGGTGATGTTCAGGAGCGAAAGCGCGTAGCTTCCGGAGTTGTCCTCGCCTGCATCCTCCACCACGATGGTCCACGTGCCGGTCGCGTTGAGCAGCACGTCCGCGATGTCATTGAACGTCGAGAGGACCGGCGGTCCGCCGTTGGGCGGATACACGTAGAAGGTGGTGTTGTACCCGGCTCCCGACGTGGCGAAGCAGTCGATCATGACGCGGTCACCGGCGGACGCCGTGAAAGTAAAGGCATCGAAGTCCGCCACGCCGCTCGTGGTTCCGCCCGTGACCTCGGTGGACGCGATGGGCGCACCGTCCGGATCCGAGCCGCTGGTATGCGGTCCCGAGGTGACATTGAGAATCGCGAGCGTGTACGCACCGGTGTTGTCCAGACCGGAATCCTGGATGACGATGGTGTAGGTTCCGGTCTGCGCAATCTGAAAGTCGAAGCGGTCGTTGGACTGCGTCATCACCGCGCCACCGCCCCCGGGCGGAAAGATGGCGACCACCGTGTTCTGCGACCCGCCGCCGGTGGGCAGATCGCCCACGATGATGCGGTCACCCGCGTTTGCGGTAAACGTCCACGCGTCGAGGTCGACGCCCTGGTTGAACTGCCCCGTGTAGATTTCTCCCGACACCATCGCGCCGCCGTCGGGATCCGCCACGCTGCTGTGCGGTCCCGAGGTGATATTGAGCAGCGAGAGCATGTAGCTCCCCGCGGTATCGTCGCCGGCGTCTTCCACTGCCATCGTCCACGTGCCGCTGCTCGTGAGCTGAACGTCGGACTGGTCGCCGAAGTTCGAAATCAGCGGCGCGCCGCCGTTGGGCGGATAGAGATAGAACACGGTGTTGTAGCCCACCCCCGACGTGGCGACGCAGTCCATCATGATGCGGTCGCCGTTGGAGGCGGTGAATGTGAAGGCATCGATGTCCGCGACCCCGCTGGTGGTTCCCGAGATCACGTCGGCGGACGTGATCGGTCCCCCGTCGAGATCCGATCCGTTGGTCAGCGGGCCCGCCGTCACGTTGGTAAATCCGAGCGAATACGTGCCGGCGTCATTGAGCCCGACATCCTGGATCTCGATGGTATAGGTGCCGGTATGGAGCAGCTGCCAGTCGAAGCGGTCGTTGCTTCCCTGATACTCGATGCCCGGGAAGGGCGGATGCAGAATGATGTTGGTATTGACCAGTCCGCTGGTCGTGACCGCGGCGATGATGATGCGGTCACCGGCGGTGCCGGAGAACGTCCACGACTCCGAGTAGTCGGGACTACTGAGGGTTCCGGTAACGATGGTACCGGAGGTAATGGCGCCGCCCGCAAAAACCAGGCGGGGCGCAAACGCGCACGTCAGGGCAAGAAGGCTGAGAGAGCGGAGCACGGGGCGCATGCGACGTCCTTCCCAAAAGTGAAATGCCATGCCTTCTCACCAAGGCACGTGACTGCAGCGCTACTATCATATCATGGAGTGACGGCGGCATTCACACGGTACGCAACGAACCCGGACGGTGTGGGTCGCGCTGTGCAGAATGTGCCGGATTCGCGCCCCTTCCCGGGCATTGCCCGGCCGTTCCGGCCACAGCCCGCCTCATCCACACCATCGGGACCGCAGCGCGGCATTCCGCGACAACCGCGCACGCGGCCGAACGTTCGCGGACCTCATGCGCAGCGTCTCGCCGGGCTTCATTTTCTGCGATTTGTCGTTGACGAATTCTCCTTCGGGCCCTTGTCCCCGCCCGTCTGGATCATGAACGACTGATTGGCCCGGAAGAGGTATTCCTCATCCATGACGCGGCGCGATTTCTCTGTGACAAACAGGAGGCTGGCACGTCCAACTGGCAAGACTCTGCCCCGTTCCAAGGAGAAATCATGAGACGAGTGTCTGGTATTGTCTCGATCTGCTTCTCTCTGGCCTCGCTCGCGGGCGTGACCACGGCAGCGCTAACGGCCACCCTGGATGACTATCTCAACACGCCGGTCTGGTATCTGTCGTACCAGGTCACGCTGAAAGCAAGCTACGAGACAACGAACGACGTGCCGGTTGGTACCTCCGTGACGACGATCAATCTTGAGCGCGTGATGAGCGACCAGAAGGAGTTCAACCTGCGCAGCGCGGGCATGGGCCCACTCTCCATGCGCGCGCTGACCGATCCTGACAAGGCATCCGCCGCTGACGCCGGTCAGACGTCGATGAAGGTGCTCAACAGCATGGACACGTGTGCAAACTGGCTGGCGGCGGGTGCGGGTGCGAACCCGAATGCCACTGATGCCGACATTGCAAAGGACACGGAACCGTCGAGCCCCAGCCGGATCGACTACACGCGCGTCGATAGCAACCGGGACTTCGTCGATGAAACCGGCACGGTGTTCGACGTGACAACAACGACCACGATCCAGGGAACCGGGAACGTGCTCGTGATGGGGATGGGAACGATCATTCTCGAAATGAACAAGGCCAGCAAGACCTACATGCTCACACTCCCCTTCGGGTCATCGCCGACCGGGCCGGAGATCAAGCGGGAGATCGTTACGGTGGCCCGGCCGAAAGGCAAGGCGCCGGACGAGCAGCGGGAGTCCGGCGCGCTGGAAACCGATTTTCCCGCGCGGCTGGAGCTGAATCCACCCCAGCCCGACGGCATCGATGGCGGCGTTCTGATTCGTGGAACACTGGACCCCGCGGCGGGCAAGATCGCGGGTCAGCAAACTTTCAATGTGAATTTCAACGACGGACCCTATGCACTACCCGGGACCCTGACGTTCACATACGCGCTGACCACGATGCCGCCAGCGAAATAGCGGGTGGGAGGATCTAGTACCCCATCGCGCAGCCGTCTTTGCGCTTCTCGGTTGCGCCGGCGTACACGCCGGTGACGGGGTCGCGCATGATTGCCTGATAACCACCGTACGCCCCCACCAGTTCCGACTCGATGTCGTGGCCGCGCCTCCGCAACTCGTCGAGAACGGCCTGGGGCAGACCGTCTTCGATGTGCAGGATGCCGCCGTCCTTCATGATGCTGCCGTCGGGATCGGTGGATCCGGTGTGATGGAAACGGATGGCGTCGCCCGCCTCCTGCAGATTCATTCCGAAGTCGAGGAGATTCACGATCACCTGCGCGTGTCCCTGCGGCTGCATGTCGCCGCCCATCAGGCCGAACGCCATGAGGGGTTGTCCGTCCTTCGTCACGAACGCGGGAATGATGGTGTGGAACGGCCGCTTCCCGGGCTCGAGACGATTGGGGTGGCCGGGAATGAGATTGAAGCACGCGCCCCGGTTCTGAATGCCGAAGCCCAGGTCCTTCACCACGTAACCCGTGCCGAACCCCGAGTAGTTGCTCTGAATGAGCGACACCATCATTCCGTCTTTGTCGGCGGCACAGAGATAGGTGGTCTCCTTGCGATTGATGGCGGCCACATCCCCGGGCGCGTCGGTCTGCGCGGCGTGGTTCATGTCGATCAGGGCCGCGCGCTGCTTTGCATACGCCTTTGAGAGCAGTGCCTCGATCGGCGTCTTTGAAAATGCCGGATCCGCGTACCAGCGTGCACGGTCCGCATACGCCAGCTTCTTGGCTTCGGTCATCACATGCCAGAAATCCGCAGAGTTACGCCCCATGGCCTTGAGATCGAAGTTCTCGAGAATGTTCAGCAATTCGAGCGCGGCGAGGCCCTGTCCGTTGGGCGGCATCTCCCACACCGTCCAGCCGTGATAGGTGGTGGAGATGGGGTCGTCCCACGTCGAGTAATGTTTCTCGAAATCCTCCATGGTGAAGAAGCCGCCGTTCTCCTGCGAGAACGCCACGATGGCTTTCGCGATCGGTCCGCGGTAGTACGCGTCGCGTCCCTTCTTCGCCAGCAGTGCCAGCGTGTGGGCCAGCGCGGGGTTCCTGAAGATCTCGCCTTCGCGCGGCGCGTGACCACCCGGCATGTACACGTCGGCAAAGCCCGGCTTGGCCCGATAACGTTCCACCGCGCGCGCCCAGTCGCCCGCAATCACCGGAGACACCGGAAAGCCGTTTTCCGCGTAGTGGGTGGCCGGCGCCAGAATCGTCTTCATGGGAAGCCGGCC
>OBLQ010000382.1_pt1 | contig 16992 bp, 11 predicted proteins | sample 1519881 | NCBI WGS metagenome assembly OBLQ01 (sample SAMN01911456, study PRJEB22533) | soil metagenome | biome: Soil | place: Malaysia | collected 2012-04-30 | depth DG_metagenome m | reverse complement strand
GCACGTTGCTCTTGCGCCCGGTCTTGATCGCCGCGCGCACGTCGCGCTCCATGGCAGTGCGGCTGGCCAGCGCCTCCGCGCAGCCTCTCCGCCCGCATCCGCAGAGGGGGCCGTCAACCACCAGCACGGTGTGGCCAATCTCTCCCGCGCCACCGCGGCTGCCTTCATAAAGCTTGCCTTCCAGGATCAGCGCGCCACCGATTCCCGTTCCGACAAAGATGCCCACGACATTCTTCGCGCCCCGTCCCGCGCCCAGCGCATGCTCGCCCACCAAACCCACGTTGACGTCATTCTCCACAAAAACCGGAACGCGCAGCAACTGGCGAAGCTCCGCGCGCAGTGGCACCCGCCGCCAGCCAAGGTTCGGCGCTTCTTCCACAATGCCGCGTGAGCGGTCAATCGGCCCCGGAGCGCCCACGCTCACCGCCCGCACGTGCGACCGGCTGATTCCCGCCTCCTTGAGCGTACTCTCCACCAGTGACGCAATGCGATGTATCAGCCGCGCCGGCCCGCCCGTCGTGACCGTCCGGATTTTTTTCATGCCAAGTGTCTTGTATTTATCGTCAGCTACAAGCGCCCTGAGGCTCGTACCGCCCAGGTCGACTCCCACGTAGCAAATGCCGGTTTCTGTCATCTTCCCGCCTTTAAGGTCCCCTGCTTAACCCTGCGCGAAAAGTGTACCGCACCTCTGCCGAAGTGCAAAAGATATGTTCAAGTGTTTTGTCATTCCTAAGTACTTCCGCCATTCGACTCCCCCTAGGCGCTTACCCGCACCAGAGTCCGGCCGTCAGCGACCTAAGTTCGCCGCTTCCCGGCCGCCCTTGCCCGAATTCGATCTATAATTAGGCTTTACTCTTGCCCGCGGATTTGTCGCGCTCATCAAGACTGGAACAGATCGATGCATATTCCGGATGGATATCTCAGCCCTGCGACATGCGCGGCCCTGTATGGTGGCGCCGCGCCGTTCTGGTACGCGGCGCTGCGCAGGACGCGCAAGCTCCTATTGACACGCCTGGTGCCGCTGATTTCCGTCTTTTCCGCGTTTTCCTTTGTGATCATGATGTTCAACATTCCGATCCCCGGCGGCACCACGGCGCACCCGCTGGGCGTGGGCATCGCCAGCATCGTGCTGGGCCCCTGGGCCTCGATTCTGGCCATTTCTACGGCGCTCTTCATCCAGGCATTCTTCTTTGGGGACGGCGGCGTTACGGCCCTGGGCGCCAACTGCTTCAACATGGCGATTGTGGGATCGGTGGTCGCTTGGCTTGTATATCGCGTGGTCGCGGGCCGGTCTCCCATCACTTCATCCCGGCGCGTTGTGGCGGCGGCCCTGGGAGGCTATCTGGCAATAAATGGAGCGGCCCTGTGTGCCGCGATCGAGCTAGGTATTCAGCCTCATTTCTTCAAGAGCACCGCGGGTGCTCCCCTTTATGCTCCCTACCCGCTGGGTATCGCCATCCCAGCCATTATGATTGGTCACCTCACTTTTGCCGGCATGGCGGAACTGGTGGTTACAGGCGGCGTGGTGGCTTACCTGCAACGCGCGAATCCTGCGCTGCTCCGATTCACAGCTCCCGGCATTCCGATGCCGCATGAGGACGCGCAGCAGGCGGCGGCACTGGGCGGCTGGAGGACCGCAAGACCGTTGTGGACGGCTGTCGGTCTGCTTATGGTGCTGGTGCCGTTGGGTTTGCTGGCGGCAGGAAAGGCGTGGGGCGAATGGAGCGTTCACGACTTCGCGGACCCCGTCGCGCGACAGCAGATTGCCCAGGCTTCAAAGAACATCGCGCCGCCAGCCACGGCCCCAAGCGGCCTGGAGCGGCTGTCCAGCATCTGGACTGCGCCCTTCCCACATTACTCACCGTCGTTTGTGCGCAGCCAGGCCTTCGGTTACGTTCTTTCAGCCATGTTCGGAATAGGCATGATCATCCTTCTCACCATCCTAGCCGGATGGATCGCAAAGAAAGTGCGGCCGGGGCCCGCGCGTGCCACGGCGCACACAGAGGAAAGCTAGGTGATGTCGCCAGAGCGCAGCGGAAAACGCGGCTTCTTGGAGCGTACCGCATCCACCTTTGTGGACGCCATGGAGCACGCCTTCTACGCTGAACAGATGGCGCGCGTAGATGGCCTGATGCAGCGCCTTGACCCGCGCGTCAAGCTCCTGGGCATTCTCGCCCTGGTTGTGCCCGCCGCGGCGGCTAGAAGCTTTGCCGTGATTGCAGGGCTTTTTGCCGTTGCGACTGTGCTTGCGGCGCTTTCGCACGTCCCGTTCGGTGTGCTGCTGAAAAGGGTGTGGATTGCAGTGCTGCTGTTTACAGGTGTGATTGCTTTGCCTGCTCCGTTTGTCACGCCGGGCCGCGTGGTTTATCATCTTCCCGGATTGGGGTGGAGCGTTACGGCGCAGGGCCTTGCAAGCGCCGGATACCTGGTGCTTCGGGTGGAAACTGCCGCCACATTTTGCGTACTGTTGGTGCTCACCACGCCGTGGAACCACGTTCTTAAAGCGCTCCGCGTCTTTCGCGTTCCAGTGGTGTTGGTCACCATCCTGGGGATGACGTACCGTTACCTATTTTTAGTGCTCCAAAGCGCACACGATATGTTTGAATCACGCCGCAGTCGCATGATCGGCAATTTGTCAGGCCGCGAAAGGCGCAGCCTGGCAGCCTCTAGCGTCGGCGTCCTGATGTCGAAAACCTTTGACCTCAGCAACGAGGTTTATCTGGCCATGCAGTCACGGGGTTATCGCGGCGATGTTTCCACTTTGGATGAATTCCAGGTCCGAGTTTTTGACTGGGTCATGCTGGGTGCATTCGCGGTGGTGTCAATCGCCGCTTTTTGGTTGGGACGATGAGTGCAGCCAATCCGAACGAGTTCGGGCAGGTGCCTGTCTTTGAGGTGAGCGATGTCACCTATTGCTACCGCGATGTAACGGCGCTGGACCACTTGAACCTGATAGTGAACGCAGGCCGCCGGGTAGCACTCCTGGGAGCGAACGGCTCCGGCAAATCAACTCTGCTGCGCATCCTGGACGGACTCTGCTTCCCGGATGAAGGGACGGTTCGCTTCTGCGGCAAACCGCTAACCGAAGCGAGCATCCAGAACGACGGCTTCGGAATGGATTTCCGGCGGCGCGTTGGCCTCGTCTTCCAGAACCCGGACGTCCAGCTCTTTTCCCCGACGGTTTTTGACGAAGTGGCTTTCGGGCCGCTCCAGCTCCGGTGGCCAGCCGACGAGGTCCGCAGGAAAATCACAGAAGCCCTCGAGATGATGGAAATCAGCCATCTGAAAGATCGCTCGCCACACCACCTTTCCATGGGTGAAAAGAAGCGGGTTGCGCTGGCTTCGGTGCTTATTCTGGACCCGGAGATACTGCTGCTCGACGAACCCACTGCAGCGCTTGACCCCAAAAGTGCCAGCCACATGATCGATTTCCTTGTAAGAGCAAGGGGCGGCGGCAAAACTGTTGTCACCACAACGCACGATCTCGACATCATCGAAGACATCGCCGACGATTGCTTCGTTTTCCACGAAGGACGCGTCGCTGCCGGCGGCCCACCGTCCCGGGTGCTTAGCGATGTTACTCTGTTGAAAAGCACCGGGCTGCTTCACTCGCATCTGCACGTGCACAAGTCGGGCGAAGTCCACGCCCATTCGCATCTACACCGGCACGAACACTGAAGTGAAACCACTGGAAGGCAGTCGGCGGCCACCACTTCCATCTTGTCTTAGCCGATCTAAGGAGCCTATGGAATACAATGTCACGGTTGGCCGCTATTCCTTGAACTTCAGACTTCGTGTATCTTCCTCGCGCCCGGTCTTTTGGGTCAGCGGACGGTAAATGTCGGGTCGGCGGGCCTTGAGGAAAGCCTGCCCGACGCTCGGAGCCACCAGAGCTCCGTCGAGATCAGCAATCACCATGTCGTCGCCCGCTTTCGAGGTCTCAACCAGAATCCTGCCGTTGGGGTCAATGATCATGGCGTTCCCGGTGCGGATTTCGTCGTCGTCAACGCCCACGCCGTTGCTGAAAATCAGGAAGACGCCGTTGTCATGGGCGCGAGCCGGAAGCCATCGCATCAGCCAGCCCCGGCCTTTGGGGCCGCGGAATTCGCTCTCAATCGCTTCGGCATTTTGAGCCCGCTCCTCCCAGAGCCGCCGATCGATGAGTCCCATCAAGTGTGGATTGTGGGTGCGGCAGCCACCGGTCTGATGCGGAGCCAGAAGGACCTCGGCCCCCGCGAGAGCCGTGATCCTGACGTTCTCAACCAGATTGTTGTCGTAACAGATCAGAACGCCAGCACGGAAACCCTGCGGACTATCAAAGACGGTGTATTCAGAACCGCTGGAAATGTGCTCGCTGACAAAAGCGTGGAGCTTGCGGTGGCGGCGCATCGAGCCATCGGGCTGGGCAACCACGTAGGTGTTGTAAAGAGCGCCATCCTCTGCCGCTTCCACCAGGCCCGCGCCCACGGTCATCCCCTTCTCCTCGGACAAAGCCATCAGTTCCTGAGACGACGGGCCTTCGAAAACCGGTTCGGCAAGCGCATCAAGCTCTTCGCGGGAAAGATGACGTAGAAACCAGTAGCCTGTGATGCAGCACTCCGGGAACAGAATCAGATCGACCCGCTCGAGCGCCGCCTGGTCAACAAACGAGCGGACCTTCTCCAGATTGGCCTGCTTGTCGCCGGCGATGTGTTCGAACTGCACGGCTGCAGCACGGATATTGTGCATGAAACAGACTCCTTTTCCTAAGTGGGCGCCCTGGAAGAGCATCCAAAGTAACAGGTTGTCCATGCTCTGGCATAGCACTTCTTTTTCGGGACACAACCTGGATAACCGGCATTATATCTCAATGATGGCGTTGCACCGCAGCCACTATGGCCGCGCACAACGTTGCTTTTACGTCCCTTTTAATTGACTGAAAATCTCTTCAAATGGCAAGATATTCGAATGAGAAATCCGGGGAAATTCGTCTGGTAATGGTCGAAAGATTGACTAGACGCGATGTGCTGAGAGCAGGCGCGGGGCTGTGCCTTCCACTGCTGTCCAGCCGTTTAGGATTGGGGACCCAGCCCCCTCCGAAAGTAGATCCTATCCAGTTCCGGAATGTCGCCGCCTCGGGTGGTGTGAATTTTGTGGTCCAGAACCACCCCACCCCTGAAAAGCACCTTATCGAAACCATGACGGGTGGCGTCGCGCTTTTTGATTATAACGGCGACGGCTTGCCGGACATCTTTTTTGCCAATGGCGCCTCCCTGCCATCAATGAAGAAAGACGACCCCAGATATTTCAATCGCCTCTACCGCAACGAAGGCGGAATGAAATTTACCGACGTCACCAAACAGGCGGGACTGGAAGGCGCAGGCTATTCAATGGGGGTGGCCGCAGCCGATTACGATAATGACGGGCATACGGACCTGTTTGTCGCCGGAGTTTTTCATAACATCCTCTACAGGAACCGGGGCGACGGCGCCTTCGAAGACGTCACCGAGCATGCCGGCATCAAGAGCGACAAATGGGCCGTGGGAGCCGGATGGTTTGATTATGATAACGACGGCTGGCTCGACCTGTTTGTGGTGAATTACTCAAAGTTTTCGCTTGAGCATGGCCGCTTTTGCGGGGACCGCGCTCGCAACCTGAGAACTTACTGCCATCCCAAATACTTCGAAGGACTGACGTGCACCCTTTACCGCAACCGGCGCGACGGCACGTTTGAGGACGTGACCGTTCAAGCCGGCTTTGGGAAACACATGGGGCGTGGCATGGCTGTGGCCTTCGCCGATTACGACAATGACGGCCACATTGACATCTACGTTACCAACGATAACATGCCCAACTTCCTTTACCACAACCTCGGCAATGGAACTTTTGAGGAAGTGGGACTATTCGCCGGTGCCGCACTGCTCAACAACGGCGAGCCCGTTTCCAACATGGGGGTGGATTTCCGCGACTACAACAATGACGGTCTACCGGACGTCTTCGTCACCGACCTTTCCAACGAAACATATCCGCTGTTTCGCAATATGGGCAAGGGCATGTTCGAGGATGCAACCTATAGTAGCGGACTCAGTGTGCTTTCTGCACCTCGGAGCGGCTGGAGTCTAGGTGTTTTCGATTTCAATAACGACGGACTGAAGGACCTGTTCACGGCAAACTCCCACGTGGATAACAACGTCGAACTTTTTGAAGCAACCACCTACAAGCAGCCGAACAGTATTTTTGCCAACCTTGGAAACGGCACCTTTATTGATCTCTCCCGGGATGCCGGAAAAGATTTCCAGGTCCCGCAGGCCCACCGGGGCGCAGCATTCGCCGACCTGAACAGGGACGGCAGGATCGATGTGGTGACCTCATCGCTGGAAGGGCCCGCAGAAGTGTGGGAAAACGTCAGCCCGGGGGAAAACAATTGGCTGATCCTGAACTTGGTGGGACACAAGAGCAACCGCGACGGCATTGGGGCGCGAGTCCAGATTGGAAACCAGCATAACGATATGACCAGCGCGGTCGGCTATGCATCATCCAGCCACTTTGGTGTGCACTTCGGCCTGGGAAAAACTTCCGTGGTTGATGAGATTGAAATCCGGTGGCCAAGCGGAATCGTTCAGCGACTCAAGGGCGTCAAGGCCAACCAGTTTCTGAAAGTGGACGAGCCGTCCCGATAGTACGGGCCAGCGCACAATCTCCCCCGCTATCATGGGTGTGTTCTAGCCCGGTCCGGGCGCAGTGATCTGGACTTCCTGCTGCAGGGCCTGCTGCTCGGCCTGCCGCGCGTTATGAATCTTCTGGTATTGCTGAAGCATCATCCGGGCCAGTTCTGCCTGGCCGCTCGACTGGTAAGCGCGGCCAAGCTGGTAGTGAATGCTGCCGTCCTTGTCGATCGGCAGGGCGGCCTTGAGGTGCGGAATGGCCTGGTTCGATTCGCCCATGGCCAGGTAAGCCTGCGCCAGCGAACTATGTGCCACGAGCGATTGGGGATCTATCTGAAGTGAAAGCTCCAGGTAATGCGCCGCATCATTGGGGTGCTTCAGGCTGAGCAAAGTAAACCCAAAGAGGTAGTTCAATTCCGCGGATTTTGGCCTCTGCGGAAGGAGAGTCTCCAGCAACTGCCGCGCCTCTTTGAAATTCTGTACCTGGAAGAGGGCAAGGACCAGTTGCGTTCCGACCTCCACTTCCTTCCCCGAAAGCTCATAAGCCTTTTGCCATTCCTCGACAGCCGCCGGAAACTGACGCTCATCGGTGTGAATCTTGGCGAGAAGCTCATGGAGTTGAGGGGAAGGGGGCAGTTGACCCAGGTGAGCAAGGGCATCAATCGCAAGTTTCTCGTAGGCCCTGGTCTTCCAGTAATAAATCTCCGGAGTTTTCCCTGCCAGACCTGCCAATTCCAGATAACTCCCAGCGCGGAACGCGCACTCGTGTTTCTCAACTGCGCAGTCCGGCTTGCCCAGTTGTCCTTCGCGCTGTAGTTCCGTCTTTGCCCAGTCGGCGTGACCCGATTTCTCGTAAACCGCCGCCAGGGCCGCATGGACGCCGCGCAGCTTCGGGTTTTTGGCAATCGCCTGGCGGTATAAATAGAAGGCGCTGCTTAACTGCATCGCCTTAGCCCGGGAATCGGCCACCAGCGCCAACCAGTAGCTCGATCCGGTCGCAGTTCGCTGCAGCTCATCAAAGCTATCCTGGGACAACTCCTGGTAGCAAAGGCCGAGCCTGTACCATACCTCCGGATTATCGGAGGCCGATTGAGATAACTTTTCAAACTGGGTCGCCGCCTCCCGAAATTTCCTTACTGCAAACAAAGCGTCGGCCAGGTTACCCCTGGAGCCTGCGTCGGAGGGATCGGCACTCACCGCAACTTCAAGATGGGGGATGGCCTTCGCAGGCTCTCCCAGACTCAGATAAGCGTATCCAAGGTAGAGGTGGGCAGGGACGTTGCTGGGGGCAAGTTTCAGAGCCTTCGTAAACTGGGTTACAGCCTCCTGCTCTTGGCCGGCCATATGGCAGGCCAGGCCGAGGTTGGTAATCAGGCCCGCATTGCCGGGCAAAGCCTTCACCAGTTCGCGGTAGATTGGGATGGCTTCTTCATACCGCCCGGAAGCCATCAATTCTCTGGCATGGTTAGACTGCTCAGCCAGCTTTGCAGACTGCGCGTGGAGAAAGGGCTTGAATGCTGCTAGCAAAATAACCAGCGACAAAAAGCGCTGAATGTTTCCAGCCATCTTCTAGATTGTACCAGCCATGGTTGGCTGTAGCCAGGCTCGGGTCTACGCTGCCTGGCATTTTCCCGCCGGGATTGCTTCAGGCTAAAAAAAAACGGGTGGAGACCTCTCAGTCCCCACCCGCTATTGTCAGTGAATCAGGTTAGGCCTTAGCACGTCGCAGCGAGCCGATTGCAAGTTGCCCCTGCGGCATGCTTCCGGCAGTCAATGTTAGAAGTCGACTTCAGCCCCTAACTGGAAGATCCGTTCTCCGAACGCCCCATGGCCGGACGACCCGTCGATCTGCCCTAAGGCACCACCGCAAGCACCCGCGACGATCGAACAAGTCGTGACCGGATCTCGCCAGTGAGGGGTATTGGTGAAATTCAGCGTCTCGGCCCGCACTTTCAGACCCAGCCGCTCCGTGATCTTAAAGTTGCGGAAGAGGCTGACGTCAAGGTTCATCAGCCCAGGCCCTCGCAGCCACGAATTGCCCCTGCCCCCGTTTCCGATTCTGGCGGTTTGAACCGGGTTAAACGCGTCCTGGTTAAACCACTGTTGGCGAGGCCCCCTTCCTTTGGTCATGTTGAGCGTTCCAGAGAAGTCAGGAACCTGACTTGTGCCTGGAGTGTTCAAGTCACTGCTGCTCTGCGTGGCGTAGAGCGGGTCGCCAGAAAGGCCCGTAACGATGCCGTTCACCTGCCAGCCGCCGAGAATTGCTTTGGCAGCTTTGTCCGTGTTGGCAAATTTCTCGCCGGCACCGAAAGGCAGATTGTAGATGAACGCCATCTTCAGCACGTGGGTATGGTCGAAACTCAGCGTGTGCCGGTTCAGCGACTGGCACCCATCGGGCACCAGCGAGTTGGGCGTGCAGTTAAAACGAAGGCCGTTCTCCCATCCTTCGTCGTCCATGTAGCCGATCACCTTCGAATAGGTGTAGGAACCCTGAAGGAACAGGCCATGGGTGACGTGACGGTCAAGCGAAACCTGAAGTGAGTTGTAATGAGAATCGAGGTAGCCGTTGAACAGGTACGTCCCGCTCGATTGCGGACGCTTGAAAGCGGCAAATAACGGCGAGCCGGCATCGCCCGCGCCCAATGCAGCGGCATTTGCATCGCGGCCGTTGAACTCATGCACCAGGTGGTTGCCCACGTAGCCGACGTTCAACAGAACCTCACCCGGTAATTTCCTCTGGACCGTGAAGTTCCAGAATTCTACGTAGCCGCGCTTGAATTCGCCTGGGTTCAAAGTCCCGATTGTGACGTTGGTCGGGGGCGTGATAATTCCCGACTGGAACCCCGTGGGAGCCTGGATGAGCGGAACGCCATCTTCCAGACCGGTCGCGGTAACCGGCGAACCTGGGATGTTATTCACAGTGTTAGCCCCGGCATTGAAGTTGGCGATTGGGAGGTACCGTGTGACGGTGCTGCTAACCCCGGAAAGCGAGACCGTGTCGTTTGCGCCAATCGTGTACGGCCAGAACCCGCGCAGAGGACGCTCGAGCGGCAGCGTGTCATATGTCATGCCGAACGCAGCGCGAACGACTGTTTTGTCATTGAACTGGTAAGCCAGTCCCAGCCGGGGGGCAAACAGCGTCTTGCTGGTGGTCACTCCGACTGGTGTGTTATTGAGGTGAGTGTCGTTGTTGCCAAGCCCGCCCAGGTAGAGCTGGTTGGTTGAGGTATCATACACCTCGAATTTGCTGACACCATCGCGAGTGATCAACGGGTAGTACTCCCACCGCAGGCCGGCATCAATCGTGAGTTTGGAAGTAATCCGGAATGTATCTCCAACGTAAAGAGCTTCATCCCAGTTCTTGTTGGTCGCCTTGATGAACTGCTGCCCGTTCTCAACCTGGCTTGCCAGCCCAAGATCGAAGGCCGCAACGCTGTTCCAGAGGACGGGGTTGAAAGTACTCTTAGTCCCCGTGCCATCGTAGACCGTGACCGCGCTGCCATCACCTGCCAGATTCAGAAACGTATTGTACTGGCTCGTCACAACGTAGCCCCGCGGGCAGCAGACGATTTCGGGCTGCCAGTGGTTCATGTGGTTGTGAGATGCGTCAAAACCAAACACGACCGAGTGTTTGCCCTTGATCCAGGTGGCGTTTTCATCCAGCGTCAATTGCCAGTCGTTTCGGGTCACCGGCTGCCAGGAGGAGTTGTTGCCGAGGGTGGTGAAACCGCTCATGGAAATCCCGGGCATGCCGCTATACCGCGGATCGTTGGTGGGAGTGTTGCTGTTGGTCAGGCCAAGAACGGTCTGGCCATAATTGGTGCCCAAATCTTCCGGCGAATTTTTTTCGGCCATGCGCGTAAAGCCGATATGCCCGCTCAGGACCAGGTTGGACTTCGCTGTCCAGGTGTGTCCGAGAGTGACCGTCTGAGAGTCGCTATTGCTGATTCCCGTGCCGCTGCCACGACCGGCAACACCGTAATCACTGCCGTCATTCAGGATGGCCTTCTGGAGGGTGTATTTGCCCCACAGGGTCTGGCGGTCCGTAATGTTGTAGTCAACCTTGCCCGTGTAGATATTCCGGTTCCAGTCCGAGTTTCGAAACCGTTGGTCGTTGATCGAGGTGTTCTGGGTGAACCCTCCTGCCGGCGTGTCGTTCGGCGTATAGGCATTCATCAATTGCCAGAATTGTGTGGCGCCCTGATAGATCCGGTTGGCCGGAATGACATTGAGATTTTGAGCGTTACTGTCTCCGAAAACGCAGCGACCTGCACCGGTAGCCGGGTTCCCGGTGGTCGGGTCGAAAATCATCCCTACTCTCAATTGAGTCGAGCCGCCACCGGTGGTGCAGACCGGGATCGGGGTGGTGTGAGCAGCATCTGAGAAGAGCGGCGCACCGAGGTAAGACGAAAAGTTTCCGCCCCGCATGTCCGTGGGAGCAATCAGGAACTGGTCGGCAGCCTTCTGGCGCTGGAAGTATCCGTCCCAATTGCCAAAGAAGAACAGCTTGTTCTTGACAATCGGACCGCCGACTGCAGCACCGTCATTGTTCTGGATGTTGTGTGGCGCCTTGCCATTGACCGTATGGACGAGAGCGTTCTGAGCATCGAGTGACGCATCGGTGTGATAGCCGTAAACGTTGCCATGGAACTGGTTCGTTCCACCTTTGGTGATCACGTCGGTTGCCGCGCCCATCGTCAGCCCTTTTTGCACGCTATAGTTGGAGGTCTGCACGTTGACTTCCTGAACGGTGGAGGCCGGTGGCACGATTACCATGTGGTCAGGGAGCCACAGGAACACGTTGGTGGCGCCGTCCACGCGCGTCGTATTGATGTGCTGCGGCAAGCCGTTGGTGTTGATGGCCAGAGAACGGTCTGGCGTGTCAGCCAGCGAGTTCGGGTAATTACCTTGGATGGCTGAGAGGGAAACAACACCCGGCGCCAAGAGCTCAACACTCTGGAAATTGTGGTAGATGTTCAGCGGCAGGTTCTGGACAGCATAGTTACTGATTGTGGTGTGAACGTTAGCCTGTTGTGTTTGAAGGACAGCAGCAGAGCCGGAAACCGTAACCTCCTGGGTCACCGCTCCGACTGAGAGCTGCACATTCTGCTGGTTTACCGAACCGGCGGCAATGTTGATGCCCGTCTGCTTGACCGGCTTGAAACCCTGTGCGGTCACGTTGAGGGTGTAAGTTCCTCCGGGAAGGTCAGTGATACGATAATCACCGGCCGATGCCGAAGTAGTATTACGGGTGAAACCCGTGTTGTCATTGACAATTGTGATTGCAGCTCCGGGCACCACGGCGCCTGTCTGGTCGCTCACAGTTCCTGCAACGGAACCATAGAGAATTTGCGCATTCAGGCGCTGAGCCGAACCGAGCCCGAGAACGGCCATTGCGACGAGCCATAGAGCGAATCGAGATACGCCCCGAAATCGCATGTTCCACACCTCCGTAAAATTGAAAATTTGGGCGAATGACCTAAGAGTGACGCGAGGGTTGGCCTGAGATTCAAACCAAGCTGGCCTAACCGATGGCTAGCAGTGATGCAATGGGATTGACCTTAGTACTACCCGACAGCCAAGAGTTTAACCTTATTATGTGAAAGGTGTCAACCATTTTTCAGTCCTTTTCACCATGTAAATTATCGGGATCTAGCAGGGAAACAATGGCCCTACTAAGCTGAATCCATTATCCGCCCTTTCATGACCACATGAGTCAGAACAAGGGGTTAGCGTGGTGTTTGATCTCACTGTAAACACATGTACTATGGGCAACACCCCGGGATGGACCCCTGTAGAAGTCCACCTCGGGTTCGAATGATAGGTCCCGCTAAAACGATGAAAAACTGATTGTAACTGGGGAAAAAGCCCATCTCGCTTTCACAATAATTAGCCAACCATATTCTATCATCTATCAGAAAATTCGAGGCTTATTGAAAATCCAAAGAAGATGAAAAATTCTCGATTTCCAAGCGCACCGAACCTGCAGAACCAACCTAATGGCCGTGCCTTATTGACTCGGGCGGGTGTTTGAAAAAAAAGGGCCAGATGCTAGGGATAAAGGGTGGGAATTCTAGTCAGTGTTGTGGAGGCTCCTGAAGCATCGTGGCAAACATCATACGTCTGACCATCGACGCTTCAGGGGCGGTGAATTTATAACTGGCGTCGCCCAGGGTGTTCAGGCCTGGATCAGGAGCCGGTCAATGCGGTTGCTGACGTCTTTCAAGTAAGCCTCGTCGCCGGTTTTCAGTTCGCATATCGCCGAGCCGGAATAGCCGATGTCAATCAGCGCTTGGCGGACGTCTGGCCACATCACCTGGCCCTCTCCCAGGTTCACCCACTCGAAACGGCCTTGACCTCGCTCAAGATTGAAGTCTTTCAAGTGGAGTTTGACAATTTGCTTCCCTAAGGTGCGAATCCAGTCTTGGGGATAGCCATAGAAGACTACATTTCCCACATCGAACCAGGCTTGCACCCATGGGCTGTGGAACTCCTCGATGTAAGTTCTCATTTCCAGCGGGCTCAGAAGGAACTTGTTCCAAACCTCTTCGATGGCGATCACTACTTTCAGTTCTTCAGCCAGTGGAAGGAGTTCGCGAATCTCTTTCTGCGAGCGCACCCACGCTTCATGATAACTGGTCTCGGGATTAACCACCGCCGGCACAAGCAACACGGAGTCTGATCCCCACAGCTTCGCATTATGCAACGAGGTCCGCATCCCTTCCATGCTCTTCGCCACATCGGAAGGATCGGAGGAGGAAAGCGGATACCGCCAGTGGGCCATGTTCATTACGGAGTCAATCCGCACACCTACCGCGTCGGCCGCCTTCTTGAGTTCTTCCGCCTCATTCTTGTCCGGCGTGGTCGGCGCCTGCACCACCTTAAAGCCCGTGTCCCGTGCCAGTTTGAACCGGTCTGCCGCACTCATCTCTTTGGGCAGCATGCTGTAAACCAGCCCTTTATCGAGTGACAGTTTGCCGCTGCCCTGTGCCGGATTTGCGCCAAGCGAGGTCGGCAGCGCGCTGAGCGCCGCCGTCCCTGCAACCGTCAGCTTTAGAAAGTCCCTTCTTGACGTTTCATTGCTCATCGGTTTCTCTCTTTCCGCCGTTTTCAGGCAAACTGGCTTAGGTCGATGTCTTCTTCCCATTTCTCACTCGAAGCCGCCATTTGCTCATAGCCAATTTCTCCACCTGTATAGGCGGCGTGGCGCGCCATCATGCAACTCAGCGCCGATTCCACGCCCTGCTCGGCCTGGTTATGGAACTGGTTGTTCAGGATGCTTTCTACGAAGGATTTCTTCTTCTCCGGATCCGCCTGGTCCAGGTTGCCATGGAAAACTCCAGCAGCAGAGAATTGTCCTCCCCCCGCTTGGGAAGCACCCTCTCCGTATTTCCAGGCATTATCACCATAGATGGCTACCGGCCCGTTATAGTGCGTTTCTGAAACGCCCTTGGTACCGAAAAACTGCCATCCCACATCCCACCAGCCCTGGTTGAACTGCGTGGAACCGAACGTCATGCTGACGCCGTTGGGATACTGGAGAACTACGCTGTAATTGGTATAACAGTCGCCCTGGTCGGGTCTGTGGAGGTTGCTGCCAGATGCTGAGGCTTTAATCGGATGACCCTGCAGGACCCAGTTGCAGACGTCAACCACGTGGATGTTCTGTTCCACAATGATGTCACCTGACAAGGTTCGGTAGTGGACCCAGTTACGCAGCCGATGTTCATCCGCCGAGGCACCTGGCCAGGAAGGCCGCTTAATGTACGACGAATAGTAATGGCCGGTTCCGGACACAATGGTTCCCAGCGCGCCGTCGTGTATCCGCTTCACCTGCTCCACGTAGGGTGGAGCGTTCCGCAACTGGAAGCCAACCTCCAGGCTCAACCGTCCCTGCGCCCGCCGCCCGGAATCCAACACCGACACGCAACCTGCAGGGTCCACCGCCACTGGCTTCTCGCAGTAAATGTGCTTGCCCGCCGTCACCGCTTCGGCCAAGTGCTCCGGGTGGAAGTAGGGCGGTGTGGTAATCACAATCACGTCTACATCCTTCGAGTTCGCGATCTCCTTAAATGCGTTCGGGCCACGGAACATCAAAGAGCTATCGATTGGTGCATAACCCTTTTCCTGCTGAAGCTTGTCAAAGCGCGTCTTCGTCTTATCCAGTTGATCCTGAAAAACATCCGCCAGCGCCACCAGTCGAGCCTTGCCGGTCTCGATCAGGTACCGAGCATCCGCCGCCCCTCTGCCTCCGCAGCCCAGCAGCCCAACCCGCAACGCCGAATTCGCCGCCGTCCCCCGCACCAACTGCGGCGCCATGATCATGAAGCCCGCCGCGCCCGCAGCCGTGCCCATAAATTCCCTTCGTCCTACTTTCTTGCCGGAGTCTTCGCTCATCTTCTTCCCTCCTTAATAATTTCGATGCCGCGTTAATCCCACGGACTGCTTGCTAGGACTCAATCAGCTTCTTCAGATAGTCTCTCTCCCGCTTCACATCTTCGATCTGTTGAGGACCTCTAATCTCACGCTCAATTGTAATCGGGCCCTGATAGTTCAGTTCCTTCAGTTTCGCGATGATCTTCGGGAAATCCACCTTGCCATTCGGGATCGCAACTTCTTCCCCCAGGTCGCGGGGGTTTGTGGGATAAAGACCATCCTTGGCATGTGTGTTCTTCACATACGGACCCAGAACATCCAGCGCGTCCAGCGGGTTTGCCTTGCCATAAAGGATTAGATTCGCCGTGTCAAGATTCACTCCCTGATTGCTCAGCTCGCCGTCCAGTCCAATGTCTTTCATTGCCCGCAACAATGCAATGGGGGTCTCAGTCCCCGTTTCGTACAGGAAGTCCTGCCCGTTCTTCTTGCAGTGGGTGATAACATCCTTTAGCGCTTCTATGGATTCCCAATAAAGTTCTATATTGGGGTCCTCGGGGATAAAGCCGGCGTGAATGCGAATGGCGGGCACGTCTAGCTTCTTGACCTGGTCCGAATACTTCTTCAGTTTCTCAAGGCGCAGCCCCCGGTATGTTCGCGGAATCAAACCAAGAGTCAAAGGCCCGTCGTAAAAGTTGTAAATATAGGGGCCCGGGCCGTCCGTCCCCATCGCCGTCACCACGATCTTGTATTTGTCAAGCGCCTCCCCCAGCCGCTCGATTATCTCGTCACTCATAAGATCGCCCTGAATCTGACAGGTGTGCATTTCCAGACTGTGGACTTTGGCCATCGCTGCTTCCGGATTGTTTCCAATTCCAGTGATAATCCCCAGCGCAAACGGCTCATATTTAGGCGGTGGAGCAGGTACTGGCATCGGTGCCGCAGAAGCACCGGGCTTTGAGAAAGCTTCCGTCGCCGCCAGACTGTTCCCTGCACTTCCAAATCCCACCGCCGTCATGGCAGCTGCCGTTGATAGCTTCAGAAAGTCCCTGCGATTGTTCTTTGTCATTCCTCTATCCTTTGTCCCTAAAGTCGCCGTTCCGGAGAACGGTGTCCATTTTCTATGAGACCTTCCAGCTATGGAAGCGTCTGGATCTCGATGTCCTTAAAACGGACCCTGAACCCGTGCTGGCCTGTGTGTATCTGCAATGCGATATGCCCGTCCGTATACTTGGCCGGTGTGTACGTGTAGTCAACAATCTTGACGCCGTTCAGATGCGTCACAATATGGTCGCCCTCTACACGGACCTCCATCGTGTTCCACTGCCCGACGGGCTTGATCGCCTTTTCGCCCTCGTCGGTTGGCAGTGCCACCCAGCCGCGCCCACCGCTTTCGTAAATGCCTCCCGAGTGCCTGGCAGGATCAATCTCCGCCTGCAGACCCACGATGTCCGGCCCTGATTTCGGGTTTTCACCTGTGATCTGCGAGTGGAAGAACAGGCCGCTGTTGCCTTCCATTGTGCAGTTGAATTTCAGCCGAATGTCAAAGTCCTTGTATGTTTTCTTGGTCAGCAAGTAGCCGTATTTTCCGCTCGTGCTTTCGCCAAAAATTGTTCCATGGTCAGCAACCCAAGTCTCTTCCCCATACGGCTGCCATCCGTCCAGGTTCTTCCCGTTAAATAACGGCGTCCACTTGCCCGGGCTCTGTGGGGCAGCGTAACTCTGCATCCCCCAGAACACGCCCAGCGCACACGCCAGCACAAATCCGCATACAACCACACTCGCTCGCTTCATCTTTTTGATAACCTCTGATTAGCTTTACCTGCAGAATCCAACCTGAAAACCTATCATACCCTTTGCCCTTTAGGGAAGAATTTCTTGCGTTTACCTTCAATTCCTCTCTACTGTTTCTCTCTACTATCAAATCCGCGTCGGCGTGCACGAAAGGTCGCCTTTGTTGTATGCCAGGGAGCAA
>OBLQ010000381.1_pt1 | contig 17016 bp, 17 predicted proteins | sample 1519881 | NCBI WGS metagenome assembly OBLQ01 (sample SAMN01911456, study PRJEB22533) | soil metagenome | biome: Soil | place: Malaysia | collected 2012-04-30 | depth DG_metagenome m | reverse complement strand
CGCGTTGCGTCACGACCTCCAGTTTACAAAGGCGCTCGGTTTCAACATGATCCGCAAGCACGTCAAGGTCGAGCCCGAGCGCTGGTACTACTGGTGCGACCTTCTCGGCATTCTGGTTTGGCAGGACATGCCGAGCGGAGACAAATACATCGGCGGCAACGACCCCGACATCACGCGCACGCCCGAGAGCGGCAAGGACTACGAGACGGAACTGACGCGCCTCATCGAACAAAAGAAGTTCCACCCGTGCATCGTCACGTGGGTGCCGTACAACGAGGGTTGGGGCCAGTGGGACACTCCGCGCATCGTCGAGACGATCAAGAAACTCGACCCGACGCGGCTCGTCGACAACGCGAGCGGGTGGACGGACCGCGGCGTCGGCGACCTGATCGACATCCACCGCTACCCCGGCCCCGCAGTACCCAACCCCGACGGCAAGCGCGCGCAGGTTCTGGGCGAGTTCGGCGGTCTCGGGCTCCCCGTGGAGGGACACCTCTGGTGGGACAAGCGCAACTGGGGGTACCGGACCTTCAAAACGATCGATGACCTGCGTCCAGCCTATGAGGCGCTGATAGAACAACTGGACGCCTTGCGCGCGAACGGGCTGTCGGCAGCCGTCTACACGCAGACGACCGACGTGGAGGGCGAGGTCAACGGCCTCATGACATACGACCGCGCCGTTGAAAAAATCGATCCCGAATGGGCGGCGCCGATCAACGAACGGCTGTACGATGCAGTGCCGGTCACGGAGCCTGTCGTTCCGACCAGCGAGAAGGCGCCGCAGACCTGGTCATACACGACCGACGCACCGCCGCCCGACTGGTACATGCCGGACTTCGATGACAGCGGTTGGAAGAAGGGTACCGGAGGCTTCGGACAAAGCACGACTCCCGCACCTCACGTCGGGACCGAGTGGACCTCGCCCGACATTTGGATCAGAAGGAAATTCACCCTGTCAAGGATCCCGTTCGACCCGTTGCTCCGCCTCTGGCACGATGAGGACGCCGAGGTCTACATCAACGGCGAACTGGTCGCATCGTTCAAGCAGTGGGTGGACACCTACATCAATGTGCCGTTTGACTCGTCTCCCTTGCGCAAAGGGGCCAACACGATCGCCGTGCACTGCAAGCAGACGAGCGGCGGACAGTTCATCGACGTCGGCATAGTGGAGCGGGTCTCAGGGTCGTAGACCCTTTGGGAGTGCGCGGATTCATCCGCGCTTTCCTGGGCGGCGGTTCGCCGCCGCCCGCATTGTGGATAATCCCCCTGTGCGCGTACCGTTCGACTCGCTCTGCCTTGCGGCCGTCGCGGCCGAAAGCCAGGTATTGGTCGGCGGACGCGTCCAAAGGGTCATCCAGCGCGGCCCGCTAGAAGTCGAGATCGGCGTCTACTGTGGCCAGGAACTCTTCCTGTTTGTAACCGCGGACGCGCAGTACGCCCGTGCTCACCTGCTAACGCGCCGCCGAGAAGGGCCGAAGGAACCGCCCGGCTTCTGCATGGCGCTGCGCAAAGCGATCATGGATGCGCGCGTCGAGTTCGTGCGCCAACGTGGGCTCGACCGCATCCTGGAGGTCGGATTCCGTGGCAAGGACAGCGTCTTCGTCCTGGTCGCAGAACTGATGGGCAAGCACTCGAACATCGTCCTCGTCGACGCCGACGGCAAGGTCTACGTCGCAATCAAGGTGGTCGGCAAGAGCAAGAGCAAGCGGCCGATCCTTCCCAACAAGCCGTACGAGCCGCCGCCCTTCCCGCCGCTCCCTTCCCTCTTGGACGCCAAACCCGGCGACGACCTGAAGAAGTTCGAAGGATCATCACCCTTCCTGCGGAACCTGATCGAAGGCGGCCTCCCACTAGAGCGCGTACAAACCGCCATACGAGACTCCGTCTACGAGCCGGTCTACTGCGAGGGGCAAGGCGCCTATCCGCTACCGATCGCCGAGGACTGCGTCAGCCGCGACTCCATCAGCCAAGCGATCGAACAGCACTTCGAATCGCTCGCCAAGGATGACGCGCTCGCGCAACAAAAGGCGTCGCTCAAGACGCAACTTGAACGCGTGCTGCTCGCCCGCGAAACGGCGATCCAAAGCCTCGAGCAGGCGCTCGACTTTGCCGCGCACGCCAGAGAGCAGCAGGAGAAGGCTGAACTCATCCTTGCCTACCAGCACCAGATCCTAGAGGGCGACCAAGAACTGCGTGTGCCAGGTTACGACGGCGAGGAGACCACCATCCGCCTTGATCCGGAGCAGACCCCCATCGAAAACGCCAACCGCCTCTTTGCGCGCGCAAAGCGCGCCAAAGAGGGCGCCGACGAAGCAGCGCAACAGCGCAGACGGATGAAGACCGAGCAGGACGAGGCGACTGCTGCGCTCGCGCGGCTCGAACAGGCGACTTCGCTACAAGAAGTCGACGACGTCAGGGCGGAGGCCGACAAGAAACGGTGGCTTCACCGACAGGTGGTCGCCAAGAAGAAAGAGGAGAGGCCGCACGAGGGTCACTCTGTGCGCGAACTCGTCTCCCCAGGAGGCTGGACGGTGCTTTACGGCGACAACGCGACGAGCAACGACTACCTCACGACCAAGGTCGCGCGCCCCAACGACTACTGGTTCCACGTGCGCGGAGTCAAGTCGGCGCACGTGATCTTGCAGACCCAGAACCAGCCGGACAAGGTACAGCACGCAGACCTCATGTTCGCCGCCAAGGTCGCCGTCCAGAAGAGCGCGAGCAGGCACTCGTCGTACGTCACCGTCGACTACACGCTCAAGAAATACGTCCGCAAGCCGAAGAAGTCCACGCCGGGCTTCGTGACCTATGAGCGCGAGAAGACGCTGCACGTGGAACAGTAGAATCAGGACAGTGAGCCCGCTCTATCATCTAGACCAGGAGATATTCCGTTCGATCCATGTCGGGCTCCACCGCGCATGGCTCGACCCGTTCATGGTCTCGATCACGGACTCCGGGCGAGGCGAGGTCAAGTTCGCGATCCTGGGGCTGCTGTGCCTCTTTGTCCGGTATCGCAAGTACGCGTTCATGGTTCTCGTCGCCGGCGCCACGTCTGGCCTGCTCGCCCAGTTGGTCAAGCACCTCGTCTACCGACAAAGGCCGAGCAACTTCGCTTTTGCGCACCCGATTACGTCATATATCGAGGCGCTCATGAACCAGCACGCGCCAATGGCCGGCAACAGTTTTCCGAGCGGACACGCGACCTCCTCGTTCGCGATCGCGGTCGCCGTCGCGTGGATCGTACGAAAGACCGAGCACGCGTGGATCGGGTGGGTGGTCGTGCTCTGGGCGGCGCTCGTCGGATTCAGCCGCGTCTATGTGGGCGTGCACTTCCTCTCTGACGTACTTGGAGGCGCTGCGATCGGCGCGCTCGTCGGAACGCTCGTGTTCCTACTCTGGAAAAAGAAGAACTGGATCCCGGAGATTCAGACAGTCTCGAACCTGCCCATCGACCGGAACCGCTCGTAACGCTCCCTCTTCAGTCCGGTCGGCCCAATCTGATCTAGTTCCCCGAGGTGCCGCAGCACCGCCTCTTTGACCGTCTCGGCCGCCTTAACTGGATCGCGGTGCGCACCACCGAAAGGCTCCTCGAGAACTTCGTCGACGAGTTCGAACTCGAGCGCGGATCCTGCGGTAAGGCGAAGAGCCGCAGCGGCCTGCGGGCCCTTGTTCGGGTCGCGCCACAGGATCGCGGCGCAGCCCTCGGGAGGAATCACGCTATAGATCGCGTGCTGTTGCATCAGCACGCGGTTCGCGCAGGCAATCCCGATCGCACCGCCCGATCCACCCTCGCCGATCACGACGCTGATCACAGGGACGGTGAGTTCGAACATCTTGAGCATGCTTGCGGCGATCGCCTCGCTGATGCCGCGGCTCTCGCTCTCGACCCCGGGGTCGGCGGCTGGCGTGTCGACGAAGGTGATCACCGGCATTCGGAACCGCTCGGCCATGTCGAACATCCGTATCGCCTTCCGATAGCCCTCGGGCTTGCTCATCGCAAAGTTCCGGTAAGCGCGCTGCTGGATGTCGCGACCTTTCTGGTGCCCGACCACCATCACCGGCCTGTCGTCCAGCCGTGCCGGCCCTGCTACGATCGCGTGGTCCTGGCCGATGCGTCGGTCCCCGTCCAACTCCGTGAACTCCGTAAAGAGGTGGCCGACGTAGTCGAGCGTGTAGGGGCGCGGCTCCGCGCGCGCGAGCAGCACCTCTTCCCACGCGCCGAGCCTGCTGTAACGCACTTCGATAAAGTTGTCGCGCCGCTTTTGGAACTCGTCCAACCGCGCCTGCAGTTCCGCCTTCTTTGCGGCGTCCGTCTCCTGCTCGACGACCGTCTTCAGTTTCGTGATCAGTGCGTCGAGTTCCAAGACAGGTTTTTCCCACTCCTTCCAGGACTTAGCCAACCGTCGCACCCTCCCGCAGATGCGCGCCCAACATCGCCGCCAGCCGACACAGCATCGGTCTCACGTCGCGCCGCTCGACAGTCGCGTCGATCATGCCGGCGCGAAGCACGAATTCCGCAGTCTGAAAGTCGTCAGGCGCCTTCACGACCTGCGCCTGCTTGCTGACCCGCGCACCGGCGAAACCGACAAGCTCCTTTGGCTCCGCGATGATCACGTCCGCCACGCTCGCATAACTCGCGAGCACTCCGGCCATCGTCGGATCTGTGAACACGCAGATGAACGGGACGCCGCCGTCACGACATCGTTCGACCGCCGCCGTCGTCTTAGCCATCTGCATAAGACTGAGCAGTCCCTCTTGCATTCGCGCGCCGCCAGAGGCGCAGAAGATGACCGCAGGACACTTCAGCGCGCACGCGCGCTCCAGGGTCCGTGTGATCTTCTCTCCTGCGACCGAGCCCATCGATCCTCCCATGAAGTGGAAGTCCGCGATCGCCACGGCGACCTTTGTGCCTTCGAGCATCGCCGTTCCGCACACCACGCTGTCCTGCGCGCCAGTCTTGGCGACAGCCCCTGTGTGCTTCTCGTGGTAGTCCGGGAACAACAGCGGGTCGATGCCGCGCAGTTCGGTGTCGGTCTCAATGAAACTCCCCTCGTCAAACGTGTACGCGATGCGCTGCTTGCTCGTCAGGCGGTGGTGGTGCCCGCAATGGGAACAGACTCGGAAGTTCGATTCGAACTCCGCTGCAAAGAGCGTCTTTTTGCACTTGTGACACTGCACGAAGCTCGTGCCACTGCTGCTGGCCGCGCCTGAGCGCATAGAAGGTCAGGATACCTTGGGCACGAACTCGCTCTACGGTCCAGAATGGAGGCCGATGAAGTCGCACACCGAATATCTCTGGTTCGAGACCAAGAAGCGAGAGGAGTTCGTCAGGATCACGGACGAGGTCGCCAAGGCTGTGGATAAATCAGGCGTCAAGGAGGGCATGGCGCTCGTCAGCGCCATGCACATCACAGCCGCCGTCTACGTCAACGACTGGGAGGACGGACTGATCGAGGACATCAAAGAGTGGTTGGACGGGCTCGCTCCCCGGAAAAACTACCGGCACCATCGAACCGGAGAAGACAACGGTGAGGCGCACCTAAAGAACCTCGTGATGCACCACCAAGTTGTCCTGCCGATCACTCGCGGCTCTTTGGACCTCGGGCCGTGGCAGCAGGTCTTCTACGCCGAGTTCGACGGTAAGCGCCGCAAGCGCGTGGTGATCAAAGTCATCAGGGACTGAGCAGCGCAAATGAGCCTGTTCTGGTATTTCTGCCAGGCTGAGGTTTGTACCTGGGCCTCCCGATAATTTTCTCAGTCATTTGAGGCGGCAGTTCGGTCGCGCCGTGCTGCCTGACGGCTGGTTGGAACATGAAGTCCCTTCGTAAGTTTTGGCGCAGGATGCAGGTCGCGCAGAAGATCGGGTTCGCAGCAGGCGGGATCGTCGCGCTGTCCGTGCTCAGTTTCGGCATCCAGGAGTACGGCCGCAACGCCTATCGCAACAAGATCGACACGGTCGTCGATCAAAGCCGCAGCGCCGTCAGCGAGATCAAGAGCGCCCGCACCGAACTGCAGACGATGGCGACCGAAGTCTCGGCGTACATCCTGACCCTCGACAAGGCCCACATGGCCGCCAAGTCCGCGGCCGAAGCCGCTGCAGAGCGCCACTTCGAGAGCGCCGAGAAGACGCTCAAGCAACTTCCCGACTCCGCGAAACTGTCGAAGATGCTCAGCACCGTCCGACAGATCGACAACAGTAGTTGCAAGCCAGCGGAAGTCAAGATCGCCGGACTCATCGACAAAGGCGACACCAACGAGGCGAAGGTCGCATATCTTCGCGAGTACCTCCCGGCACTGACCCGGCTCGAAAAGGGCGTGAGCCAATACGAGAGCACCGCCGAGGAGTACGCGACGGACCAGAAGAAGTCCGCGCTCAACGCAGTCACTGCCGTGCAGAAGTTTGGACTGCTCGTGCAGTTCATCCTCATCGCCGCAGCGATCGTCCTTACCCTCGGTCTCTCACGGTCGATCATGCGGCCGATCTCCGAACTCGCAAAGGCCGGCGAACAGATCGCAGACGGTGACATCGAGACGCAGTTCGACAACGACAGCCGCGAACTCGGCGCGCTCACGGACGCCTTCCACCGCCTCGTTGCCTATTTGCGCGAGAACGCGCGCATCGCGCGGTCGGTCAGCGAGGGCGACCTCACCGTCACCGTTAGTCCGCGGAGTGAGCACGACGTTCTGGGCAACTCGCTATCAACAATGCTCTACAGCCTGCAGAACATTGTGGGCACGGTCAAGGCGAAGTCCGGCGACACGGCGGAAGTCAGCGAGCGCCTCAGCGAGTCGGCCAACAAGATCGCGGGCCGCGTGCGCGACATCTCCTCCTCGATGGAGGCGATCGCAAGCGCGACGGGCGAGTCGGCACAGACCGCAGGCTGCATCGCGGGCTACAGCGAGCAGTCCGCCTCAGGCGCGACCAAGGCCTCGCACGCGATGGCGATCCTCGACCAGGCCATCAGCGAAGTCAGCGTCGGCAGCAAGAGCCAGAAGGACGCCACCTCCCGCGCCGACGAGGCCGCACGGCACGGCAGCACCGTCGTCGAGAACACGGTGTCCCGCATGCGACAGATCCAGCAGGAGGTCGGACGCGCCTCCGCCGTCGTTCGCGACCTGGGAGAAAAGCAGGAGACGATCGGCGCGATCGTGCAGACGATCAGTGACATCGCTTCACAGACGAACCTCCTCGCCCTCAACGCGGCGATCGAGGCTGCAAGGGCCGGCGAGCACGGCCGCGGTTTCGCGGTGGTCGCCGAAGAGGTCCGCAAACTCGCCGAGCGGTCAAGCGAGGCGACCAAGGAGATCTCCGATCTGATCGAGGCAGTCCGGCACGGCGTCAACGAGTCCGTCAGCGCGATGGAGTCGACGACGATCCAGGTCGAGACGGGCGTCAAGCAGACCGACGAGGTCCTGGAGGGCCTTGACGAGATCCTCAGCGCGATCTCGCAGGTCCGCGTCGTCGCAGACGACAACGACACGATCGTCCAACAGATGTCCCACCAGTCCGGCGTCGTCGGACAGGCGATCCAATCGGTCGCCGACGTGAGCGCCGAGACATCGGCCGGCGCGCAACAACTCGCCGCCGCAGGACAGCAGATGGCCGCATCGACTCAAGAGGTCAGTGCGAACGTCGGTGAGCAGAGCAACGCCGTCGAGGAACTCCGCAGCATGGCCGAGGGCCTGCAGACCGCAGCCAAGAAACTCAGCCTCATCGTCGATATGTTCAAGATCGAAGGCGATGAAAGCACCGCACCAGAGCGGTTGGCAGCCTAGCGGGAGTCCGGTCGCGCCCAGGCGCATTGGGCATAATCCGACGCATGACCAAGAAGATCGTCGTGCTGCCTGGTGACGGCATCGGACCCGAAGTGACCAAAGAAGCCGTCAAGGTCCTCAAGGCCGCACGCTCTGATCTGACGTTCGAGGAAGCGCTCATCGGCGGCACTGCGTACGACGACTGCGGCGACCCTCTTCCCGACGCGACGCTAGAACTTTGCAAGTCTTCGGACGCAGCACTCCTCGGCGCAGTCGGCGGCCCCAAGTGGGACTCGGTGCAGCCGCTCAGCAAGCGCCCGGAGATCGGCGGCCTGCTCCGCCTGCGCGGAGAACTTGAACTCTTCGCCAACATCCGTCCCGCCAAGACCCTCAAGCCTCTCTTGCACGCCTCGCCGCTGCGGGATGGGGCGATGGACGTCGTCGTTGTGCGCGAACTGACCGGTGGGATCTACTTCGGCAAGCCCCGCGAGCGTCGTGGAGACACGGCGATCGACACCTGCGTCTACTCTGTGCCCGAAGTCGAGCGCATCACCAAGGTCGCCATCGACATCGCCCGCACCAGAGGCAAGAAGATCACCAGCGTCGACAAGGCCAACGTGCTTGAGACCTCGCGGCTCTGGCGTGAGGTTGTGGACAGGTTTGCCCAGAAAAACCCAGACATATCCTTCAGCCACATGCTTGTGGACAACTGCGCGATGCAACTCGTGCGCAACCCTGCGCAGTTCGACGTGATCCTTACTGGGAACATGTTTGGCGACATCCTCTCCGACGAGGCTTCGATGGTCACCGGCTCGCTCGGTCTATTACCCTCTGCGTCGCTCGGGTCGACGAAGTTCGGTGTGTACGAGCCGATCCACGGCAGCGCCCCCGATATCGCCGGCCAAGGCAAGGCCAACCCGCTGGCGACGATCCTCTCCACGGCGATGATGCTGCGATTTTCGCTCGATGACAGCGCGACCGCGGATCGGATCGAGGCCGCTGTCGAAAGCGCGCTGCAGGACGGCTACAGGACGGTCGACATCAAGGAGGACGGCTGCAAACTGGTCAGCACGCGCGAAATGGGCGACGCCGTTGCCTCTAACGTATCATAGGGCAAAATGGCAGTCCTTGGTGCGCTGCTGATCCTGCTCATCCTTTGGGACACGTTCGAAACGATCGTGATCCCAAAACTCGTCGAGCGCCGAGTTCGGCTTTCGACCATCTATTACAGGTTCGTGTGGCAAGTCTGGCACTTCGTGACGGACAGGCTCCCCGCAGGCCAACTTCGGGCATCGGCGCTCATGTCGTTCGGCGCGTTGTGCATCATTTTCCTTTTCGCGGTCTGGGGCACAGTACTTATCGTCGGCTTTGGTCTCGTCCACATGGGCATCGGCGATCTCGGCTTTGCTGCAAACTTCAGGCAATATCTGTACTACAGCGGCGTGACGTTCTTCACGCTCGGCTATGGAGACATGGTCGCCCGGTCATCGCTGGGACAGTTCGTGTCCGTGGCCGAGGCAGGCACCGGGTTCGGCTTCCTCGCGATCGTCATCAGTTACATCCCGATCCTCTACCAAGCGTTTTCAAAGCGCGAGCACTTCATTATTAAAATGGATTCGCGGTTCGGCTCGGTCCCGTCTGCGGGGGTCGCCTTACGTCGCTTTGGCGGCGAGAGCGCGATGAGTTCGATGCGCGAGTTCCTGAAGGACGCCGAGCAATGGTCGTCGGAACAGTTGGAAGGGTATCTGAGTTATCCGATCCTGGCCTTCTATAGGTCGCAGCACGAAACGCAGTCCTGGCTATCGGCCATGACCGCCGTTCTCGACTTGTGCGCGCTGGTCATGGCCGGCGCCGACCCGCTGGAAGATTGGGAGCACGACCTTGTGTTCCAGGCGAAGGCAACGTTCGCAATGTCGCGGCACGTGATCGTCGACCTGTCATATGTGTTCGAAGACCCTCCTGCCGAGCATGCTCCAGGCCGTCTCACTCAAGAGGAACGAGGGCGCCTTCTCAGAAGGCTCGAAGGCGCCTTCGGCAGCGTCAGATCCGATTTCAACGAACGACTGGACGAGTTTCAAGCGATGTACGAGCCCTATTTGATCGGGCTCGCTCGCGACCTGCACTTCGTACTCCCGTCGTGGACTGAGGGCGCCGACGCAATAGACAACTGGCAACAGACCGCCTGGGACGGCTCCGCACACTTCTGACACAATCTTGCCAGATGGTCACCATCGTCGGCGGTGGGTTCGCGGGAGTCGAGGCCGCGTGGGCGTGCGCGCAGCGCGAAGTTCGCGCGCGCCTCTACGAAATGCGGCCGAACTCCCAGACGCCCGCGCACAAGACTTCCCTACTCAGCGAACTGGTCTGCTCCAACAGTTTCAAGTCGCAGGATCCTGCAACTCCGGCCGGACAACTCAAGTCGGAGATGAAGGCCCTCGGCTCGCTCGTCATCCCGACGGGCGAGGCGAACGCCGTGCCGGGCGGATCAGCGCTCGCGGTCGACCGTGACAAGTACGCCTCAGAAGTCACGGAAAAGATCGAAAGCCACCCGCTGATCGAGGTCGTGCGCGAAGAGTTCGCACCGAAAATGGCAGACGCCATACTCGCAGACAAAGGCCTGCTCGTCATCGCGACCGGCCCGCTGACGAGCGAACCTCTCGCGCAATGGCTCGCGGAGCAGGCCGGAAGAGAGAGCCTCTACTTTTACGACGCGGTCAGCCCCACCGTCGACGCGAGCACCATCGACTACGACGTCGTCTTTGCGCAGAGCCGCTACGACAAGGGCGGTGGCGACGACTATCTCAACTGCCCGTTTGATAAAGAGCAGTACGACGCCTTTGTCACCGCGCTTGTCGCTGCGGAGAAAGTTCCGTTGAGAGAGTTCGAACAGCCCAAGTACTTCGAGAGTTGTAAACCGATCGACGAGATCGCCGCAAAAGGGCACGATTCACTGCGCTTCGGAAACTTCAAACCCGTCGGCCTCACCGATCCTCGCACCGGCAAGCGCGCCTACGCCGTCGTGCAACTTCGCCCCGAGAACAGGGAGAAGACGCTCTACTCGCTGGTCGCGTGCCAGAACCGCCTCAAGTGGGGCGTGCAAAAGGAGGTCCTGCACATGATCCCCGGCCTAGAGCGCGCCGACTTCGTCCGGCTGGGAGTCATCCACCGCAACACCTATGTCGAGGCGCCCAAGGTGCTCACAGAGTCACTGGAAGTGCGCGACCACCCGGGGCTGTTCGTCGCAGGACAACTCACTGGCGTCGAAGGCTACGTCGAGAGCGCCGCAATGGGCATCTACGCTGGCATCGTCGCTGCAAGGAAATCTAAGGGTCTCCACACGCCCGCACCGCCCCGGCCCTGCGCCTACGGCTCGCTCGTCAGCCACCTACAGGACGACACGCCGCGCGAGTTCGCGCCGATGAACATCAATTGGGGACTGTTCCCAAGTCCACTTGACGCGCTGCGCAAGAAAGATGACCGGCGAGCAAAGCAACTGGCCGCGGCGGAATCAGCGTTTGGGGATTGGGCCGCGCAGATCCGGATGGAGCGCGCGTCCGTCACCTAGGCGGCTTCGTCTTCCGTGTGGACTTCGTTTGCCGGTTCGGCGCTCGTATAGTCCCAGTTGTCACAGTCGAGCCGCTTACAGTGGATCATGCGCTGGATGGACCCGTCCGACATTTCGACGTCGGCGGTCTGTGCGAACCGGCACTCCAGACAGAGGTCCGGTTCGATCAATCGAACGACTTTAAGGTTCTTGCGTGCCATCCCTGCACCAAAGCCCGTCCATGGGCCTCAAGGAGATTTTCGGGGTGCCCCTCTGGGGCCGTCCGGGAAGATTTGCCGGGTTTTGCTAGGAGGGTGCTCGCTGCGACCAGACAGTGGTTCGGGCCAGTGCGTCCTTGAGCATATTCAGGTAGCGCTGATGGCCGACCTCGTACGCTCCCAGAGACTTCAGGTGTGGGTTCATGATCTGGACGTCGAACACCGTGAAGTCAAGCGTGCCGCACTTCTCGACCAAAGCGTGCAAGGCAATTTTGCTGGCATCGGTCGCCCTGTGGAACATCGACTCGGCGCAGAAACACGAACCCACGGCCACCCCGTAGACCCCTCCCGCGAGTTCACCGTCCAGCCACGCTTCGCAACTGTGCGCCCACCCCTGCTCGTGGACTTCGCTGTAGGCACGGACGAAGTCCTCACTGAGCCAGTTGTCGCTCGGTCTGATGCAGGCACGGATCACGTCGGTGAAGCACTTGTCGAACGTCACCTCGAAGGTTCCTTTCCGCATGACCTTCCTCAGCGAATGGGAGACGTGGATCCCCTCGATCGGAATCAGGGCCCTGCGGCGCGGCGCGAGCCACTCGATCTCGTTCTCGTAGACGGTCATTGGGAAGTATCCCTGGCAATACCCGGCCCAGATCAGTTCAGGAGTGAGGTCGGCTCCGGTCACGGTTTGCGCCACTCCATGACCAGGAAGTACGCGATCCGCAGATAGTCGGCGATGTCCGGGCGTACGGCGATGTCCTCGACGCTCGGCAGTGGCTCCTCGACTTGTCGCAGCACAAGCCTCTCGCGGAGGAACGCATTCAAGTACGCACTGAGTGGACGGTGGTAGTTGACGATCTCGATTCCCCGCCAGGAGACCCGCGCCGCCGACTCGAACGTATAGTGGTCCACCGGGAACACCTCGCGCTCGCCGCGCTCGTTGCGTCGCCACCCGTTCGGTGCGGCGGTCACGAACGGGTTGTGCACCGCCACCAACAGCCGCCCTCCCGGTCGGAGCACCCGCGCCATCTCAGCGATCGCCTCCCGGTAGTTCTCGATGTCGCAAAGCGTGACGTAGGAGACGACGAGGTCGAACGCAGCGTCCCCGAACGGAAGGTCCTCTGCGCCCTCCAGCAAGTACGTGCCTTGGGGGTGCCTCCCTCGCGCCGCATTGATCAGTTCGGCAGTCGGGTCGATCCCAGTCGTGGTCGCCCCGCGCTCGGCGAGCATCCGACAGAACCGGCCCTCACCGCACCCTACGTCAAGGATTTCAGCGCCCGAGACGTCACCGGCAAGGCCGATCATTGCGCGGTCGAGCACGCGCTCGCGGTTGACGTCCCCAGCGTCCACGAACTCCAGCCAGGCCCTTGCCGAATCCTCCCATCCTGACGAGATGCGGTCCACAGGTCCGATTAAAGCAGGATTGTGAAACTTTCCAGGCAGGCCACAAGGATACTTATTGTCATGCACGCGAGTGAACTGATCGGATATCAACTGGAGGCTTCTGGGAAACAAATTGAGAAGGCGCTGGAGGGCCTGGACGAGTCGAAGTGGGAGGGCCGGCTACGAGCCGACTGCATGAGCCCGGCCGAGACCGTCGCGCACCTCACGGAGTGCTATATCGCCGCACAAAAGGACATCGCCGGAAAGCAGCACGAGTGGGGGTCGTACTTTGCCAGCGAGGACACGCCCGAGGGGCTGCTCAAGACTATGAGGGCAGAGCGGGAAAAGGCGTGCGAGTCCATCCGGGGCGCGAACGACGAGAACGCGCTCAAGGCGGCCACGCAGTACATCGTGCTCCACGACGCCTACCACGTCGGACAACTCAGCGCGTACAGGATGGGCGTCGAACCGGAGTGGGACTCATATACGATCTATAACTGACTATTCTTCGTCCGCGCTCGGTCGCCAAAAGGCGCCGATCACGGCGTTGTAGGCGAACCAGAACCACGCCGCAGAAAAAGGCAGGAACACGAACCAGGTGTCGGACCGGAACACGCTCGGGACGACGATGGCGCCGATCCCAAGCACGAGGAAGAGCGAGATCGCGGGCCCGTTCACCGCGCCGAGGTTCCTCATGAACCGCTCGACGCCGACCGGATCCTCCTTCGGAGACTTGCCCAGTAGCCGGCCGAACTCCCGAGTCAGCGGCTGGAGCCCGAGCCAGATGCTCGCGACCACGAAAAGCGCCAGCAGCACAGCCGCGACGAACATGAGAGCGCGTACGTTGCGGAAGAAGAGCCTGGCGTAGGTGGTTCCCGGCAGCCGCACCATCCCGTTCACGATCAGTGCGACGAGCCAGCAAAGGGGCGCGCTAAAGAGCCCGACGGTCCACCGCTTCCAACGGGCCATGGTGGGGATGTTCTCGAGCAACCATTCTCGGTCATAGGCGCTCACGATGCGCCCCACCACGTCCGGGCCGTAGCCGATATAGACCCAGTCGCCGCTGGAACTGCGCCGGAAGAACTGCTCGTAGACCTGGGGTTCCGAGTTCATCGGTCGAACCGATATTGGCACACCGACCCACTGCCCAGCGGACGGGTCGCCCGGTGTATACTCCCTCCCTGCGCCCCTAGGGGCGCAAGTACACACGGCCCGGCCCGCCACTGGGTCCCCGGAACGTCGGGGTTGGCGGCGGTCAGGCTTGGGCCGGAGGAACAACCCAGGAAACAGAATATGCCGCAACTGAGCATGAAAGAACTGCTCGAAGCGGGCGTCCACTTCGGGCACCAGACCAGGCGCTGGAACCCGAAGATGAAGCAGTACATCTATGGCGCTCGCAACGGGATCTATATCGTCGACCTCCACCAGACCATCAAACTGTTCGAGGACGCCCTCAACTTCATTCAGAACATCGTCAACGACGGCGGGAGCGTGCTGTTCGTCGGCACGAAGAAGCAGGCGCAGGCCGCGATCAAGGAGACGGCCCAGCGCAGCGGGCAGTACTTCGTCACCGAGCGGTGGCTGGGCGGGATGCTGACCAACTGGCACACGATCCAAGCGCGCATCGCGCGACTGCGCGAACTCGACCGGATGGAGGAGGACGGCTACTTCGCAAGGCTGCCCAAGAAAGAGGCGCTTCAGCGAAGGGCCGAGCGCGAGAAACTCAACCGCTACCTCGAAGGCATCCGCGACATGGCCAAGCCGCCCAAGGCGATGTTCGTCGTGGACGTCAACAAGGAGGCCATCGCCGTAGCCGAGGCGCGCAAACTCAACATCCCCGTCGTCGCGATCGTCGATACGAACTGCGACCCGGAGATGGCCGACTACGTGATCCCCGGCAACGACGACGCCATCCGCGCAATCCGACTCGTCACACAAAAGTTCGGCGATGCGATCCTCGAGGTCAAGCCGTACGTCGACGCCGCAGCCCGGGACGAGGAAGGAGAGGGCGAAGGTGACATGAGCGAGGGTGCAGTCCAGTTTGGCGAGGTCGAGGAGGAGTTCATGAGATCCTTCAACGAAGGTTCGAGGAGCACTGAAGCCAAATCGGTCGTAGACGACAACAGTGCCGATGAGTTGGACGAGGACGACGACAAGGTCGGAGTGGGAGAAGACGAAGAATGAGTACAGAAGTGAAGATCGAAGCCGCAATGGTCAAGAAACTGCGGGACGAGACAGACGCCCCGATGATGGACTGTAAGAACGCCCTCGTCGAGGCAGCGGGTGACTACGGCAAGGCCAAACAGATCCTTCGTGAGAAGGGCCAGGCCGCCGCGGCCAAGCGGGCCGGAAGGTCGACGAGCGAGGGCCTCGCCCTCGTCGTGGCGAACGGCGACTCGACCAAGGCCGCAGGAATCGTCGTCGAGTGCGAGACGGACTTCGTCGCGCGCAACGAGGACTTCAAGGCGCTGGTGCAGACGCTCGCCGACGGAATCCTCAGCGAGACCGACGCAAACCCCGGTGAGACCAAGGCGCTCTCTGGCGACACGGTCGTAAGTGGCAAGAGCCTCTCGCAGCACGCGGCCGACGCTGTCGCCAAGATCCGCGAGAACATCAAGATCGCGAACGCCGCCGTCGCTAAGGCTGGCGATGGGCAGAAGATCGCGGTGTACAACCACACGAACACAGGCAAGATCGCAACGTTCGTCGTCTACAGTGGAAACGACGCCGAGGCTGCCGCGCAGATCGCCGTCCACACGGCCTGGGGCAAGCCCAACTTCCTGAAGAAGGACGAAGTGCCGCAGGACGTGATCCAGAAGGAGATCGAGATCGAGACCCAGCGGGCCGTCAACGACGGCAAGCCTGCCGAGATCGCATCGAAGATCGCCCAGGGGCGCGTGAACAAGGAGTACTTCCAAAAGGAGGTGCTTCTCGAACAGCCGTTCTACACCGACCAGGGCACCAAGACAGGCGAGTACGCGAAACAGCACGGACTCGAGATCTTCGGCTATGCGGTCTTCGCGGTCGGCGCCAACTCGGACGAAGAGTAGCCCATGAGCGTCGCATACCCACGAGTCCTGCTCAAGATCAGCGGCGAGGCCCTCGCCGGTGGCGCGGGCTTCGGGCTCGACCCGGCGACGCTCGAATACATCGCCAAAGAGATCGTTGCGGTCCACGCGCTCGGCGCACAGGTGGCCGTGGTCGTGGGCGGCGGCAACTTCATCCGCGGCGAGGCGTTCAGCGCGGCGGGCGGGCTCGACCGCACGGTCGCAGACCACATGGGCATGCTCGGCACGATCTCCAACGGCCTCGCGCTCCAGGCGGCGATCGAGGGCCAAGGTGTCCAGACACGCGTCCAGAGCGCGATCAACATCGAGGAGGTCTGCGAGCCGTTCATCCGACGCCGCGCGGTCCGCCACATGGAGAAGGGCCGCGTCGTCGTCCTGGCGGGCGGAACGGGCAACCCCTACTTCACCACTGACACTGCAGCCGTCCTGCGCGCGATGGAGGTCGACGCCAACCTGCTCATCAAGGCCACGAAGGTGGACGGCGTCTACGACAAGGACCCGAACACCAACAGCGACGCAAAGAAGTTTGAGACGATCGGATACTCCGAAGTCCTGTCACGCCGGCTCGCCGTCATGGATCTGACGGCGTTCACGATGTGTCAGGAAAACGGTTTGCCGATCATCGTGCTCGACCTGCTCAAACCGGGCAGCATCGCCAAGGCAGTGAAAGGAGAGACCGTCGGAACCCGCGTGGAAGGTGACTAAAGACATGACGCACACAATCATCAAAGACGCAGAAGATCACATGAGAAAGGCCCTCGAGGCCATGCAGCACGACTTTGCGCGCATCAGGACGGGGCGCGCTAACCCCCTAGTGCTGGAGCCGATTCACATCGACTACTATGGGGTGCAGACGCCTATCACGCAGGTCGCCACCGTCAGCGTGCCCGAGCCGCGGCAGCTCCTGCTCGCGCCGTACGACAAGAGCATGATCGGCTCGATCGAGAAGGCGATCCAGGCGAGCGACCTCGGCGTCAACCCGAACAGCGACGGACAGACGATCCGACTGGTCTTTCCCGAAATGACGGAGGACCGGCGCAGAGACCTC
>OBLQ010000380.1_pt1 | contig 17060 bp, 12 predicted proteins | sample 1519881 | NCBI WGS metagenome assembly OBLQ01 (sample SAMN01911456, study PRJEB22533) | soil metagenome | biome: Soil | place: Malaysia | collected 2012-04-30 | depth DG_metagenome m | reverse complement strand
GGGTTGGCCTTGCCGTTGGTCACAGAGCAGTCCGCAGCGGCCTTGCTCGTAGTGCGAAGCACAATCTTCACCGTCGCAGAGATATCGGCCTTCAACCTCCTGGGCGTCACCGCGCGACTGGCTCTGGACAACATGGAATTGGAATCCCTCTGTTCCTCCCAGAAAAAGGGCCTGGAACAACTCCTGAATATCGCTTCAGATCTCTCAGGCGCAGTCCGGCTCGATGAGTTCCTTCCCGGTTTTGTGGTGAAGGCTGCGGAGTTCCTGGAGTTTGAACGGGCTTTCCTCGCTGTGCTGGAGCCGGAGGGCTGCCGCGTGCGCTGGGGCGCGGGCGGCGGTTCGGCAAAGCGGCTCGATTTTGACATGTCTTTGGTTGCACAGCGCGTCTTGGAGAGCAGGGATTCCTTTGCCTGTGAAGACGTGGGCCAGCTACCGGTGCCCGAGAAGTCGCAGTTGACGAAGTTTTACTCCAAAGCGCACCAGTACCTGGGCGTGCCTCTGCTGGCAGGTGACGGGCAGCCCATGGGCATCATGGGGTTTCTGGAGAAGAAGTCTCAGTCAAAAATCTTGCAGCACGACATCTGGCGGGCGCGGGTGCTGGCCGCAGAAGCCGCAATCGCTCTGGAAGCCTCGCATAACCTCCAGCTTTCAGAACAGCACAAGAAGCGCACAGCGGACCTGATGGAGATGGCTTTGGACATGGGGTCGGCGTTGCGGCTGCCCGACTTCGTTAAGAATTTCACGGAACGAGTGGCCGTCATGATGGGCGCGAAAGGCGCCATTCTCGGTCTGGCGCAAGGGAACCAGGTGGAAGCTGTAAGTTTCTTTGGAGTGAAGCCTGAGCGCGAAGAGTTGCGGCGCTGGAATGCGGCGGTTACCGGCTACGCGGCGCAGCATCCCGAACTGAAGATCAGCGGAGGCGGGTCAGATGTACTCGGCCCCGAGTTGGGCGCCGCGTTCGGCTGGCGGAAAGTTACCCTGGTTCGCCTGGAGGGAGCCGAGTCCGATCTGCTGGGCATTCTCGCCCTGGCTGAGATTGAGCGCGAGCTTCAGGCTCACGACCTGAACCTGTTGCAGGCCTTGATCGGGCACGGATCGGTCGCGCTGGAAAATTCCCGGTTGTTCACGCGCATTACCCAGTCCAGCCGCCAGTGGGCGGAGATCTTCGATTCCATTTCCGATTTCATCGTGGTCCACGATGAGCAGCACCAGGTGTTGAAGGTCAACCGGTCTTTGGCTGAGTTCATCGGTGTTCGCCCGGCGGAGTTGATCGGATTGCACATGCGCGCCTTGAGCGCCATCACTTCGGACTCGTCGCTGCCATGCCCGTTCTGCCACGCGCAGTCTGATTCCGACGAATACGTACACGGAGCCATGGAACGCAGCTACCTGGTTTCCACCTCGCGTGTGCACGGCGCGCTTGATGAAGGGCTGCAGACGGTGCACGTGCTCAAGGACATCACGGACCGCCGCGAGGCGGAACGCCGCTACCGCGAGCTGTTTGACAATGTGCAGGAGGGCGTCTTCTTTGCCTCTCCCGAGGGCCACTTTATCGAGGTCAATGACGCGCTGGTGCGTATGCTGGGCTACCGGGACCGTGAAGAAATGTTGAAGCTGGACCTGAACACCCAGGTCTATATCTCGCCCGAACAGCGCGACCAGATTATCCGCCGTTTGAACGAGCAGGGCAGCGTGCGCAATTTTGAAGTGGCGCTGTCCCGGCGTGACGGCAGCATGATCCATGCGCTGGAAAATGCCTTTGTTGTGCGCGACGGCCAGGACCGCATCATGCAGTACCGCGGCGTCTTCCTGGACATATCAGAGGTCAAGACCGCCCAGGCGCAACTTCAGCGGGAACGCGATTTCACCAGCAAGATCCTGAACAACACCCAGACCATGATCATGGTTGCGGACACCGCCGGCCTTGTCAGCTATGCAAACCGGCGCTGTTATGAAAACGGCGGCTTTGATCAGAATGAGATTGTCGGGCACAGGCTCGACCGGATCGTGATGCCTTCGCACCAGGCGGCTTTCGCCGAAGGGTTTGAAACGGCGCTGCACGGCATGCAGGTGGACAATCTGGAGCTGATGATCGTGCGCGCCAACGGCACTCAGGGCAAGTTCTCCGTCAATCTGAGCCCCATGCGCGACGAGGCCGGCGACGTAACCAGCGTTGTGGCCCTGATGACCGATATCACGGACGCGGCCATGATCCAGGCCAAGCTGATGCATACCGAAAAGATGGCTGCGGTGGGGCAACTCGTCTCCGGCGTGGCCCATGAAGTCAACAATCCGCTCACGGCGATCATGGGGTTCTCTGACTTGCTCATGGAAAACCCGGAAGTCCCGGGCAGCGCGCGCAAAGACCTGCAGGTGATTCTGGAAGAAGCGCAGCGGACCAAGGAAATTGTGCAAAACCTGCTCAGCTTTGCCCGGCAGCGGCCGCCGCAGCGCCAGCGTCTGCAGATCAACGAAATCCTGCGCAAAACCATGGCCCTCCGCGCCTACGACTTCGCCAACCATGGCGTGCAGATCCTGGAGAAGTTCGATGAAGGATTGCCCGAGGTCATCGGAGACTCTCATCAATTGCAGCAGGTGTTCCTCAATATCCTGAACAACGCCTACGATGCGGTCCGCGCGGCCGGACGCGCGGGGTTGATAGAGATTGAAACCATCCACGACGGCGCCTGGATTGAGGTGTTGTTCCGCGACAACGGCGAGGGCATCACCCACCCCGAGCGCATCTTCGATCCCTTTTTCACTACGAAGGAAGTTGGGCAGGGAACGGGCCTGGGATTGAGCATCTGCTACGGTATTGTTCGCGAGCACGAAGGCGAGATTCTCTGCGCCAATAACCAGGACACCTTCGGCGCCACATTCAGCGTGCGCCTGCCGGTCCGCAGCAAGGCCGATTTGAAGCTGATGACGGCGGCGGGAGCAAGACAATGACGGAAAGCTCCGCCACAACCGCCCTGCCGGCAATCCTGTTGATCGAAGACGAGCGTTCGGTGATGGAATTCATGCGTATGGCCCTGGAACGCAGCGGTTACACATGCGCCATGGCCACTTCCGCGGCGGACGGCATCCGCCTGCTGGAGCAGGGCGCATTCAGTGGCATTATCTCGGACATGCGCACGCCCGGCGGCGCCAGTGGCGCTGATGTCCATTCCTGGCTCGTCGCCAACCGTCCCGAGCTCAGTCATCGTTTGATCTTCATCACCGGCGACACCGTAAACGAAGACACCATGAAGACGCTGGTGAGCACCGGCGTGCCCTACATCGAGAAGCCATTCCGGGTCCAGGAGCTGCTGGTTACGGTGGAAAAGCTGTTTGGCAAGGCGAGATAAGCGGTGAACCAGGAACCTAAAGTGCGGTTTCTTATCGTGGACGACCACCAGAGCGTTCGCAAGCTCTGTTTGACCGTGGGCGCGTCGCTGGGCTTCGATTGCCGGGAGGGCGAGAGCGCTGAGGCCGCACTGGCATTCCTGGAAAGCGAAGCGCCGGATATCGTTCTGGCTGACCTGATGATGCCCAACATGAGTGGCTTGGAGTTCCTGCCGCGCGTCAAGCAGCTGCTGCCTTATTGCGAAATCGCCATCATGACCGGCCACGGTTCCATTGAGACCGCGGTCCAGGCCATGAAGCTGGGCGCTTACGACTACATCACCAAGCCGTTTCGTATTGAAGAGCTTAAGCTCTTGCTGCAACGCATGGAGGAAAAGGTCCGGCTGGTGGCGGAAAACCAGTTCCTGCGCGAACGCGTGAGCGCGGACATGGAACTGAGCGGCATTGTCGGTTCCTCTACGAAGATCCAGGATGTTTTGCGCATGATCGCGCGGCTGAAGGACACCCGCACGCCCGTCCTGATCACCGGTGAAAGCGGGACCGGAAAGGAACTGGCGGCGCGGGCCATTCATTATCGCGGCTCCTTTGCCAAACGGCCTTTCGTCGCCGTGGACTGCGGTTCATTGGTGCCGACCCTGATTGAAAGCGAGCTGTTCGGCTACGAAAAAGGCGCGTTTACCGGAGCCAATAAATCCAAAGAAGGTCTTTTTCAGAGCGCCAGCGGAGGGACCATCTTCCTCGATGAGATCGGCGAGCTTTCGCTGGAGATGCAGGCAAAATTGCTGCGCGTTCTCCAGGAAAAGGAAGTGCGTCCCGTCGGCAGCAATCAGAAGGTCAAAGTCGATGTGCGCGTGATTGCCGCCACCAACCGTGACCTGGAGGCGGCCTACAAGGAAGGCAAGTTTCGCAACGATCTGTATTTCCGCCTGAACGTGGTTACTCTCCATTTGCCGCCGCTGCGCGAGAGAAAATCGGACGTTCCGGCTCTGGTGCATTATTTCCTGGACAAGTTGGCCCCTGGCGAAATCTTCACCATCTCTGACGCGGCCATGAAACTCATGCTGCAATATGACTGGCCGGGAAACGTAAGAGAACTTGAGAACTGTGTTGAGCGCGCCGTTGCGCTGGGGGATGGCAAGACCATTGGCGTTGAAGACCTGCCGCCCGCGCTGAACGGCAACCAGTCTGCCGGCCTTCATCTTGAAAGTGGACCGATGGCGCCTGTTCTTCCGGCCGGAGATACCACCTCAGACAGCGATCTGGAACAACTGGAGCGGGCGACAATCCAGCGCGTTTTCGATCAAGTGCACGGGGACAAGGTTTTAGCGCGCAAGATGCTGGGCATCAGCCGCGCTACCCTTTATCGCAAGCTGAAGCGCTACAACATCGGGATGGAGAAAAGCGCGTCCACGGCATCCTGAGCTGTGATTTTGAGACAGATGTTTCAATGTGAGACAGCGGTTTTTGTCCATGCCGATCGATTGGTTCTTTCAAAATCAACAAGTTACATTGAATTGGATTTGGCTGGCAGTTTGCTCTCATCACCTTAAGCAGCTTCCCTGGATGAAGCAACCAGCCCGATCGCAGACATAGCGTTGCGGCTTCCTGAAAATGTGACCGACTGGATCAACAAGAAATGACCACCTCGACTTTGAATGTCGTAGAAGCTGGCGAATTCTGGCGCGTAGCCCGGCGCCTGCACTCGGTCTATGCCGAGTTGGACCAGATGTTTGAACTTGGCGTCTCGCCCTGCGCCGAACTGCAGGACCCTTCTGACCGCTCCGAGCCTGAGGTCCTGGATCGTGTGCGCCATTGGTTTGATGAAATGGATGGGCACATCCAGGTCTGGCAGCTGCGGCAGCTTCTGCAGAGCACCACCCTGCAAAACGAGGAAAATCTGCGTTACCTGATTGCGCGCCACCTCGAGAGAAAAAACAAAAGCGAAGCGGACAAGGACAAACTCGATTTTTTGCTGGTGCAGTATTTTGCTCACTGCGCGCCACACGGCATCACCGAACACGAAGTCACGCTGGAAGAGGTATCGCGGGTGCTGGAGCCGGCGCTGGGCGCACGGGCGGAGTCTTACCCGGACTGGGCCACCGTGCTCGATGAAAAGCTGCAGAGAATGAATGGCTGCAACAGCCTGGAGGAAGTACAGAATTCCGGCGCTCTGTTGGAGGTGCGGGAACTCAAGGTCGCAGTCGGCGATCAGTATTTTCAGCCCGGCCTGCTGGTGGCTTTTACCCGTTTCAACTTCCAGGCGCGGCGGGCCTTTTTCAAGGCGATGCATCTTGATCTGCACGCCATCCGCTTCACCGTGAATGAGCTGGAGCAACTTGGCCAGACGGCCGTTGATTGCCGGGAAGCCGGGCTGACGGAAAACGAGTCGCTCGACCAGGTGCGGCATGTGGTGCACCAGTGGAAGACGCCCTTCCGAGCGCCATATTCCGGTGGTTCGTCATTCCTGCAGCTGATTCTTCTGCGTCATATCCTGGAACACACGCTGCAGCAGGCGCGCGCCGCCAGTGCGACTTCCGCAACTTCGATTGCGGAAACCTCCAGCGTTGAGGCCCAGCAGGCGCCCAATGCTGGAACAACGGCGCAGGCGGCCAGTGAAGGTCCTGAACCAGCGTCAGCCTCACAAGCGATTGAATCTCAGCCGCCGGCTCTCTCGGCAGAGGAGGCAGTTCCGCCGGTCGTGGTTCAGCTGCCTGTTTCTTCGGACGGAGTTTTGCCGGCTGCTGAGGATGCTTCAGAAGGAAATGAATACCTGGAGCACTGCGTCGCAGACATTACCGCGCAACTGGCGGTTGTTGGCCCCAAGAGTGTCCCCAGCGTTTCGGCGATTACCCTCGGTGGTTGCAAGCTGCTGATCGCAACGTGGGAGGCTGAGGCATTCAGAACATCTGAGAATGAAATGGCGGCAGCTCTGCAGCGCACCGTTGCTGCCCGCACCATTCTGCATGTCTGTATGGAGCGGCAGCGCAAGGGCGAGGATACCGATCTGGGCGTGGCTCTAGAACTGGCCCGCGCCCAGAAGCCCGTGATGGAAGCTCAGGTCCAGAAGGCCAAGGATGCCAAGGACATTGATGCTGCCGTGAATCTCGCTGCCACCACAAAGCGCCTTCTGGCGCTGATTGATGAAGGTGCGAAACTACTCGCGAGTTGAGACGGAGAACCCTGCTGTGCACCATCCGCATTCTGTTCTGATCGTTGCCGATGACCCTGATTTCTCCCGCGACCTTCTGGCGCGCTGGCAATTGGAGAGGAATCCTCCGGGCTTGACCGCCATGAGCACCGAAAAGATGAAACTGCCTGCGGAAACCAGACTCGACCTCGCTATTGTGGGCCGGGTACGGCAAGGGAGGCTAGCCGCGGTCCTGCGGGCGTTGGAGGCAGACCGGCATCCCGTCATCTGCGTGGCTGAAACCGCCGCGCAGCTTCACAGGCTGAAGGCGGAGCATCCGCGCGTGCTTGCCCTCCGGCGGCATGACGCGTGGCTGGACACCGTCATTCTGCTGGCGGCCCAATGTCTCAGGCGGGTCGATTTCACGGAGAGGCTGCGAAAGGCCGAGCATACCGCGCTCATCAATGCGCGCCATGCGGCTCTGGGGCGCTACATGCTGGAGAGCCGGCATGATTTCAATAATTCGCTGACCTCTGTGCTGGGCAACGCCGAGCTTCTCCTGATGGATGAAGCGGGCATGCCCGGCCTAGGTCGCGAACAGTTGACCGCGATCCATGAGATGGCTTTGCACATGCACGCCATCATGCAACGGTTCTCGTTGATTGCCTCGGAAGTGCGGATAAATGAGAAAGAGTCTCAGGATGAGACGCCGCGTCCGTCTCACGCCAGCTTCGCAATTTCCTGAAAGAACGCCTTGTCGATCTAAGTTGTTTTGTAACTTAATCTTACAAGCGCTATGTTCTCAAATTAATATCCGCTTAGCTTGGCTGCTGAATTGCATTCCCTCGCAGAGGATATTTCCACGGACAGGTCTGTCTGCTTGACCAAGATACTTATCGTCGATGACTCGCCCGCTGAGGTTCGTCTCATGCAAAACGTGCTGGACCATGCCGGTTATTTCTCGGTTGCGATCCATGACCCAACGCGGCTGGAACACACGATTGAGAAGGAACAGCCGAATTTGATCCTGATGGACGTGGTCATGCCGGAGCGGAACGGATTCCAGGCGTGCCGCGAATTGAAAGGCAACGCCGACTACGCACAGATTCCCGTAGTCATGGTCAGCAGCAAAAATTCGGAAAGCGACAGGTTCTGGGCGAAGCAGCAGGGAGCCGACGGGTATGTAGTCAAGCCTTTCAGCCGTGAAGAGCTGCTCAGCACGGTGAGCAGGCTGGTGAAGAAAAAATAGAACATGCCGGACGAGGTATACCAATTCGAGCCTGTTGTTCCGGATCCTGAAGCCGGGCAGATTGAAGTTCAGCCGGCTCCGGAGGAACCGGAACGCCAATACTGCCTTTTCCGCGCGGGACGCGAGCGCTTCTGCTTCTCCGTGATGGAAGTTGAAGAAGTGGTGGAATGGCCCAAGCTGACTCGAATTCCGCTGGCGCCAAGTTTTCTGATGGGTATCTTCAATCTGCGCGGCGGGATTGTGCCGGTTGTGGACATTGCGTTTACGGAAGGCCGCCGCCATGATATGCAACCCCGGCATGTAGTGGTGGCGTATTTGAAGGGCGAAGGCGAACGCGATGACTTGCGTATCGGGATCGCCGCGGACGAAGTGATTGGTACCTGGAGTACGTCCGAGCCGTTGCTGGAAGACCAGGCTCCGCGTGACATGCCGCATTGCTGCGGCCTGTTGCGTCAGGAAGACCGCCTGGCCCTGGCGCTGGATTTACAGAAATTGACGGAAACGTTTCCCGTTCCGGTTATTTGAGTTCGGAAATGTTCGCCGACGTTCGTTGTGGAGGAGTTTCATGAAAGGCCGTTTAAACCTGATCCTCTGGGGCATGGTCATTCTGGACGCCGTGGCGTTGCTCACGGTGTTCTTTCTGGCTTACAGCGCCGGAGCGACAGCCAAAGTCCCTATCAGCAATTTTGGCCACCTGCCGGACGGAGCTGACATGAAAGCTCTGCTTGCTCTGGTGATTTGTGGCGGTATCGGACTGCTCAACCTGATCATCATCGGCAACAGGGTGCTTTTTCCTGTGAAGCAGTTGGTGAATTTTGCGCAACAGCTGGGGCAGGGCGACTACCGCGCGCGGGCCAGCGTCGATTCGGCCGACGATTTCGGCGTCATCGCGGAGAACCTGAACCGCGCGGCGGAAAGTTCTTCCCGGGCGATGTTCAACCAGGAAGCGCAGGAAACGCTGCAGCGGAGCGTGACGGAGTTCCTGACCATCGTGAGCCAGATCGCCCGGGGCGATCTCTCGCTGCGCGGCCGCGTGACCACGGACCCGCTGGGCAACGTGGTCGACTCGGTCAACTACATGCTCGATAACTTCTGCAAGGTGCTGGAGCGTGTGCGCAAGGCCGCGATCGACGTGCAGGGCGGCGCCAACGAGATTCTGATTGCGTCGGAAGAGATGTCCTCCGGCGCCCTGCAGCAGGACCAGGAGATCACCAATACTTCTTCCGCCGTGGAGCAGCTTACGGTCTCGATGAAGCAGGTTTCCAACAACGCCGAGGCCAGCGCCGAGGCGGCCCGCCGGGCCCTGGACGCGGCCGAGCAGGGCAATCGCGCTGTGCGCGACACGCTGGAAGGCATGCAGCGCATCCGTTCTTCGGTGCAGGCGACGGCCAAGCGCATCAAGACCCTGGGTGACCGCTCCCTGGAAATTTCCGAGATCGTCAAGGTGATCAACGACATTACAGAGCAGACCAACCTGCTGGCGCTGAATGCGGCCATTGAGGCGGCGCGCGCGGGTGAGGCCGGCCGCGGCTTTGCCGTGGTTGCCGACGAAGTGCGCAAGCTGGCGGAACACTCACGGAACGCCACCAAGGACATCGCCGCCCTGATCAAGGCCATCCAGGCAGAAACCAACGATGCCGTGGTGGTCATGGAGGAAGGCACCAAGGAAGTGGAGATTGGGGCGCGCCTGGCCGATCAGGCAGGACGCGCACTGGACGCGATTTCCTCCGTCGTACGCCAGTCGGCCGAACTGGTGCAGGAGATCTCGCTGGCCTCCAAGCAGCAGGTGCGCGGCACGGAAGGCGTGGCCAACGCCATGCAGATCATCTCCAACATTACTCGCCAGACTTCTCAGGGCGCGCGCCAGACAGCGCGCACCGTGGAACAACTGGTGCACATGTCGGAGCAGTTGAATGAGGCTTTGTCACAGTTCCGAGTGGCCGGCGGGCAGCTTGCGGGAGTCGAGTCGCGGCCGGAGTTGGTATCGGCGCGACGGTAAAAACCGTGCGCCGCGGCGCGTGCCGGAGCTCGATAAATTTCTTTGTGGAGAAGAATCACTGGGTCAACCATGGTGCACGTCAGCGAACATGAATTGAGCGAAATCCGCGGGCTGATCGAAACGCGGTCGGGAATTCTCTTCGACGATTCACGCCAGCGCTTCTTTTCCACGCGTGTGCGCGAACACGTGGCGGAGCGCAAACTGGCCCACGGGACCGATCTGATCCGCCTGATTACCAGTTCCAACACGGAATATGACACGCTGCTGGAGCGGCTGCTTACCCAGGAAACCTCATTTTTCCGCTACCCCGCAGTGTATGAAGCTCTGGAAAAGAAGGTGCTGCCGGAGTTGCACATGAGCAAGTTCTGGGAAAACCCGCGTTCGCTGCGGATCTGGAGCGCGGGATGCGCTACCGGCCAGGAGCCTTATAGCATCGCCATGACGGTGGCGGATTCTCTGGAGTTTACGGATGCGTGGAACGTTCACATTCTGGCCACGGATGTCAGCCGCGAGGCCCTGGAACACGCTGACCGGGGCGTGTACAGCGCGCGCGATATGGAACGGGTAAGCCTGCGCCAGCGTGAATTGTATTTTTCGCAGTCGGGAGAGAGCTTTGCCGTGAGGAAGCGCTTGCGCGAGCTGGTGACGCTTGCCCCCATGAATCTTGCCCAGGTGGTTTACATGGGCAAGTTTGACTGTATTTTCTGCATGAACGTGTTGATCTATTTTTCCGCGGAGCGGCGGGCGCAACTGGTGCAGCGCTTTTATGACTACCTGGAGCCGGGAGGATACCTGTTTCTTGGGCACGCTGAGTCCATCAGCCGGGTGGGAGTGAGATTTGAAACGCACGTTTACCGTGATTTCTTGATTTACCAGAAGCCGGCCTCAAAGCGCCGGCTTGTGGCAGCGCAGGAGAGCGATTGAAAGATCAGAACGCAGAATTGATTGAGATATTCCTGCAGGAGGCGTCTGAACGCCTGGAATACCTGCGGGAGTACTCCGGCGTTCTACTGGACGCCTACCCGCCCGTGGGCGAACTGGAGCGTCTCTATATCTCCGCGCACACTCTGGCCGGGACCTCTGCGTCCTATGGATTTTCCTTGTTTTCTGAAGTTGCCGGCAGGCTGGCCCACGTTTTTCAGTATGCGATGAATGCCACCATCGCCGTGGACGCCGCCGTTCCACTGCTGGAATTCATCCGTGAAGCCGTCGCGTTGCTTGAATCCGATCTGATCATGATCAGCACGAATTCCGTCGAAGCCGCGGACGACGTGGAGGCATTCAAGCAGCGCTATCCCTTTGCGTTCCAGGCGCCGCCTGTACAGGAGGAGCCGGAAATCGTCGCGGAAGAGGTGGAACAGGAGGAATTTCCCAAGGAGCCGCTGCTGGAACTGGAAGAGGACCCTGTGGCTCTGGCTCCGGAAGAGACGGAACAGGAAACGGACATCGAAGCGGAAACCGCAACCATGCCGGCCGACGATGACGTTCCTGAAGAAATCCTGGAATTCTTCGTGCCTGAGGCGGAGGAGCACCTGCAGGTGGTGACCCACTGCCTTCTTTCTCTGGAAACCAACCCGGGGCCGGAGGAAGTCCATCGTCTGTTGCGGTCGATGCACACGGTCAAAGGATCGGCGGCGCAGGTGGGCCTGCACCGCATCTCCAAAGTCGCGCACCGCACGGAAGACCTGATCATCCGGTTGCGCGATGGTGAACTGGAGCCGAGCGCGGAGATCATCGATATCTGCCTGGAGTCGGTGGACCTCCTCAAGAAATTTCTCCACCGTGAGTGGAAAGACGATTCTGACATGTACGCCGGCGTGGAGCCGTTCTTCGCTCACGTTGCGCGGGTGATGTCGGCAGAACCGGCGCCTGCCGCGACCGCAGAGGATGCGGAACAAAAAAATACGGCGCAGGAAGAAGCGCCACAGCCAGAAGGCAAGCGGTTTACACCGGAAGAAGAAGCACTGCTGGCGGAGTACGCGCAAGCTCGCCAGTTCGCCGCGGAGGCGCCCAAGGCTGAATCCACGCCGAAGACTGAAGAAGAGCCGGCAAGGAGAGAAGTAGTCGCGGTCCCGCACTTGAAATCGGTGCGAGTGGAATTGGAACGGCTGGACCGCATGATGAACTCGGTGGGCGAGTTGGTCATCAACCGCACGCAACTCCTGGGCCGCCTGGCGGAACTGGAACGCCTGGCCGAAGTGCTGACTTTGTCCAAGAGCCGCATGACGGACAAAGTGGCCGAATTTCAAGAGAAGTACGAGTTTGGCCGGCTTCATTCCATCAATACGCTGAGCGGACTGGACAACTCACTGCACCATGGCGGGAATTCCGGCTACGCCCGCATCCTTGATCAGTCGCTGGCCGAATTCAGCGAGTTGGAGATGGACCGCTATGACGACTTCAGCATCCTCTCCCGTTCGCTTACGGAAATTTCCGCCGATATCAGCGAGGTCTTGAACCAGCTTGACGGTTTTGTGCGGCGCGTGAATTCCGATATCGATTCCTTTACCAGAGTCGCACACCGGCTGCAGGACGAAATCACGGGCGCTCGCATGGTGCCCATCGGCAACCTGTACACGCGGGTTACGCGCACGGTCCGCGACGCCTCCAAGGCCACCGGCAAGCAGGTGGAACTCGCCCTGGAAGGCGCAGAAACAGAGCTGGACAACAATATTGTTCAGCAGATTTCCGATCCGCTGATTCACCTGGTGCGCAATGCCGTGGCCCATGGCATTGAGCGCGATGAAGAACGCTATCAGTCTGGCAAGAACACTGCGGGCAACATCGCGGTGCGGGCCAGCCATCGCGGCAACTACATCTACATTGAAGTCGAGGATGACGGCCGGGGCATCGATTACGAGAGAGTTCGCAAAACTGCGGTGGACAACGGACTGGTCTATCCCGAGGCCGCGCCGGACCTCACCGACGACGAACTGCTGGAGTTGCTTTTCCAACCCGGTTTCTCAACGGCCCCGCGCAAGACAGAACTGGCCGGCCGGGGCGTGGGTCTGGACGTTGTACGGTCCAACCTTGCCCAGCTCGACGGTGAAATTGAGATCCGCTCGGAACCCGGCAAAGGGACGCTTTTCACGCTGAAAGTTCCTCTGACGCTGATCATCTCCCAGGCGCTGTTTGTGCGTTGCGGCACAACAATGTTCGCGATCCCAGTGACGGTCATCGAGGAAATTCGCCGGGTGAAGGATGAAGAGATTGAAGAGAACGAAGGCAGGCTGCGCACCAGGGTGCGTGACGCGGTCATCGAGGTCGTCAGAGTGGATGGGACGCTGGGTCTGGACCCGGTCCAGCCCGTCAACGGTTACTACCGCATGGTGATCGTGCGGACGGCGGGCCGGTCGGTGGGATTGATTGTAGAAGACGTGGTGCGCAAGGATGAGATCGTGGTCAAGAGCCTTGGCGAATACCTGCACAGGATCAAGATGTTTCCCGGAGCCACCATCGCGCCTGACGGCAGCCTGATCCTGGTGATCGACGTGAACCGGCTGGTGGCCGGCGAGGCCATGGAGCACACGCCCATGCCGGTGGCGGCGAATGCGGCGCGCATCTTTGCTCCCGGGGCTGAAGCGGTGGCGCACAGGGCCATCCCGCAAGAGGCGATTGAGATTGTTGAAAGAGAAAAGGTCATTGTGCTGGCGGATGATTCCATCAGCGTCCGCAAATTTGTGGGCCGCATGCTGGAAAAGGCTGGATACCGGGTGCTGTTGGCCTGTGACGGTCTGGAGGCCCTGGATATCATCGCTCGCCTGCCTTGCGATCTCGTAGTGACGGATCTTGAAATGCCGCATGCCAATGGTTATGAGCTGCTTTCGCACCTGCGGCAGGCTCCGAGCACCCGCAACATCCCCGTGATGATTGTCACTTCGCGCGCGGGCGCCAAGCATCGCGAACGGGCCATGAAAGAAGGGGCCTCAGCCTTCCTTACAAAGCCGGTGCAGGAAGAACAGTTTCTGGCTGCGGTGGGCAGGTTGATCGGCGCGAGCTCGGAAATATCGGCGGCAAACACCATGGCGGAGCGGTAGGAAAGGAAGATGACGCGAGCCGGCAAAATTCGGGTACTGGTAGTGGACGATTCGGCATTCATGCGCAAGGTGCTCAACGGCATTATCACAGCCGACCCGCAGTTGGACGTGTGCGGCGAAGCCAAGGACGGCCGCGAGGCCGTGGAGCAGGCGGAAACGCTCAAGCCGGACGTAATCAGCATGGACATCAATATGCCGCGCATGGACGGACTTGAGGCGACGGAGATCGTCATGTCGAAGAATCCGCGTCCCATCTTGATCGTCAGTTCTGAATCGCACGACGGTGCTGAAGTCACCTTGAAGGCGCTGCAACTCGGGGCCATCGATTTTGTCGCGAAGCCTTCCGGCGGAATCGACCTGGACATGAGTTCTGTAAGTGACGAGCTGTGCCGGAAACTGAAAATGGCTGCCAAGGTGCGCGTGGTTCGCACCGCTGCGCGAGTCAAAATGCCGGGAAACGGTGAGCCGCCGGCTCGGGCAGAACGCGCCCCGGCGCCTCCTGCTTCTCCGCGGGGTTCGGGAAAGGTTCCCATCGTTGTGCTTGCCTGTTCCACCGGAGGGCCTGCCACGCTGATGAAGATGGTCCCCGAATTTCCGGCGGATTTTCCCGCTGCGGTGTTATTGGTTCAGCACATGCCGGCAAGCTATACCGGGCAGTTCGCCAAGCAGCTTGCGGAGGCAGCACAGGTCAAAGTGAAAGAAGCAGAAGCGGGCGAAATCATCTTGCCGGGGCAGGTTTATGTCTGCCCGGGAGCCTGCCACATGCGGGTTTCAACCACCGGCCGGATACAGCTCGACGATGGGCCAAGGATTGGGGGCTATCGGCCTTGCGCTGATCTTACGCTGGAAAGCGCGGCGGACTATGTGGGCCCCAACACACTGGGTGTTGTGCTTACGGGCATGGGCAATGACGGCGCAAAAGGCGTGCAGGCCGTGAAAGCCGCGGGCGGGCACGTGATTGCGCAGGATGAAACCACCGCAGTGATCTTCGGCATGCCGCAGGAGGCGATCAAGACGGGCGCCGTCGACCAGGTCCTGCCGCTGGAAGCGATCGCCGCCGAGATCGAGAAATGGGTGCTCAAAATCTTCGGTGAGGCCAGGGTAGGAGCGCGTTGAAGCACGACGTCAAATGCCGTTATTCCGGCAGCCATGATGAGGAGGGGTGAGATGAGTGCATCTGTTGCGTCTCCCGCCAAAATCCTCCTGATTGACGCCAACGTCTTCTTCGCTCGCCGCGTAAGTGAAGCGCTGAAGCAAGAGGGGTTTGAGGTGGTCCACAGCACGCAATCGGGGTTTGCCCTCACCATGCTGGAATACGACTCGCCGCTCGCGATTCTGTGTTCAACCAGCCTGCGCGAGATTAACGCGCACCAGTTGCCGCCGATCCTGAATTCCGATCCCAAGACGGCCCACATTCCGGTGATTGCCCTGGGAGAAGGCGGCGACCAGGCCCTGATGGAGGCCTTCCGCTCCGGCTGCGCCGACTACGTGGACAAGCGGCTGGGCCCTGAACTGATCGCGGCGCAGATCAAGACCTTCCTGCGCAGCCACAATGAAGGATTTCAGCCCGTGCAGATGCTGGGCCCGTCAGACACGGCCCTGAGCGGTAACCTTTCCCACCTGGACCTGCCTGGTGTGGTGCAGATGCTCATGCAAACGCGGCAGACCGGGTCGCTCTACGTCAATGCCGACGTGATCGATGGAATCATGTTCTTCGAAAACGGCACCATTACGCATGCCGAAACCGGTGAAGAGGTGGGCGACGAAGCCGTGGTGCAGATCGTAAAGCACTGCAACAACATGGAGACGGGATCGTACAAATTTTTGCCGGGAGAGAGCGCGGCCACCAGGACGGTGCTGCGCTCGGCGACCGAGTTGATGCTGCAAGCCCTGCGCGAAGTGGATGAAGCCACTCAGGAAGTGGATGAAGCCGCGCAGGAAGAAGCCGAGGGAGGTTTTTGATGTCCGCCAGCCCCACTATCTATTTCATCGATGACAGCGCCACCATGCGCGAGGTGATCAAGATCGCCTTTCGCCGCGAAAACATGAACGTGGTGGCGACCCATGACGCGGCCCACGCGCTGGAAGAAATCGAACAGACGCGGCCCGATATCGTAATTACAGACGTGATCATGCCGGAGAAAGACGGCTATGAAGTCTGCCAGTTCATCAAGACGCATCCGGAACTGGCCCGGACTCCCGTGATCCTGATGTCAGGCGTGGTCAACCGCATGGTGGCCGAGCGCGCCTTTTCCGTCAAGGCGGACGAGCTGTTGCGCAAGCCGTTTCAGCCCCAGGACCTGATTACCCGTGTGCGGCATCTGCTGAACCCTGACGGCCAGCGGGCGCCCAGTCCGGCTGCCGCTGTCAGTGCTGCCGCAGCGCTGAGTGCAATCTTTTCATCCGCTTCTCCGGCGTCCCAGGCCCCGTCACCGCGCTCGGTGGAGTCAGACTTTGGTGTAGCGACAGCGGACGAGCCTTTTCCCATTCCTGTGATGCCACTTTCCGCGGCTGCGCCCTCTCCGGCGAACGGGAACACCAGCACCACCAAGCTCAAGGTGGAAGTCTTGCGGCTGCAGGGGCTGGTCAAGAAACTGCAAGCGGAACTGCAGGCGGAACGCGAATATACGCGGGCCATGGAGGCGCAAATCAAAACGCTGCAGGAAGGATAGCCCCTTCGCGCTTTTCTGTGCTGAATGATGGAACCAATGGGCGATGCCTTCGCGAATGTTTGCCAGACCGTTGTGCCCGTTGAGAGGGTACCGGCTCTGTAGGCTGGCGCTCCATGGTTAAGCAGTTTGCCCACTATATCCAATCCCTGACATTTGCTAGACTCCGGCCACCGGAAAATGGCCGCCAAGCGCCGGCCTGAGGAGAATAGATGCCGCTGACATGGACGGACTGGCTGGTGATCGCGGGATATCTGCTCATCAACCTGCTGATCGGCGTGTACTACCGCCGCCGCGCCGGCGGCAATACGGAAGAGTTCTTCATCTCCGGGCGCAACGTTTCCTGGTGGCTGGCCGGGACTTCCATGGTGGCCACTACCTTCGCGGCGGACACGCCACTGTTTGTCAGCGGAGTTATTGCCACGCAGGGCATCGCAGGGAACTGGATCTGGTGGAGTTCCTGCCTGGGCGGGATGCTGACCGTCTTTTTCTTTGCGCGCTACTGGCGGCGCGCGGAAGTTCTGACCGACGTGGAACTCACAGAGATCCGTTATGGCGGCAAGCCGGCGGCGTTCCTGCGCGGCTTTAAGGCTGTCTACCTCGGCCTGATTATGAATTGCCTCATCCTGGGATG
>OBLQ010000379.1_pt1 | contig 17070 bp, 13 predicted proteins | sample 1519881 | NCBI WGS metagenome assembly OBLQ01 (sample SAMN01911456, study PRJEB22533) | soil metagenome | biome: Soil | place: Malaysia | collected 2012-04-30 | depth DG_metagenome m | reverse complement strand
AGCAGCTCCCGCGCCGCCGCCGCGACCTCGCCGGCTCTCTCGATCCTTCCGGACCCGTCGAGGGCCCGGAGCCGGTCGAGCGGGGGCAGCCCCCCCGAGATGGCCGCTATCGGGGCGGCAATCTCGCCGAAGGCGGACTCGATGAATGAGGCCGCGAAGGCGCAGGCGAACTCGTCGGGATGGACCGCGAAGCCGTCCGGGTCGATCTCGACGACCTTCCGCCCGGCCGCGCGGAGAGTCGAGGCGGCCTCCTCGAGGATCCCGCGGCGTCCCCAGCCCCTCGGGGAGCGCAGGAGCGTGCCCCGAGGCCCCTCACCGGAGAGCCTGCGGGCCATGCCGCCGGCCAGCTGCGATCGGCCGGAGGGGGCTCGATCGAACGAGAGGGCCTCGCCCCTCAACTCACCCCTCGTCCGGGGCCATCGGGATCCGGATCCCGTGGCGTCGGGCCGCGGCGAGAGCCTCCGGGTAGCCCGCGTCGACGTGGCGCATGATCCCGCTCCCAGGATCGGTCGTGAGGACCCGCCCCAGCTTCTCGCCGGCCTCAGGCGTGCCGTCGGCGACGACGACCATGCCGGCGTGGATGGCGTAGCCGATGCCCACCCCGCCGCCGTGGTGGACGGAGACCCACGTGGCGCCCGCCGCCGTGTTCAGCAGCGCATTGAGGATGGGCCAGTCGGCGATGGCGTCCGAGCCGTCCTTCATGCTCTCCGTCTCACGGTTGGGGGAAGCCACGGAGCCGGCGTCGAGGTGATCGCGCCCGATGACGATGGGCGCGGAGATCTCGCCGGAGGCCACGAGCTCGTTGATGGCGAGGCCGAACTTCGCCCGGTCGCCCTGCCCGAGCCAGCAGATGCGCGAGGGGAGCCCCTGGAACTTCACCTTCTCGGCGGCGAGCCGGATCCAGCGGCAGAGCGCCTCGTCGCTGCTGAAGTTCTCGAGGATCCAGCGGTCGGTCCGCGCGATGTCCTCGGTCCTTCCGGAGAGGGCTGCCCAGCGGAAGGGCCCCTTCCCCTCGCAGAAGAGCGGGCGGATGTACTCGGGGACGAAGCCCGGCACCTCGAAGGCGTCCTCGACGCCGGCCTCCTTCGCCATGCCGCGAAGGTTGTTGCCGTAGTCGAAGACGATGCAGCCCGCGCGCTTCAGCTCGAGCAGCCCGCGCATGTGCACCGCCATCGCGCGCATCGCCAGCTCGATGTAGCGGCTCGGATCCGATTCGCGCAGCTCGAGCGCCTGGGTCAGCGACAGCCCGTTCGGGACGTAACCGTTGAGGTTGTCGTGAGCCGAGGTCTGATCCGTGACGAGATCCGGGCGAAGGCCGCGCCTCGAGATCTCGGGGATGACGTCCGCGGCGTTGCCGAGAAGGGCGACCGAAAGAGGGGAGCCCGACGCGCAGGCGGCATCGACGCGGGAGAGGGCCGCGTCGAGATCCTTCTCCATCACGTCCACGTATCCCGTGTCGAGCCGTCGCTGGATCCTCCCGGGGTCGACCTCGACCGCGAGCATGACGCCGCCGTTCATCGTCGCGGCGAGCGGCTGCGCGCCGCCCATGCCGCCCAGCCCGGCGGTGAGGATCCACTTCCCGGCGAGGCTCCCGCCGAAGTGGCGCCGGCCGGCGGCGGCGAAGGTCTCGTAGGTGCCCTGGAGGATTCCCTGAGTCCCGATGTAGATCCAGGACCCGGCCGTCATTTGCCCGAACATCGTCAGGCCGAGCCCCTCGAGCCGGCGGAACTCGTCCCATGTGGCCCACGCGGGGACCAGCATCGAGTTGACGAGCAGGACGCGCGGAGCGCCCGGGTGCGTCCGGAAGACCCCGACGGGCTTGCCCGACTGGATAAGGAGGGTCTCTTCGCCGCCGAGACGGCGCAGCTCGCGCGTGATCGCCTCGTAGCAGGCCCAGTTCCGGGCCGCCTTTCCGCGGCCGCCGTAGACGACGAGGTCCTGGGGCCGCTCGGCGACCTCGGGATCGAGGTTGTTCATGAGCATCCGCAGCGCCGCTTCCTGCGGCCAGCCCTTGCAGCTCAGCTCGTTGCCGCGTGGCGCCCGGATCGTCTTCGTGGCGGATGACTCCTTCATCGACCTTCCTCCAGGGCGGATGCGGGGATCGATCCGCGGGAGGGGCCGCCCCGGGGGAGCCGGTGCGGATCCGGCGGACCGGCTCCAGCGTACCACAGGTTCCCGGCGCCCCCTGCGGATCACCCGCGGAACCGGACGTTCCAGAATCGTAACCGGCCGCGGGTCCGCGGCGGGGGATTGATATATACTCTGCGCGTGCTTGTGAGATGCCCCAAATGCCGGGGAGAAAACCGGCTGGTCGAGGTTACTGCGGGGGAGAAGATGCTCTCCTACCTCTGCCAGCAGTGTCAGCAGATCGTCAAGCTGGACCTGGCCCTCGACGAGGTGAAGTCCTCCTCCACCTCCGCGCACTTCAAGGAGATGGAGCGGACGCTGAAGATCCTGGTCGCGGACGACTCGGAGCTGATCCTCCGGATGGCCACCGATCTCCTGAGCGAGGCCGGGTTCAAGGTCGTCACCGCCGGCGACGGGGCGACGGCCATGAGGCGCATCGAGGAGGAGCACCCCGATCTGGTCGTCCTCGACCTCCTCATGCCCAAGATGACGGGCTTCGACGTCCTGCGGGAGATCCGCCAGGACGAGCGCCTCAAGTCGACGCCCGTGCTGATCATGAGCGGTGTCTACAAGGAGGACGTCGTCTCCCATCTCTGGCAGATGGGGGCCTCGGGCTTCATGGACAAGGATCTCCTGACGGACAGCCTCGTCTTCAGGGTCCGCTCGCTTCTCGAGACGCAAGCCGCCTGAGGCTCCAAGGCAGCATCGATTTCCACCGCCCGCGCGCGCCCTCCCGGCCCGTCCGGGGCATGGGACAGGGTGCTTCTCCGGAGGAATGATGGCGAACATCGTACTGGTCGGCGGCCAGTGGGGCGACGAGGGCAAGGGCAAGATCGTCGACGTCCTCGCCCCGCGCTTCGACATCGTGGCCCGGTACGCGGGCGGTCCGAACGCCGGGCACACCGTCCGGCGGGGGGATCGGAAGTTCGCGCTCCACCTCGTCCCGTCGGGGATCCTCACTCCCGGCGTCGAGGCCGTCATCGGCAACGGCGCGGTCATCAACCCCGGCGGCCTCATCGAGGAGATCCGCTCGCTGGAGTCCGAGGGGATCCAGGTCCGGGGGCGGCTGCGGATCAGCGGCTTCGCGCACGTGATCCTGCCCTGCCATCTCGAGATGGACCGGAGCCTCGAAGAGGCGCGCGGCGAGGGCAAGATCGGCACGACCCTGCGGGGCGTGGGGCCCGCCTACCGCAGCAAGGTGACGCGCTCGGGCGTGCGGATGGTCGATCTCCTCGACGCCGAGGCCCTCAGGAGGGCGCTGGAGTCGGCGGTGCCTCCGGAGCAGGTCGAGTCGCACCACGCGGTCCTGATGGACGCCGCGGAGCTCCTGCGCCCCTACATCCAGGAGACGGCCCAGTGGCTGGCCGGCCGGATCGAGTCGGGGGCCTCGGTGCTCTTCGAGGGAGCGCAGGGCACGCTCCTCGACATCGATCACGGCTCCTATCCCTTCGTCACCTCCTCCAACTCCGTGGCGGGCGGCGCCTGCACCGGCACGGGCGTGAGCCCCACGAGCATCGACGGCGTCCTGGGCGTCTTCAAGGCCTACGGCACGCGCGTCGGCAAGGGCCCCTTTCCGACCGAGCAGGACGACGAGAAGGGCGATCTTCTCAGGGAGAGGGGACACGAGTACGGGACGACGACGGGGAGGCCACGGCGTTGCGGCTGGTTCGACGCCGTCCTCGCCCGCTACTCCGTGCGCCTCAACGGGATGGACAGCGCCGCCCTCACCCTTCTGGACGTTCTCGACACCTTCGCCGAGATCCCCGTCTGCACGGGATACCGCTACAAGGGGGAGGTGCTCCGGGAGATGCCGCTCGAGCCCTGGGTGCTCGAGAAGGTCGAGCCCCGCTACCAGGTCGCGAAGGGATGGATGACCCCGACGACGGAGTGCCGTTCGATGGAGGATCTGCCGGCGGGGGCGCGCGACTACGTCCGGCTGCTCGAGGACTCCATCGAGTGCGACGTGGACGTGATCTCGGTCGGCGCCGGGCCCGAGCAGGTGGTGACGCGGAAGATCTCGAAGCTGAACGCCTGGATCGACGACGCCGCCTGATCCGCACCGATGCGGGTCGGATCCTGTTGAGGCTCCCGGGGAGCCGTGGGATAATCCGGATTCGTCGGGTGCTTCGGCGGGCCGTTAGCTCAGTTGGTAGAGCGTCGGGCTTTTAACCCGAGGGTCGCAGGTTCGAGTCCTGCACGGCTCACCACCCGCCTTCCTCAGGCCGGCATCGCCTCGCGAATCCACGCCCCGACGCGCCGCATTCCTTCCGCGTAGTCCACGGCCGGCGCCCACTCCAGCTCCCGGCGCGCCCGGTCGATGGCGTAGGCCGATCTCGAGGTGAGCAGCCGAAGCCCAAGGCGGCCGAGAGGCGGCCGGCGACCGGCCAGCGGGAAGACGAGCTCCATCGCCTGGACGAGCGGCCAGGCCACGGCCGTGGGGATCGAGAGGCGGGGAGGGGAGGTCCCGGCGGCGGCGGCGAGATCGGCGAGGTACCGCTTCCACGTGACGGGCTCGCCGTCGGTGACGAGGTACTCGCGGCCGAAGCTCGACGGCCGGTCGAGGCTCGCGGCGACGGCGTCCGAGAGGTTGTCCACGTAGGTCACGTTGACGAGCCCGCGACCCCCGCCGATGAGGATCATCTTCCCCGCGAGGAGCGTCTTCACGAGCTTCACCACCCACTCGCCGGAGCGCGGCCCGTAGACGTCGGCGGGACGCAGGATCGTCAGGTCGATCTCGCCGCGCGCCTGCCGCTCGAGGAGGTGATCCTCCGTGGCGATCTTGCTGTCGGCGTAGGGGAGCCCTATCGAGAAGCGCGGCGACTCCTCGGTGATCCCCGCGCGCGGCGGCATTCCGTGGACCGTGACGCTGCTGATGAAGACGAAGCGCCTCACTCCGGTCGCGACCGCCGCGTCGGCCAGCGTGCGGGTGCCGCCGAGGTTGACGCGCATGAACTCCTCGCGCGGCGTCGACCCTCCCATGGCGGCCGCGCAGTGGACGATGGCACGTGGAGAGAGGGCGGCGAGCACCCGGTCGCAGTCGGCGCGGGCCGTGACGTCGCCCTCGTGGAAGGCGACGCCGGCGCGGTGCAGGTGCGCGACATCGCGCCCCGGCAGATCGAATCCGGCGACCTTCAGCCCCGAGGCCGTGAAGTGCCGGGCCATCTCCCCGCCGATGAACCCGGCGGCTCCGGTGATGAGGATGGGGCGATCGTCGGAGGCAGCCATGGGGGCCGATGATAGACGGCACCGGCCCTCCGATCTAGAATCGGTCCCCGTCGCGTCCCCATCGTCTAGCCAGGCCTAGGACACAGCCCTTTCAAGGCTGCAACACGGGTTCGAATCCCGTTGGGGACGCCATCTGCCTTCCTGAGCGTCTCATCTTCTCTCGATCGATCGGATCTGAGATTTCACCGGTGCCCTGACGAGGGGTCCTATCCGGTCTGCTGACCGGTCCGACGAGGCGCGGACTCTGGATGATCCCGCGAGACCGCGACCGCAACCACGGCATCCCCGCGTTCCCTCTACCCGCCGGAGTCGAGGGGCGTGACGTCGAAGACGTGCGTTCCCCATGGGGCCAGGTCGAGGTAGAGGCCCTGGTGGGCGAGAGTGTCCCCGGGACGGTCGTAGGTCGCGGGGCCCATCAGATCGTGGAAGCGCCAGGTGCGGAATTCGAGATCGTCCCACGGCAGCGCGACGTAGCACTGGCTGTGGTGATCCGAGTCATTGACCGCGACGAGGCGCCGGCGGCGGCCGGGGCCCGACCACGCGAAGGCCACGAAGGCGTCCCACGTCCAGTTCCCGTCCCACGCGGAGCGGCACTCCAGGAGAGACCAGTCTCCCTCGTGGAAGGCCGAGGCCTTGAGGCACCGCAGGAGATCGTCGTAGAAGACGGCGGTGGAGAGATCGATCGGCTCGACGGGGCCGCGCGACAGGTGGACCGGGACGCGCACGCGCTTTCCCTCGCGCTGGCCCTGGTGGAATAGGCGGAGGCCCGGGGCGAGGTAGGTGATGACCGCGGCGGCGCGATGGATCTCGGGGGGAAAGGTCGCGGCGGCGCGAGGCTCGTCGTGGTTCTCGAGGAAGCGGGCAAGCCGCTCCTGGTAGTCGAGGCCCGCGAGGAGGTGCTCGCGCACGGGACGCGCCTCGCGCCACGCGAGCCGGTCGTACAGGCGCTTGTCGTAGGTGAAGTCGAAGCCCTGCTGCTGGAGCGTCCACTCGAGATCCCAGTAGACCTCCGCGAGGAAGACGAACCCGGGAATCTCTTGCCGGATCTCATCCGTGGCCCTCGGCCAGAAGGGGAGCGGGCTCCTTCCCCAAGTCTTCTGGAAGACCTCGGGGAGGAGGAGCATCGCCATGTCGCAGCGCACGCCGTCGCATCGCCGGGCGATGGCCTGCAGCTCGCGGACCATCGCCTCCTGCAGCGCCGGGTGGGAGTAATCGAGCTGGAGCGTGTCGGTCCAGCCGGGGTAGTTCGGGTCGCGCCCGTAGGCCAGGATGCGTTCGCCCCGGGCTGTCTTCACGCGGACGTAGTTTCGCGGCTCCGCGGCGAGGCGATCCTCGTCGCCTTCGATGAAGTACTCGGGGTGAGTCTCGATCCAGGGATGATCCAGCGCGACGTGGTTCGGGACGAAGTCGAGGATCAGGCCCATCCCGCGGCGCCGCAGGCGGGCTCGAAGTCTCTCGAGCGCGGCATCGCCGCCGAAGTCCTCGTGGACGCGGTAGGCGCGGACGGCGAAGCACGACCCGCAGATGTCGGACTCGCGCAGATCCGGCAGGACGCTCCGGAACTCCGCGAGCAGCTCAGGATCCGATCGCGAGACGCGCCGGGAGGCCTCTCCGGTCTGCCAGACGCCGAGGAGCCAGATCAGGGAGAATCCCGATTCGGCGAGCGCGTCGATCTCGTCGTCGGGGAGGTCGCCGAGCGTCGCCGGCCGGCCGAGCGCGGCGGAGAGCTCCGCCATTCGGATCCGCGTGTTGATCTGGTAGAGCGCAGGGTAACGGCGTGCGGGCATTTCCTCTCTCCCCGTCGCGGCGGCGATTCTCCGTCTACCGGCCCGGCGCGGTCAACATGCCCGGGGGGAGCGCCTCGAAGGGGCTGTCCGCTCCCGATCCCGGGTTCTTCGACCCCCGTGGTTCGCCGGGGCTCACGCGCTTGCTATCCTGCCGCGCCGGGCAGGGGCCCGGCTGCACCCCGTCCGGACCGCCCCGGAGGGAGTCCGATGCGCATCGCCATCGTCTCGCAGAGCGACAATCCGTGGACCGCGCCCTACGCGCGGGGCTTCCTGGCCGCCGGCCACGCGGTGCGCGTCTTCTCCTACAACGCGGATCCTATCGAGGGGATCGAGGTCGTCGCGCTCCGGGGGAAGCGTCCAGCCTGGATCCCGCGCGAAATCTGGTTCGCGATGGTGCTGCCGCGCCTGCAATCCGCGCTGCGGAAGTTCGCCCCCGACGTGGTCTTCAGCCCCTACGTCTCCTCCAACGGCGTGACGACGGCGCTGGTCTGGAAGGGCCCTCGCGTCGTCTCCGCGCGCGGCAGCGACGTCAACCCGGGGGCGGACGGGCGCTACCCGACGTGGCCGTGGCTCCACCGGCGGCTCGTCCGCCTGGCCTGCAACGGCGCGAAGGGTCTCCACGCGGTCTCGGAGGAGCTGGCGGAGCGGGTGGCGGCGTGCGGCGTCGATCGCACGCGAATCGAGTGCTTCCCGCTCGGCGTGGATCTCCGCCGCTTCTCGCCCGCTGGTGAGGCGTCCGGCGGGGGAGCGCCCGGGATCGTCTGCACGCGCCGCCAGGAGGCCATCTACGCGAACCACGTCATCGTTGCGGCGCTCGGGCGCCTCGCGAAGGAAGGGGCCGCTTTCCGCGCGGTCATGGTCGGCGGCGGGCCGCTCCTCGAATCGCGGAGGGAGCAGGCGAGGAGGCTCGGCGTCGCCTCGATCGAGTTCACGGGCCAGATCGCCCGGGACCGGCTCGGGGAGATCCTCCGTGCGTCACGGATCTACGTCTCCGCCTCCCTGAGCGACGGAACTTCTTCATCGCTCCTCGAGGCTCTGGCGACGGGGCTCTTTCCCGTCGTCAGCCGCATCCGGGGAAACCTCGACTGGATCCGCGACGGCGAGACGGGCCTTCTCTTCGATCCGGGCGACGAGGAGGGGCTCGCAAGGGCGCTGCGCCGTGCGCTCGGCGATGAAGATCTGCGCGCCCGGGCCGCCAAGGAGAACCGCGAGCTCGTCGAGCGGGAGGGCAGCCTCGATCGCAACATGGAGAGGATGCTCTCGCTTCTCGATCGGGCCGCGCGCGCTCGCTCCCGCTGATCGAATGGCCGTCCCGGCGGGGCCGTAGCCAGGGGGTCTATACTCGGAGGCGTCTGCATCAACCGCGCCCGCCGGGCTTCCGCGGTTCGTCCTCACGACCTGTCCGGGCGGAGCGCCCTGCCGAACCCGAGGCTCCCGAGCGCACGGATCCGTTCGTACGCGCCGGCCATGGTGCCCGGATGGAGGAGGAGGCCACGTCAGCTACAGGCTCGTCCCGGCTCGCGGGGCTCCTTCTTCTCCCGGCGGCGATCGGCCTTGCCCTCGCCGCGTGCTCGGCCCCTTCGCGGCCGAGCGGCGGATGGACCGGCGCACCGGGATCACCCGCGCCCGACTTCGGCGCCCCGGATCTGAACGGGAAGTCATGGCGCCTCGCGGACGCCACCGGCTCCGCCGTCCTGGTGAACCTCTGGGCCACCTGGTGCGACCCGTGCCGCGAGGAGATCCCGGACCTCGTGGCTCTCTACGGCAGGGAGAAGGCCCGGGGTCTGGAGATCGTCGGCGTCAGCATCGACTCGACGGACGCGGGCGACGCGGTCCGGGACTTCGTGGCCGATCACGGGATTCCCTACCTCGTCCTCCACGACGGAGAGGGACGATCCCTCTCCGCCTTCGGGGTCGAGGCCGTCCCCGTCTCCTTCCTCTTTAACAAGAAGGGACTGCTGGTGTGGTCCCACCGGGGCCCGATCGATCCGGAAGATCCGTCTCTCAACGAGGCGCTCGACAACGCACTCGGTTCTTGACACCCGGGGATCCCCCCCATAACTTCCGGGCCCGAAGGGGCGATCACTCGATGCGAATCCGGTTCCTGGGCCATGCTGGCTTCACCGCGGAGAGCGGCGGCGTCCGCGTCGCGTGCGATCCGTGGCTCTCGCCCCGGGGCGCCTACCACGGTGCCTGGTACCAGTTCCCGTGCAACCACCGCCTGTGGGAGGAGGACTACACCGATCTCGCCGCGGTGGTCCTCTCGCACGAGCACCTCGATCACCTCGACCCGCATTTCCTCTCGGAGAAGATTCCAGCGACGACGCCCGTGGTCGTGCCCGCCTACCCTTCGGCGAACCTGAGGCGGAAGCTCGCGCGGTACGTCCCGAACCCCGTCGTGGAAGTCGCCGAGGGGATGGAGCATCCGCTCGGAGGCGGCCTCTCCGTCTTTTTCATGATGGAGGACTCCCCGGCCAACCAGGACGCGGTGATCACCTTCGTGACGAAGGACGCGGTCCTCGTGAACATGAACGACGCGAGGCTGAGCCCCCAGCAGGCCGAGGAGCTCCTCGAGCGCCTCGGCCGTCCCGTGGACGCTTTGCTTCTCCAGTGCGCGGGCGCGAGCTGGTACCCCATCTGCTACGAGTACGGCCCCCGCGAGATGGCGGAGCATTCGGCGGAGAAGCGCCGGGTGAAGCTCGAGTACTCCTACCGGATGCTGGAGAAGCTCGCACCGCGGATCGGGCTGCCGGCCGCGGGGCCCGCGGCCTTCCTCGACGAGGAGATCTTTCACTGCAACGACGGCATGGACGGCAACGGCATCTTCCCCGATCAGGTGGAGGCGCGACAGTGGCTGCGCGAGCGGGGCTACGGAGGGCGGATCGAGATCCTCCTGCCGGGAGACGGACTCGATCTCGCCGCGGGCACGCTCAGACCGGACCCTGTGATCCGCGAGGAGTTCTCGTTCGCCGGAAAAGACGCCTACCTCGAGGCCTACGCGAGGCGGATGCGTCCCTCCATCCGCGCCCACGTGGAATCGCTGGAGCGCCCCTCGTCCGATCTCTTCGAGCCGTTCCGCGACTACTTCATGGCGCTCGGGGAGATGAGCCCCTACTTCCTGCGGCGCATCAACATGGATCTCCGCTTCGTCGTCTCCGGACCGCACGGCGGGGACTTCATCGTGCGCTGCCGGCCGAGGGGCTACGAGGTGCGGCGCGCGAACGGCGATCCCGGCAACTACACGGTCTGGATGGACGGCCTGTGGCTCCACCAGGTGCTCGCCCACGGGCTGCCGTGGGAAGATTTCTTCCTCTCGCTGAGGTTCCGCTCCCGGCGCGACCCTGACGTCTACAACGATCACCTCCTCTCGTGGCTCAAGTGGGCCGACCCCGAGGCCCTCGCGGCGATCGAGGCCTTCGAGCGCCGGCCGGCCGACGAGGAGACCTTCGTCGTGGAGACGCCCGAGGGCCGCTTCCGGATTGCGAAGCGCTGTCCCCACGCGGGCGCCTCGCTCGAGGGCGCGCCCGTCGAGGGAACGACGATCACCTGCCTCAACCATCACTACCGCTTCGATCTGCGGACCGGAGAGTGCCTCAACGGGAACTGCCGCCTCTGGACCGAGCCCCTCGGGAGCTGAGAGACCGGGGGCCGGGGGGAGGCGGCGGGTTCGTCCCCGCTTTCGGGAGGGGAGGTGGCCCTCGGGACCGGATGGGAGCCCTTAATCCCCATCGGGGCCCCGCTTTCCGGAGCTCTGCCGGAAGCCCGCCTTGCCCGGGCCCATGCGGACGGGTATATTTGACGGTCTTGGGGGGACCCTTCCCGATCCAGCCTTGCGGGAGCGCATGGCGAAGGCCGCCACTTGCCTTCCTCTCCGTACACCGTGGGCCCGGCCCGGCCCCGGCGGGAGCGAGGGAAGGGATGACAGGAACGAACGCCGATCCGCACGGCCCGAGACCCGGCTCCCACCTGCCCGCCGGTGGTTTCAGTCCGTGAGACGGGACAGGGTGGCATGATCTCCACGAATGCGCTGCTCCACAAGACCTACCGCATCCTCAAGAGGACGGGCCTGACCTCCAGGCGCCTCCTCATTCCCTACTATTGGTTGCCCTACAACTTCGGCTTCGGGCGGGCGCTGCCCCCGATCGCCGTGAACCTCGAGATGACGTTCCGCTGCAATCTGCGCTGCCAGATGTGCAGCTACGTCACGAGCAACGCCGTCGTGGACGGCGGCTTCCCCATGAACCGCGGTGAGGGGGAGGACCCGAAGAACATCCGGGGGACCGAGCTGAGCCTCGACGAGTACCGGAAGCTGCTCGACGATCTGGCGCGCTTCGGCGTGCGCCGGGTCAACATCACGGGCGGCGAGCCCCTCATCAAGAAGGACACGCCGGAGATCATGAAGCACGCCAAGAGCAAGGGGCTCTGGGTCTCCATGATCAGCAACGGCACCGTGATGACCGACGAGGTCTGCGAGGCGTTCGTGGGAGCCGGCGTCGACGCGCTGACCATCTCCCTCGACGGGCCCGAGAAGGTCCACAACGAGGTTCGGGGCACGAACACGGGCTACGCCCGCCTCGTCAAGAACGTGAAGAAGCTCCAGGACTGGAAGGCCCGCCACGGCAAGAAGCTCCCGGCGATCTCCTTCAGCTGCGCGGTCTCGGCCCTCAACCAGGCGCATCTCGCGGAGATCGTGGAGGTCGCGGAGGAGTGCGGCATCCCCATGGTGAACTACGGGTACCTCTTCTTCGGCGACGAGCCCATCAACAAGGCCACCGACGCGATCACGCTGCGCGGACAGGCCAACTACGGGAACCAGGCGATCCCGGCGCACCTTCGCAAGATGAGCGTCGAGACGATCAAGGCGTCGCTGAGGGAGGCGCGCGAGCGCGCCCGCTCGAAGGGCATCCGGCTGGAGTTCAACCCCCCGCTCGACGAGAGCGAGCTGGAGTCGCGCTTCAACGATCCCATCTACTTCTACACGAACAAGTGCTTCCTGCCCTGGTACGAGACGCGGGTCAACCCCTTCGGCGACATCTACTCGTGCCAGATCGACACCTGGCTCGGCAATGTCCGGGAGAAGCGGTTCAAGGCGATCTGGAACGACCGGCCCTACCGGGAGTTCCGCAAGGTCATCAAGGAGCACGTCCTTCTGCCGAAGTGCTCCCGCTGCTGCAAGCTCAACGATCGCACCTGGGACTACCTGCCCCGGATCGCGCTCCCCTCGTGGATGCGCAGCTCCACGAATCCCTCGAAGAAGGGCCGCGTCAGCCAGGCCTCCTGACGCCCGTCTCCTCCGCGCGGCCGCCTGCGAGACGGGGGAGGTCCCTCTCACTCATCGGGAGGCCCCGGCCCAACCGGGTCAGGGGCTCACGATCGAGACGATCTCCGCGCCCACGACGCCGGCCGCAACCCGGTACCCTTCGGCCGAGGGGTGGTGGTTGAGCGGCATGAGGAAGAGATCGCCGGCCGTGGCGCCTCGCCCGAGGAATGAGGGAAGCAGGTCCACCACCGGCAGGCCCGCCTCGCGACCGATCTCGCTGAGCTGCGTCTGGGCGTCCGCGGGAGCCCCTTTCACCACCTGCTGGTAGAAGGGGAAGATCACGAAGACGAGACGGATCCCCCGGGCGCGGCAGTCGGCCGCCAGGGCGTCGAGAGCCGAGGCGTACTGGGAGAAGAGCGCCTCGGTCCGGGGCCCGAACGGAGGGTGCATCAGGTTCTCCTGGGGCACCTGCTGGAGCGTGGGATCCATCTTGGTCTCGGCCATCACGCGGGCCTTCATCTCGAAGAGCCAGTTGTAGAGGGCCGTCTGCCGGAGGATCCTCTTGATTGGGGTCAGATAGGAGCGGGACATCTCGCGCGCCTCGTTGCGCTGGTTGTCCCGGGAGGAGACCTTGCGGGTCAGGTCGGCGAGGTCGTTCATCACGAATCCCAGCACGATGACGTCAGGGTGGAGTGCGAATCCCTTCTCGCGTGCCAGCGCCGCCTCGTCGGTGATCGTGTAGCCGTTGACGCCGCCGTTGATCACCTCCAGCTTCCGTCCGGGAAGCCGTCGTCTCAGCTCGGCCTGCAGTGCAGCCGGGAAGGTCTCGTCGTCGTTGACGTAGTCGCCGAAGGTGTAGGAGTCGCCGAGGCAGAGAATTCGCAGCACGCCGGGCGCCTTGGCCTCGTCGAAGTCCTCTCCGCGGAACCCGAGCGCGTTGATCGTGATCCGGTGGGGGAGCCTCGGGTTCAGCCTGTCGACAAAGCTCTGGCCGGGCTCGAAGGGGCCGGGATACTTCTCCCACGTCTTCTCGTCCGGGAAGGAGAGCGTTCGCGAGGGGGCCATGCGGGCGATGCGGATCCCCCCCTCGATGAGCCCCAGGAAGACGATCGTGACCGTGACCGAGAGCGCGAGGTTGCGCAGCAGCTCGCGGAACTTCATGAGCCGAGTCGCGCGAGCCCTCGGCAGGCCCGCTCCAGGTCCCCGATCTCCTTTGCGAAGCAGAAGCGCAGCAGCGAGCGCCTGGCGGCGGGGTCCGGGAAGAAGGCCCCGCCCGGCACGCACGCAACCCCCGCCTTCTGGAGCAGGAGCGCGGCGGCCGCGGCGTCGTCGGGGCAGCCGAGAGCGGAGACGTCGGCCAGGAAGTAGTAGGCCCCCTGCGGCATGCAGGGCTCGATGCCGGCCCGGCGGCACCCTTCCGCGAGAAGGTCCCGGCGGCGCGCGTATCCCGCGCTCATCTCGTCGTAGTAGGACGGGGGGAGGTCCATCGCCTCGATCACGCCGTGCTGCAGCGGCGTCGGGGCGCAGACGTAGAGGAGGTCGTTGAGCAGGCCCATCTTCTCCGCGATGTCCACCGGTGCGATCGCGTAGCCGAGCCTCCAGCCCGTCATGCTGTAGGTCTTCGAGAACCCCGAGATGGTGATGGTGGACTCTGACATCCCGGGCAGCGACGCCAGGCTGACGTGCCGGTTCCCGTCGAAGAGGATGTACTCGTAGATCTCGTCCGTGACGACGACCGCTCCGGCGGCCCGCGCGAGCTCCCCGATCCGCTCCAGCTCTCCCCGCGTGAAGACCTTGCCGCAGGGGTTGCAGGGCGTGTTGACCACCACCATCCGGGTCTTCCCGCTGAAGGCCGCCTCGAGCGCGCTGTCGTCGATCTCCCACGCCGGCGGCGCGAGCGGGATGAACACGGGCTTTGCCCCGCAGAGTCGCAGGGTATTCACGTGGTACGCGTAGTAGGGCGCGAAGACGACGGCCTCGTCGCCGGGATCGAGGAGCGCGAGGCAGGCCAGGGCGAAGGCGCCGGTGGAGCCAACCGTCACGACGATCTGCGTGTCAGGATCGCAGGAGATGGCGTTGTACGACGCGGCCTTGGCGGCGATCCTCGATCGGAGGGGATCGATACCCTCGAACTTGGAATACTGGTTGCGGCCCTCGTCGATGGCCTGGGCGGCGCGGCGCCGGATCGCGGACTCGACGGGCTGGTCGCAGATTCCCTGGCCAAGATTGACGCCGCCAGCGCGCTCGCACTCGCGGCTCATACGGCGGATCTCCGACTGGGCGAGCCCTTCCGTCCTGAAAGAGAATTTGCGGGCCATGACGGCGCATTCTAGCCGATGGGTGGGTAAGGCGGAGCCGGCTGCGGCGATCGGGCCGGCCCGCGATTCGTTGACTTCGGGGGGGAGGCCGGTATAATGCGGCCTTTCGTCCCGGTCATAATGTGGCAGGGCGACCCGGCCCGCGGGGGGGAGCCTGCGAACGCGGAGAGGAACCAGATGAGAGGGAGCCAGATCTGCCTCGTTGCCGGCGTCATCCTCTTGTGTGCCGCGAGTCTGTCCGCGGCGGGAATCTACGAGAAAGGATTCGAGCTCGGCCTTGACCTCGGGCGCCAGTCCAGCAACGAGCCCGGCGTCACGGCCGATTCTTGCTATGGCGCGAGGGTGGGCTGGGCGATCACCCAGAAGCTCATGATCGAGGGCGATTTCGCCCACTTCGGCAGCCAGCGCGAGTACGCGGGGTTCGCGGGAGATCCGTCGAGCCCTGCGAACCAGGTTCCCTTCTCCAAGCCGGCCTCCACCGAGTTCGATTACTACACGATCGGGCTCACGGCGAGCTTCAGGACCGCAACGGACGCGCGCACCCTTCCCTACATCACGGTAGGCATGGGGTCCGTCGTGCAGACGCGCGCGGGCGCGCGCTTCTGCGTGGATCTCAAGCCAGGGTCTAGCGTCACCTGCGCCGACGTCAACCCCGACGGAACGAAAAAGGACCCGAACGCCAGTTTCGATCCGGGTGTAGAGGTCTCGTGGCAGGAGTTCCTCCCTCGCGAGGACACGGGGACGCTGCTGACCGTAGGAGCGGGGGCGAGGACCTTCTTCACCGACTGGATCGGCGTTCGATACGAGGTGAAGTACTACCACCACGACGCCTTCGATGAGAACCAGGACACGTTCGAAGGAACGTTCGGGGCGACGTTCTTCCTTGGCGGCCGCAGGTAGGCGGCTCGCGGCCGTCCTCCTGACGGCTTGCGGATTCGTCTCACTCCTTCCAGCCGCCGATCTCTGCGAGGGGTGCTGGGAGCTCGGGGGAAGGGGCTCCCTCCTTCTGCCGGGCGGCGGTTCCGGCCTCAAGACCACCGAGGGCATCGGCGCCTTCGCCGCCTTTCGATTCCGCCCATACTGGGCCATCCACTTCGGCCTCGACCGGCTCCCGGGCTCGGTCGAGGACGGGCCGGATGAGACCCTCACGCTGCTCATGGTCCGGGGCGCCTACACCTTCCGCTCGTCGAGGGACCAGCGCACGCGCCCCTTCGGCTATTTCGGCGCCGGACTGATCCAGGACCAGGTGAGGCCCCAGTCCAGGAGCGTCGCGACCGCGGTGGGCCGGGTCACCGTGAGATCGGGACCCGACAGCGACTCGGGTATCGTCTACACCCTCGGGGGCGGGAGCCTGACCTCCTTCGGGACGCGGACCTGGCTGCGCCTGGAAGGGCAGTGGATCACCTGGGCCACCTTCGGCATCGGAGAGAACAGCTTCCGCATCCTGGCGACGCTGTCTTTCCGGGTCGGTCGTTGACACCCCCCGCGATCCGGACGTATATACTCCGCTGTCGAACGTAACATACGAAGAGCCACGATCCGCCGATAGAGGGGGCAGAGGCGCGTTCGCCGCAGCGCGGCGCCGTCCCGCGCTCATGTCGGCCGGAGCCGGCGTCGAGGGAGCCGGCCTGAGGGGGCGGAGCCCGGGAGCCTCATGGGCCGAAAGTCCATAACGCTGCTCGTCGCGGACGTGATGGTGGTCATCGCGGCCAGCCTCGCGTCGAACTACCTGCGCTTCGACGAGTTCTATCCCGCCAAGTTCGGCCACTTCTCCCAGTGGCTCGTCATCGACCTCGTCGTCACGCCCATCGCTTTCTATGCAGTGGGCCTCTACCGGGGCATCTGGCGGTACGCCAGCATCTCCGACCTGCTCCTGATCTCGAGGGCCGTCGGCGCCCGGACCATCCTGCTCGTGGCGCTCTTCATCCTCCTCGGCTACGACCGCGGCGTCCCTCGCTCCGTCGTCCTGATCGACGCCGTGCTGGTCTTCGTCATGGTGGGCGGCGTCCGGTTCCTGACCCGCATGCAGCGCGAGCTGACCCAGGCGAAGATCCTCAAGACCCGGCGTCCGGTTCTGATCGTCGGAGCCGGAGACGCCGGTGAGATCATCCTCCGGGAGATGCGCAACAACCAGAAGCTCGACTACAACCCCGTCGGATTCATCGACGACGATCCGGCGAAGTGGGGCGTCCGCATTCACGGCGTGCCCGTTCTCGGAGGCCACGAGGAGATCCCGCGAGTGGCCTCGGAGCGGCAGGTCCGGGAGGCCGTCGTCGCGATCCCCTCCGCGACGGGCAAGGATCTGGCCGAGGTCTACAAGTACTGCCAGCGCGCGGGCAGTACTTGTAGACCT
>OBLQ010000378.1_pt1 | contig 17074 bp, 13 predicted proteins | sample 1519881 | NCBI WGS metagenome assembly OBLQ01 (sample SAMN01911456, study PRJEB22533) | soil metagenome | biome: Soil | place: Malaysia | collected 2012-04-30 | depth DG_metagenome m | reverse complement strand
ATCAACTCGGAAAAAAGACTGCGGACGAAAATCTCGATTTGAGCCCGCCTCCGCCGCTGCTTCGGCGTGGCTCGCCGAGCCGAAGCCTGTAGATTTCGGCAATCGAGACTGGCCTGCCGAGCCGGAGCCTGCGCAGCACGCGAAGGCTGGTGGGCCTGGGTAGACTCGAACTACCGACTTTCCCGATTCACCTCATCGGGACGCTCTAGCCACCTGCTCAATCCAGCGATGGCTTTTCATCCTCTTGATTTGACGCTCGCGGCGAGATGCTTCTGAACGCGTGGCAAACTCCTCGGCATGCACGAGTTCCCAGGGCCCGCGATTCTTGATGGACGGAGTTCGGTTGTTGTTGTGCTCGAAGATGCGCTTTGTGAGATTTTCGGTATGCCCGACATAGAAGCGACCTGTCGAGCGGCTTTGCAGGATGTAGACGTGGAAGGTCATGTCAAGTCGAGTTGGTGGGCCTGGGTGGACTTGAACCACCGACCTCACCCTTATCAGGGGTGCGCTCTAGCCACCTGAGCTACAGGCCCGCTCGCTCGCCATTCGGCCACTTTATCCTACACGGGCCTAGCTGCGATTTCAATTGAGTACAACCAGTGGTCGTATTCTAAACGACGCCGGACGCAAAAATCCTCGCAGGCGCGCAGCGCGCTTGCACGGCGGACCAATGTTCGATCTATCTCCACTTATCGATGGAGGCGCTGGTGACATAGCTGAAGTCGCCGCCGGCCCAGTAGGTGTTGGTCTCGCCTCCGAGCACGATGACCTCGATCGAAGATTTCGGGTTGGGGTTGGGCTCGGGTGGCGCGCCGAAACGGCGGCGGCGGTAGAAGCGCTGGTACGGGATATCGGCGTCCCCCATCTTCAGATACGAAGCGTATGGCTCGACGCCCGCCTGCGCCTGCTTCAACTCGTTCCGGTGCGTATCCCAGTAGAGCCAAGCCGGCGTCTTCGAGTTCTTGGACCAGTAGTCGCTTAACTCTTCCTTCGAGTTGAATCCGTGGTCCTTCGCGTCGCGGGCGACGGTAGGATCGAGCAGCAGCGTCGCGGCACTGGTGCCGAACGAGAAGAAATGTGTCAGCCAGTTCTTGATCACGTCGTGGATGGGTATGGCGGCGAACCAGGCGACGTTGTTGAGGCTCCAGCCGCTGAAGATGCTGACCACGCTCTCGTTCGGCTTGAAACCCTTTAGCACGTGGAGCGGCTTCCAGCCGTCCGGAAGCTTGTTTTCCGTTTCCGCGATGCAGATGTTGTTGTAGTTGAAGTTGGTTCCCAGGCTGCCCATGTAGGTGAGTCCGGGCATGCCGCAGCCGCCGAGGTTTTTCGAAAGGATCGTCCAGGCGCGGCCGATGGTCGCGTTGGGCTCGGCGAAAGGCCCCATCGCGCCGATGCCGTAGTTCATCTTGATCTGGTCGGAGATCGGACCATTCAGCAGCAGCATGCGGGAGAATGAGGACGTGGAACTGAACAGCGCGGGCTGACCCGTCGAGGCGATCGCGAGGATTACGGGGAAGTATTCCGGCTGCGCCCCGGCCATGACCGCGTTGATGGCCACGTGCCTGACCGTAAATGACCACAGGGGCTGGGCGCCGCGGGCGGCGCTCAGCTCTCCGACGACCTCGTCGGGTTTGTGGCTCGTGGCCTTGAGCATCGCTTCCACCTTTTCCTCGGTGGGTAGGATGATGGGCATGAAATCCGTCATGTTGTTGTCGCAGTACACGCGCTGTAGCTCGTCCTGAGTGCCCACGTAGGTCGCCGGGCCGACATCCGGAGTAACCGTGCCGGTCTTTTGTTCCTCCGCAGTCAGCGGCTTGGTGAGCGCGTCGATGATTTCCTTCATGACGTTCTTGCCCGTGACGGGATCGTTTCCTTCGAGCACGGCGTACATCTGTTCGTCGGTCTTGTTCGTCATCGGGTGCGGCAGGAAGACAATGCGCTCGCCCGGCATGCCGCGGTTGGCAGCGTTGGTCTTGGCGAGGTCCTTGAAGGCGATCGTAACCAGTGGGGCGGTCGGGAAACCCATCTTCTCAACTTGTGCGCAGTGACTCACGGTCGCTGGGGTGCAGGTGCTTCAATGCCCGTACGCCATGATCATGGCGTTGCCGCTGGCTTTGATTTCGGCCAGTAGCTTGGGGTCGTCATCGAAAAACGACCCAGCTTTCAGGCGGTACACGGTCTTCACGCTGGGCATGTTTTTGTGGAACCAGATCGCGATTTGGTTGAGGAAGCGGTCCGCGCCGGCGAACCCGTCGGACACGAGGAAGATCGTCTTTCCGTCGAGGGTGTCGAGGCGGGGCGCCATTGGAATGAGGTGAATCGGAGGCGGCATGCCTTTCGGATTCAACGTTTCAATCTTCGGCTCGCCGGGCGCCACCCGCCCCTTCTTGGCTGGCTCCGCCAGAGCCGAAGATCCGGCCAAGACTGCCGGAGATACGCCGAGCATCGACAACAGCTTTCGCCTGTTGATTTTCATGGTTTTCCGTCGCCCCCTTTGATTTCAAAAGGTTCGGCCCGCCTGCCGGCCGCATCATAGCATCCTCTCATTGTGTATTGAGACTCTTTCCCCGCAATTTCGGTTACGGCAAAGCAAACACGTAGATGGCGTTGTGGCCTGTCGGCGTCTTCAGTTCGGGAACCTCCGCGCTCAGCTCCGGAACCTTCAAGTTGTCGCCCGTCATTACACAAACGTACTGCTTTCCGTTGACTGCATAAGTGATCGTGCTGACAGAAATGTTGCCACCTAGAATCGCCTCCCAAAGTTCCCTTCCGGTCTTCACATCGAAGGCCTTGAACCGCCGCGACATGTCCCCGTGGAAAACGAGACCTCCGGCCGTGGTGACCACGGCGCCATTGCTCGGCGCGCGCCCCACGTCGAAGTGCAAGGTCTCTCCGGTAGAAAGATTGATTTTGGCCATTCCGGTAAAGGCGCTGGGATCGGAACCGGGGCGGGGGATTACTTTCCAGCCTCCCCGCCCATTCGGGCCGGTGAGCGTCAAATCGCGGCAATTGTCGATGTAAGGGACGTAGAGCGAGTTCGTCTCCGGATCGTACGACGTAGGCCAATAGCTTCTCGTATTCCAATAGCAGATGATGTGGTGGTCGCCGGGCTGCTTGAAGACGATGTCCCAGTTGAGAGTCGTCTTCCCCGTCTTGACGTCAATATCCGACAACACGGCGCGCGGGTCGTCGTAGGGAAACGGTGTGGCCCATAGAAACTGCCCGTTATTGCGATCGAGGACGAAAACAGCTCCGCTCTCGGAAACCATCGCGGCAACATCGTGCATCGAGCCCCGCGCAACGTCGGGATTAATCCATTTGACAAACTTCGCATCAGGATTGAAGGCCACGCGCGCGAGCGTTCGCTCGTGGGTATGGTCGGAATCCCAATCGTCGCCCGGCAGGTGCTGGTAATACCAGATGAGCTTTCCGGTGGCGGGATCGAGCGCAACGGTGCAGTTGCTATAAAGGTCGGCGGGCGTAGTGCGCGAGGTTCCATCGGGATTGCCATTGTGGCGTGCGATGCGTTGGTCGGGCATCGGATTGGCGACGCCCCAGTACAACACGTTGCGAACAGGATCGAAGCTGCCGGGAAGCCCCCAGGTGGAGGCCATATCCTGTGATGTATCCGCGCCGCCCCACGAGGCGTAGCCCGGATCGTCCGGACCCGCCACGGTGTAAAATCTCCAGACCTTTTCGCCGGTTTCCGCGTTGTCCGCTTCGATGAAACAGGTGTCTCGTCCCCTGCCACAGGTGCCGCCGGAAATCACCTTTCCGTCCACGACGAGTGCCCCGGAAGTGTTTTGCGTTTGGGTCTTGTATGTTTCCCAGCGAACTTGGCCGGTCTTGGCATCGAGCGCGACGACGTACCCATCGGGTGCGGTGAAGTAAACCATGTCGCCAAAGATCGCGAGGGCCTTGGTGCGTTCCACCGAGCCAATGTTGGGATTCTTGTATGCGCGCTTGTACTCCCAGAGAAGGTCGCCGGTGGTGGCGTCCAAAGCGTCGACAAGGCCCCCGGGCGCGATCACGTACATCACGCCGTCGTGGACGATAGGAATCGTTTCAGTGGTGCCGGCGGGAAGGCCGCGGACCCACGCCAACCCAAGTTGCTGGACGTTCTTTCGGTTGATCTGCTTGAGCGGGCTGAAGCGCCAAGCGTCATATGTGCGGCTGTACATCAGCCAGTCGTTCGGACTCGGATTCAAAAGCATCTCTTGCGTCACCGGTGTGTAGTGCTGGACCTGCGCAACGGCAGACGTAGCTGCTGCGAGAGCAAGCGCCATCACCAAAACCGAAATCCTCCGCATGCCTTCTCCTCTTTATCGACGAAACGTTCTGCCGCAGCCGGATTTGCCGGATGTCGCACGAAAATCACAGAATGCTTTGGGCTCAGCGCGCACTGCAAAGTTGGACGGCGGACAAAGCCCGCTGGTTTCTGAGAGGTTGCGCTTTGGCATAACGGGGCAGGAGTGTAGCTCCTTCTGCTCCGTGGAGGGGAGCAAAAAAGGGACGGTCGCCGGCCCAATGTCCTACCCGACGAGTCGGAGCGAATTACGCCCGCGCGATACCCCAAGATCCTTGGGCAGCTTGGCCGGAGGCGTTGCGCGCCGAGTTGCGTTACGCCGTCTGGAACGCGCGTTCCAGCGGATAATATCTTCCGTCGCGCTTCTCGAGATACTTCACCATCGCCATCTCGTCGAGCAGGCATTCGACCAGCATGGGATTAAGAGGTGGATATATCTCATCTCTCTCCCAATCGGTGAACTTGCCGATGATTTCGTCGCGGGTGAGGCCGGGTTCGGCTTTAATCTTTTCGAGCATCGCCATCGAGCGCCGGTAATACGGGATGTCGTATCCCCGCGATGAGATGTCAATGGGCTCGGCGTAGAAGAAAGCGGACGTGCGCGCATCGCCGCAGACAAACGTCCAACCGCGCTGTTTGGTGGTGGGAGGAGTCGCGGGAAGACCCTTCACATGCTGCGGTTGAGCGCCCTCGGGAATCTCCTTGAGCGGGCGAAATCCCATCCCGTCATACTGCTTCATGCTCTCGTCCCTCGCGCTGAGCCCGGAATAACGAAATGCGATCCCCTGAGATAGGTTATCTCCCGCGGAGCGGATTCCCACCAGAACGGGCGTCATGGGCCCAAGCACGCCCGGACACACTCGCCCGTGGAACTCTTCTCCGTCGTAAATGAACGAGTCCCCGATCTTGTAGCAGAAGTGACAGGGAAACCTTTTTTCGTCCCCCATGAACTCGACCAACGTTGCCTTCACTTTGAAAGCCATTTCGTTCTCCTCCTCTCCTTCATTCCTTCGAAACTTCCCGTGTTTCCGTCTTAGATCAGCAGCGCTCCGCCATCGATGGGAATGGCTGCCCCGGTCACGAACGCAGCTTCGCTCGAACACAGCCAGAGCACCAGCGACGTCACTTCCTCCGGCTCTCCGATCCGGCCGACCGGATACATCTGCAGCGCTTTCTGCGCCATCGCGTCGTCCTTCAGGAAGGTCGCTTCCGACATCGGCGTGCGGATCAGAGCCGGACACACCGCGTTCACCCGAATTCCCCGAGCGGCGTACTCGACGGCTCCCGTGGTGGTCAACCCGATGATGCCGTGCTTGCTCGCGTTGTAAGCCGCCCCAGTGCGGCGCCCGCTGCGCAATCCGGCCATCGCCGACATGTTGACGATCGAGCCGCCGCCGCGTTTCAGCATCTCCGGTATTTCATGCTTCATGGAAAGAAACGTTCCCGTGAGATTCGTGGTGATGACCCGGTCCCACACTTCCTTCTGGTAGTCTGCTAAGGGGACCATCAGCGTGCCGTCAATCCCCGCATTGTTGAAGGCGCAGTCCAAACCTCCGTACGTCTTCACGCAGGCCTGTACGGATGTCTCCACATCGCAGGGCTTGGAAACATCGGCGCGGACGAAGGTCGCTTCGCCGCCCTCCTTTCGGATCGCCGAAACCGCTTCTTCGCCCGCTTCGACGCGCCGCCCGGTGAGGACCACGCTCGCGCCTTCGCTCGCAAACGCGATCGCGGCATCCCGGCCCAGGCCCGACGTGCCGCCGGTCACCAGCACCACTTTGGACTCAAAGCGCCTGCTCATGGCAAATCCGCAGCGGCGGTGTTGCTCAGACTCGCTCGGCTGAAGAGCCAGTCCGCCCCGCTGTTAGGCTCACTTTTCGCCTAGGCCTTTCTCGAACCGCCCGCCCGCGCACATGTGACGAAGCAGACTCCCGCCGATGCCCGCTCTTCAGTTGCCGCGCCTGCTCCTTCAGTCCTGCGATCGAGAACCGGACGATGTGGTCCGTCAACTCGTGAAGGCCTTCCTGGGAAAACATCTCGCTGCCCTCCGTGGCGCTGATCAACGCTCGGAAGTGTCGGTAGTAGAAGCATTGGCCAAGAATGCTTCGAGTGGCGAGTCGAACCTGCAGTTTCGAGGCGGCTGGACCCAAGAACTCCCGGCAAATGGAGTCCAAGGCGTCGTACATCGGCAGGATTCTGGACTTGAAGAACGCCTTGAGGCTGGGCGTCAGCTCCACCGTGGCATGTTCGATGAACCTCCAGCGCCATCCCGGCTGGCCTTGCGCGAAGCACTGGATCAATACCCATTCGATCATGTCCCGCAGGCGAGCTTCGCGGCTGCGCTGTGGAGAGGCTGAGAAATCCGGGACCGCGTCACTCAGCAGACTATCGGCATAGCGCAGCACGGCTTCGTAGAGCTTTTCTTTATTGCCGAAGTGATAGTGGATTGCGGCAATGTCGGAGCCGGCTTTTCGGCAAATTTCCCGCGTCGCGGCGAGGCGAAATCCCTTCTCTGCGAAGAGTTCGCCCGCTGCTTCCAGAAGGCGCTCCCTGGTTTCAGCCTGGGACTGCTTCCCACTTTTCATTCTGTGCGCTCCCGGCTTTCGGCAGCGATAGGTCTAATTCCCGAGTGGCCGCAATCTATCAAGCGGTCGCTTGAGTGTCAACGCCAATATCCAGCGCTCGCTTAGAATCAGAGCTATCATCCGCGGATATGTCGCCGTCACGGCAGTTCGGCCCCCGCACCGTCGGTATCGGCTGTGCATTACCGCCGGGCTCCGAATGCCTCCCGGATCTTCTCGGACCAAATGTGGCAGTTGCTGTAAAGAGGGCCCAGCTTTTGCAGCATCGGCATCGAGCGCGGAGGCATCGTCGCGTGGTGCCCATGGCGAATCTCGGTTTCGTGGGACCGTGCCATCACCTGCATGGGTATCTCTCCCCAATCCGGCTGATTCCTCTCCCATAAGAACAGAAGCTCGATGTGGGCGAGATGGCCGTACTCCATCGAAATGATCTGAAAGTTATCCGGCGCGTCGAAGATCAGCCCCTTGTCGATGAACTCGCTCAGAAACTCGGGGATGGTCTTGCCGACCTCGAACATGTGATGGACCGAGTCCGCGCTCAATTTGGTCGGCGCCCACGCCCCACCCAGGCGCAGCACGCGCTGCAGGAATCCGACGAGAATGAAGAAGTCCATGTTGTTCTCGTAGATCGCGCGGATTGCGGGATCGACTTCCGCGCCCCCGGTTTCGGCGATGATTTCTCGCAGCACGGCTTCCTCATACGCCATCTCCTCCTGCGAATGTGTCGCGAGATAGACGTAAAGAGGCCGGGCGAGTTCTCTCTGAAACAGCCCGCTGTCCCAAAGTTCCCAGAAGTCGTTGGCCGACTGCGTAGCGAGGAGCGCAGCCGTCGCGTTGAAGTATTTCAGCACCGCTTGGCCGATTTCCGCCTTGCCGATTTCGATCATGGCGTCGCGAAGTTGATCCAGCGTCGGGAACTTGAAGACGAAGACTTTGTGGCGATCCCTTGGCAACCGGATCTGATAGTCGGGCGAGCGCCCCTCGGTGGGCATCGCGGCCGGCCCTCTCCACTCGTCGAGCCCGATGGCAATTCTAGTGATGACGCCGAATCCGCCAAACGGGCCTGCATATCCTTTGATCAGCCCACGCAGACTCGGGCCGGGACCGTCGGCGCAGAACCAGCCCGCGTCATTGGCCAGCGAACCCAGCCGAATCAGTTCACCGGAGGGAAGCACCCATTCCACGCCGAGAATGTAGCGATTGGTCCGCGAGGCCCCGTGTTGGTTGTGGTTGTCGCCGCTCGAGCAAGCGAAGTTGACCAGGACCGACCCGCCCGGGCCGACGGCGGCCACCGGATAGCTCAGGCCTACTCTCATCAATTCGGTCCTCAACTGGCCGTGGCGCACGCCGGGCTCGATCACGGCGTAGCGATCTGTCCGGTTGACCTCGATGATTCGATTCATCCGCTTCATTTGCAGAATGATGGTGTTCGGCCCGGTCGGATACGCGAATCCGATCAAGCTCGAGACGGTGGGGATGAACTTCAGCCCGCGTCGGTTGCAGACTCTGACGATCTGCTGGATTTCCTCGGCGCTGCCGGGAAGCAAGACCGCCGCGGGGCTGGGCGGCTTCACGGGGCTGCTCGGCATCGCGTGGCGCAGTCCCGCGAGGATGTATTCGCGGTCGCTGATGTACTCAGGTCCGACGATTCGTTCGAGTTCGGCGTAGACGTCCTTGTCCAAGCTCATGGCTGAAATCTCCGCAATCCTCACAGAGCGTCGGCAATCAGCTGCGTGATATCGAAATATTCCATTCCGCCGTCCGGCGCGTTCAGTGCCTTTTCAAATGCGGTCTTGCAGAACGGACAACAGGAAACGATTGCGTCCGCGCCGGTGGATTCGGCTTCCCTCCGTCGCTCGTTGGCAGTCCATTGGCTGAATTCGGGGAAGGCATCGGCCACGCCTCCTCCCGCGCCGCAACAATACGAATTCTCTTCGTTGCGGACCATTTCAACGACCTCCAGCCCGGGAATCGCCTTCAGAACCTCGCGGGGCGCGTCGTAAACGCCGTGCTCGCCACGGCGCCACTGTTTTGGCGGCTCGTGTCGCCCGAATGCCTTGATCTCCCCGTTCCACGGAACGTATGGCTCTGAAAGCCTGCCCAGGAGACAGGGGTCGTGGTACGTGATCTTCCTGCTGCCCTTGTTGTGAAGCGTCAGCCGCCCCTGCGCGATGAGTTCATGCACGACCTCCGTAATGTGCGTCACCTCTAACTTCATTTCGCCTAGGCGCGGATAGAAGTCGCGGAATGCGCCAAAGCACTCGGCGCAACTGGTGATGACCCTTTTGATGCCCTGCTTTTCGAGTGCCGCAAGATTGTGCTCGGCTACCTGGCGGGCCTCTGCAACTTGTCCCGTGCGCCACAATGGGCCGCCGCAGCAATACTCCTCGGCATGCAGCACTGTGAATTTCACATCGCCTGCGTTCAGGATTTTCGCGGTGTTTTGCGCGATTTGCGGATAGCGGTACGAGGCTGCACAGCCCGCAAAATATGCCACCGTGCTCCCCTTGGAGAGCTTAATATCGGGCGTAAGCCAATCGAACCGCCGGCCGTGGTCCTGGCCGTAGATGTTGTGCTGCTCCGCGATGGACCGCGCTTGCTGCTGATGCGCGGGCATCGGTCCCCACCCATCGGCGACGACCCGGGCGCGCAGCGCAAGGATCGTTTCGAGCACCTCCATGTCTCGGACGGACTTGCAGTTGATGTCGCAGGCTCCGCAAGTCGTGCAACTGTAGATCAGTTCTACGAGACCGCTTTCGTATTCGAGTTCCCCCTTGAGAAGTTCCTCGGCAATGTTCAATAAACCTTGGCCCGAGTAGGCGTCGAAACCGAACCGCTGGTGAATCGGGCAGATCTCTGCGAAGTCGTAACCCTTCGTCTTGGGGCCCAGCAGCCACTTGCATTGGCCGCAGTGATTGCACGACTCCATCGTGCGTTTGAACTCTTCGAGCGGCAGCATTGGCAAGTCTCCGCGGCGCAAGCGCCTAGAAGCAAAGCTTCCCCGGGTTCAGAATTCCGTTGGGATCGAAAATGCTCTTTAGGGTTTTCAACATCGCTGCGCCGTCCGCGTAGTTACGGTAAACCATGGGCGCCCACGGCCCATACGGGCGGCTGAAAAAGGCGCCCTTGCTCATCAGGGTTTCCGAGGCGCTGAGGAAAAGTTCGCCTGCGGCTGCCGCTTCTTCCTTGTTCGAGCTCTCGAAAGGCAACAGGAATGCGCAGTGCGCTTCGCGGCCTTGTACCAGAGGCTGGACGTACGCGCCATACTCGAGTCCGCGACAGCGGGATTTTGCGACGATATCCTGCATCATCTCCACGAAATAGCCGGCCTTACTGAGAGGCGCGAGAAAGAAAAGTTCGTAGCAGCGATCCGTCCGGCGGAGTTTCCAGTAGGGCTCCTTGCTCCAAGGGCGTGATATGACTCGGAGGACAGCCTCCTCCAGACCGGGCGCTCCCGGCAGACGCGTCTGCGCTTGCAAACCGAGGCTCCCGCAAATCTCGGTCAGGTATTGCTCTTGGATTGCCACGCGTTCGGCGGCGCGCCGCTGATATCCCGCGACGCATGCGATGATTGTCCAGGGTGGCAGTGCAGCCTTTAATGATGCGAAGTCTTTGCGTGCATCCTCCGCCAGAAGCGTGGCTAGGCTGGCGTCGTTTAGCGCGAGGCACTCGTCCACGACGCGCTTCCTCAGCAGGGCGTCGAGAGGAGCAGACAACTGTTCAGGCCGATCCAGCGGTATGAAATAGAGCTTCCGCAACGTCGGCAGGACTTCTGTCCTGATGACGCCCCAGGTGACAAGTCCCATGGTCCCTTGAGCAGCCGACAACAGCCGATAGTAATCAACGGCCCCCGGGCCCCAGGGATTGACCTTGGCGGCTTTCAACGACTCCGGAGGTCCGGGGCCGGATGCCGAGCCGGTCCTGAATTCATCGCCGCTGCCGTATATGACCTCCACGGTGAGCAGCGGGTCCATGGAATCGTACTGATACTTCGGAATCAGTGTTGCCTCGCGCTCGAGACAACTCGTCACTACGGACTTGTTGGCGCGCGGTGCGAGCGGCGCGTTCAGCCGCATACCCTGCCCCTCCAGGGCCGGCACCAGTTCGCCAAACGTGACGCCGGGCTCGACCATCGCGCATCGGCTGACGGTGTCCACCTTGATGACCTGCCGCATTCTGCGAAAATCGACGACGATCCCGCCCCGGCTGGGCAGCGTGTCCCCGTGGAATCGCGGCGGGCCGGAACTGACTGGCACGAGCGCTATTCGGTGTTGATTCGCGATGCGGACAATGGCGCAAACTTCTGCTTTGCTACGTGGGAAAACGACGAAGTCAGGACACGTCCCGGTGACCAGGCTGCAATCGAGGGCAAAACTCTTCAGGGTCGCAGCGTCGTTCGAAACGTTTTCCGCGCCGACCGCGCGTTTCAGTTCCTGATCGACGGAGGAGTCGACATCGCGTGCAAGCATCCTCGTTCCTTCATCCCCTGGCTCGCGCCGATTTCTGACGATGGAGATTCTCGGCGCCGTTAGCCAGGGTCAGAATCCGGGCCGCACCCGGAACGGTGTGCGTACGTTCAAGGGACTTCGGATTCCCGCCGCGAGAATCAAGAGCCGCATCAGGAAGCCGCCAAAAAGCAAAAACACACCGGCAATGAGCGGCGCCAGCGATTGCGAGCTGCCCTCGTGTGTCATCCAAGCGAAAAATTCGATCACCACGGGTACCAAAAGGCCGGCCCCGAGCAAGCCGCCCCAGAACAAACCGGACAGCTTGCCCTTGAGGAGTAATCCGACCGCCTCCGGCGCGCGATCAAACACCAGGGTCAGATAAAGATAGATGGCGATCCCTTCGAAGACGAGAAGGATCATGTCCGCGGACTCGAGGTGAGTCAGGAATGTCGCTGTTTCTGAACTGCCGATTCCCATCACCGACCCCACGATGGGCGTAATGAAAAACACGCCGCCGATTCCCGTGGAAACCGCCGAGATCAAGAACAGCACGGGAAGCAGGGGATTGTTCCAAAACGGCCGGCTGACCACGATGCCGATCAGAATACCGGTGTAGATGCAAGTCGCCACCGCGAAGATGAACGTGATCGCCTCCAAGGCCGTGCGCACCCCTTCGCGTGAACCGAGAACGCTGCCAAACGGCCACACCCACAGAATGGTGACGAATCCGCCGGAGATAATCAGCGCCGACACGATGAAGAACCCGCGCGAGATCCACGATGTGCCCGGGTGCAGCATCGCGCGGAAGAACTTGGTCGGACGTCCCAGGTCCATAATCAGGAACAGGGTGGAAAAGGCCACGGCCGGCACCCCGAAGGCAATGGCTATTTTGGCCGGGATCACGTATCCCGCGAAATCCCCGAGAATTCCTACGATGACGGCGCCTGCGCCAGTGCCGGCGAGAAAAAGGTACGCTGCAATCTTCCAACGCCACACGGATTGCGGGGCGGTTTCCATGGGTTCTATTCCTTCTGCGGCGGTTTAGTTGGCGGTTCGGTCGACACGATGGAACGGCCGGCCGGCAAATAATGAGTGTTGGGGTTCGTGCCGAACTCGGGGTTGAGCTGAAACGCCTGCGCGCGCGCAACCAAGTGCGCCACCTCGCTGTTCGGGTCGTCGAGATCGCCGAAAAAGCGGGCCTTGGCCATGCAGTTTATGACGCAGGCGGGCGTGGCCTCCCGGTCGACGCCGGGCGTCAGCCCCTTGGCCAAGCCCGCGTCGATGCGGTGCCGGCAGTAGTCGCACTTCAGCACCACGCCCTTTCTTTGTTCTTCGTAGCCGACTTCCTCGTAGGGCGTGAGCCCCTGATCGCCGAAGTACCCTCGCTTTTCTTCGACGAAATAGCGGGCTCCGTACGGACACGCGATCATGCAGTATTTGCAACCGATGCATTTCTCCTCATCGACGTACACGATGCCATCCTCGCGTTGCTGCGTGGCTTTCGTGGGGCAGACTTGCTCGCAGGGCGGGTTATTGCACTGCATGCATAGCAAAGGCAGATTGACGCGCGTCACGTTCGGGTACGTCCCGACCTCGGTGACCTCAACTCGGGCAAGGGTAACGCCCGGAGGCGTCGCATTTTCCGCCTTGCAGCTCGTCTGGCAGCCGTAGCAGCCGATACACTTCAACAGGTCGATCACCATTCCCCATCTCGGCATCGTCTTGCCTCGCTTTCGCCCAGCGCTGCTGCCTGACTCTCTGAGTTGCCGTTGCCTCGGGATGCTGCTTGAATTCTCCCGGCCGAGCGGGGCAACTCAAGCCTTATAGATCCTTACCTTGGCGCAAAGATCCATGTTCAGGTTTCCGGGGTCCAGGTGTTCGTAATCGACCTCGATCAGTTCGTTATAGAACACGCCCTTGCCTTTCGCGATCGGCATATCGTTGGACCAGTGGCCGGCCAGAGACGCCACCGCCACGCCCTCCGGATGGATTCCCTCGGTCATTTTCAGCTTGCCCTTGACTCTGCGCTTGTAGTTGGATTCCACCCAAACCATGTCGCCGTCTTTCAGGCCTTTCTTCCTGGCCGTTGCGGCGTTCACGGCTATGTTGTAGGAGTAATCGTTCATCTGGGCGGCTTCGTCGAGCCACGGATTCTCCAGCGTCAGGGAATTCGTGTGGACCGTGTCTCGATAGTAGAAGCTGATGAGGTCATACTCCGGATCCTTGCACTCGTGCGACGGGCACGGGTTCCAATCCGGCAGCGTCTGGTACGCGTTGTAGTTCAGGTCGTTCTCGATGCCGAATTCCTTGGCGACCTCCCGCACCTGCTCGCCGGTAGTCTTGAATATCTCGAAGTAAACGGGAACCCGGACTGGCGTCCGGCTGCGCCAGTAGACCTCCTCCGCCTTTTTCGGCCAGTTCATCACGCCGTTTTCCTTGAACCATTCCAAGCCGTGGGCTGCTCCGAAGAAGTTCTTCAACGCGCTGTCCACGATCTCCTCGAATTCGTACTTGACGTCCGGCTTGAGCCGGTACGGATCTTTCAATTCGAAGTGCGTGTTGTAGGCGTCGTTGATGTGCTCGAGCAATCCCATCCGGTAGCCGATTTCGTACATCACCCTCAGGAAATCGCGCCGCTGCCCGACCGCTTCCACCACCGGCTGGCCGCCGGCCTCGACTACCGGTTGGCGAATCGGCCAGCTCCAGTTCCCCATGCTGCCCGGATGATTGAAGATGAAGGGATAGTTGGGCGAGGGGAAAAGTCGCTCCAGGTAGCATGTATCCGGCAACACGAGGTCGGCAAAGTCGGTCATCTCGTTCTTGAAGATATCGAACGAGATGATGAAGACGTCCTTGAACGCATCCGCCACTACATCCTTGTTGCCCACGCTCATGATGGCGTTGGCCCCGAAATTGATCATCGCTTTGGGCCGGCGCTTGATATCGAACCGGTTCCACCATTTCTCTCGATCCGCAGCTCCGTAGAAGGGCGACGTCATCGCCCAAGGAAAGAATTCGCGCATGCCGATCGTCGTTGGCGCGGCCGCGTCGTTCGCCGGGAATGGTTTGTGCGGATGCATCCACGTGCCCGTGATCATCAATCCATCCGGCGTGGGCTCCGGCGCGTAGTAGGGCCGACCGGTTTCCGGATGGCCGTGACAGACGGGGTTGAAACCCAGCGCTCCGCCAACATTGTCCGCCGACCCCACCAGGTGATTGAGCAGGTCGATTGCCACGCAGTTCCACGTCGAGTTCTTGTGGCCCTGCGAGCCGCGGAAATATATGGCCGCGGCCGGGCGGTAGGGAAATTCCTCGCCGTCGATCATGATCGTGCTGCCGACGCGTGCCGCCTCGCCGAACTCCCGGGCCAATCTGCGAATATTCGCTGCTCCAATCGTCGTGATTCCCGAGGAATATTCCGGCGTGTACTTCTTCAGATGCTCCTTCAGGATCTGGAATCCCGGCTGCACTTTGACCCCGTTCACCGAAAAAGTGCCAAGCAAGGCCATGCCGTCTACCGGCGCCGTGTCGAAAGTCTTCGCGGAGCCTCCCGTTTCATCCCAAACCAGAGGCTTATTCGTCGCCGCGTCCCGCAGATAGTGTCCGTCTTCTTTAACCAGATACGCGGCGTTCGTGCACTGCTTCAGGTAATGCTGGTCATAAATTCCAAGTTCGTTCACCAGCACGTTGGCCATCGCCAGCGCCAGCGCGGCATCTGTCCCAACACGGATGGGCACCCACTCGTTGCCCTTGCCCGCCGCAAAGTTGCACATCGGGTCTACGACCACCATCTTCATCCCGCGCGCCCGCGCGTCCGCCGCCAGTTGCGCGTTTTGGTTGGCAACGTGACCCGCGGAATGCCCCTTGCTGGCTCCGAAGTAGATGGCATAGTTGCAGAACTTGAAGTCCGGGACGAGCGACCACGAAGCGTGCATCAGGCCGCCGATCTGGTGTGCTCCCGACCCGCAGTGAATGCCGCCGCCGCCCACCCATACGGCGTTCGCGCCGAAAGCCTCCGCGAACGTAAACAATCCGCAGTGCATTTCGGAGGCGCACGTTGTGGTGCCCTGCAGAAACAGTTCCCCGGGATCGTGCTCGTAGACCTCTTTCAGCTTCTTGACGGCGATGTCGAGCGCTTCTTCCCAGGAAACCTCAACCCAGCCCGGATCGATGCCGATGCCCTTCTTGGGATTCGTTCGTTTCAGCGGCGCGTTGACGCGGTTGGGATCGTACAGCGTCATGATGCCTGAGACGCCTTTCGCGCACAGTCTCCCCTCGCCGCAGGCGCTCTCCGGATTACCCTCGATCTTGGTCAGCACGCCGTCCACGTTGTGCGCAAGGATCGAGCAGTTGCCGTAACACAGGCTGCAGGAGGAAGGGATCCATCTGTCCGTTTTGCCGTTTGCGGGTACTCCCGCGTTTGCTTTCTCAACGGTTAACATCGAGTGCCTCCGTGATCGTCGCGGCATCCGACGATCCTTTCTGCTCTGTGCCGTGCGTTCGATCGGACATGCAGCTCCCTCAACCTTCCGGCGGCCGTGGGCTCACCGCTTTATGCGATTGCCGCGAACGCCCCTTGGGATACCGGCGCGATGCAAGAACCACGAACGACAAAACACCTTCGCGGCCGTCACCGAATCGTCATGGTGCGCGATCTTCGACAAGCAGCCCATTCCCTCTGGCTTGCGGGAGAGCGGCGGATATCCCGGGGCACAGAAATCATGAGTTGTCCTGCGTAGGATTCGGTAACTAAACGGGAATCTATCCAGCGGTCGCTGGAATGTCAAGGCAAATATCCAGCGGTCGCTGGACAAGTACTGATCTGTCTGATTCTTACGGTCCCGCTGCCCACCTTCGTCCCCCGCGCGAACTTTCCCCGCCATCGGAACTCAAGCGCGAGCCCCAGGGGGTTCGTGTATGAACGTCCGCAGGAGCTCCACTCCGTCTCTGACAAGACACCCGTAGAGCCAGGCAATATTTCTAGACACGAAATCTGAAGCGTGCTAAACGGATACCGTCGCGTCGCCGCCACCCAGGAGGAGCTTCCGTGAGAAAGCCAGGACCGGCCCGGCCTTTGTCATTTCTTCGTTTCGAGAGTCTGGCCGCAGCGTGTGCGCTGCTGCTCGCCGTGGCAACTGCGATTCTCGCGCGTGCGCCAAGTGCCGCTCCGCAAGCGAGCGCGGATAGGGCCGAAGACGGCAAAGTGATCGGCGTCGCTTTCGACGGCCGCATGGTCTCGAACCTCGAGAAGTCGGTCGCCTTCTACAAGGCCATAGGCTTTGTGCCCGTCGAGGGAGTGAACTCCGCCTGGCGCAGCGATGAAGTGATGAACCGCATTCACGGCACCAAGAACGTTGAGTCCCGCATGGCGAAGTTCACGCTCGACAGCAATATCTCGGGCAAGCCGTTCACCTTGTATCTCCGCGAATTCAGGGGCATCAAGCGGCGGAACGTGATGCGCGGCAAGACCGCCTGGGAGCCAGGCGCCACCCACATCGATTTGACGGTTCCCGACGCGCGGCTTTTGTGGTCGCAGTTGAAGGCTGCTGGGATGCTCTGGCCCCGAAGTTGGGGCGGGGAATTGGTTCCGCTCCCGGGCCAAACGAAGTACACCATGGCCTACATCACCGATCCTGACGGCATGGATGTCGAAATCGTCGACCAGCGTCCGGCGATGCCCGCCACAGCCACGCAATCCGCCCGGCCCGCCGATCAGCCTGGTTTCAACCACATCGGCT
>OBLQ010000377.1_pt1 | contig 17107 bp, 19 predicted proteins | sample 1519881 | NCBI WGS metagenome assembly OBLQ01 (sample SAMN01911456, study PRJEB22533) | soil metagenome | biome: Soil | place: Malaysia | collected 2012-04-30 | depth DG_metagenome m | reverse complement strand
ATCCTCGTCCGCGCGGAGCCCAGCCCCGACGACCTGAAGGGCATGCTCGCCGCGCAGGGCGTTCTGACCGAGAAGGGCGGCATGACCAGCCACGCGGCTTTGGTCGCGCGCGGCTTTGGCATCCCGACGGTCGCCGGATGCTCGGACATCGAAGTCGACGCGCGCGCCGGAACGATCACCATCGGAGACAAGGTCATCAAGGAGGGCGAGGTCATCTCGATCAACGGGACGGTCGGCGAGGTCATCCTCGGCGAGGTGCCTGTCGAAGAGCCGAAACTCGGCGGAGAGTTCGGCACCTTTATGGGCTGGGCCGACGAGTTCCGTCGTCTTGGCGTGCGCGCGAACTCCGACACGCCGGAGGACACGGAACTGGCGTTGCGTTTTGGGGCGGAGGGCATCGGCCTGACGCGCACCGAGCACATGTTCTTCGAAGGCGAGCGCAGGCCGGTCGTGCAGAGCATGATCCTGGCCGAGAACGACGACGACAGGCAGAAGGCGCTCGACGAACTGCTCGTCTTCCAGCGCGAGGACTTCGCTGGAATCTTCCGCGCCCTAGAGGGCAGGCCCGCGACGATCCGTCTGATCGACCCACCGCTGCACGAGTTCCTACCGAGCCTGGAAGAACTCATCGCGGACGTCGCCGTGCTCCGCTCGCAAGGCAAGTCGGATCCCAAGAAGGAGCGGCTGCTGCGCGAGGTCGAGACGATGCACGAGGTCAATCCGATGATGGGTCTGCGTGGCTGCCGACTCTCGATCGTGTTCCCGCAGATCGTCGAGATGCAGACGCGCGCGATTCTTGAGGGCGCTGCTTCGGTCATCAAGTCAGGCGGTGCGGCGCACCCAGAGATCATGATCCCGCTCGTCGGTCACGTGAACGAACTGCGGTTCGTGCGTGAGCGGCTCGAAGCGACGGCGAAAAAGGTCGTGAAAGAGCAGGGCGTTGACATCCCGTACGTCTTCGGCACGATGATCGAGGTCCCGCGCGGTGCGATTACGGCGGACGAGATCGCGGCAGAGGCGGACTTCTTCAGTTTCGGCACCAACGACCTGACGCAGATGACGTTCGGCTTCAGCCGCGACGACAGCGACCGGTTCCTCAAGCCGTATGTCGCGCAGAAGATTCTTCCGTGCGACCCGTTCGAGTCGATCGACCAGAGCGGTGTCGGCGTGCTGATGGAGATGGCCGTCGAGAAGGGGCGGTCGGTGAAGCCGAAACTGAAACTGGGCATTTGCGGCGAGCACGGCGGTGAGCCGGACTCGGTCGCGTTCTGCCACAAGATCGGGCTTGACTACGTGTCCTGTTCGCCGTACCGCGTGCCGATCGCTCGGCTGGCCGCAGCGCAGGCCGCGTTGCGGCAGAAAGTGATGGTGACGCTGGACAAGTAGTTCTGAACTGACCTGCAGGGCGTTGCACTCACGGAAGGCGGTGATCCTCGACTTCCTTGAGCTTCTGATGAAATGCGTAAAGGACGCACAGCGCGCCCATACCAACAGTCAAGGCCAACTGCAGAAAACCAAACACCCACCGCCACTGAAAGTTTAGGTCGTAGGGATGACTAGAGTAATAGTTATGGACTAGTTCCGGTTTGACACCGACTCCGTTCTTCGATGCCGCCTCCCATCCAGCCAACAGGAGTTTATACGCGGAGAGCTCCCAGGCGAGATAACCGACTGTAAATGATCCAGCAATCCAGAACCATACGTTCAGTAAGTATCGCCTATGTCTAAGTTCTCTCTTCTCTGCGCCTTCAGGGACATTGCTGATAGGAAAAGATACTGAAGCGTAGAGTCCGAGGCACAAAGTCAAGAAAGAAGCCGTATACACTGCCCTTAGATTTATTGCGCCGCTCCAAACGACGTATAAACCTAGGGGAGGAGCGAGCATTAGTACACAGAAAACAAATGTTGCTTCTCGACTATGCCGTCTGGCGTAACTGACCACCAAGTGAGTGAACACCAGTCCGAGTACAACGATTGTCCAGCCTGTGGCAGCCACGTAGTCGGCACCAAAAGGGATCATTTGCGTGCGCCATTCAATCTGACTTCTGACAAACTTTGTGTTTGCCCATACAAATGTCGAAGATCCACTTAGCCACAAGATGTGGAACGCTAACCTGCTTGGCTCAAACCCATATCCTCTCCAGGCTGAAAAAAACGCCTTTCCAATGACCTTGGCAACCGACAGCAAGACTTTGCTAGCCCAATTACCGAATCGCCAGTAGGCTATCCTAACTAGGGGACTAGGCAACACGGCCAAATTCTAGCCGAATCTAGGAGAGCCTCGAGCGAGCGTTGCCTCAAGTCTCTTGCAATAGGCAGAATGAGCGGACTAAGCAAGACATGCGTCCTAATAGTGGGGCGACATTTCTGGTTCAGGTCATGTATTGTGCCCGTTACAAACTGCCTTTGCACAAAGGCGCAAGCCACGAGGCTAAGGCGATCTAGGAACAGGCCAAGCATGTTTCACACAATTAACCCGATACCATGAAGCCTCAAGGCGACAACAGACCGAAACGCGTGATCGTGCGTGGCACCTCGGGAGCCGGCAAGACGACGTTCGCGAAGGCGCTCGCGGAAAAGATCGGGTGCCGGTACGTCGAGATGGACGCGATCCATCACATGCCCAACTGGACCGAGCGCCCGCGAGAAGAGACGCGCACTATCGTGGACGAGATCGTCAAGGGCGACGCATGGGTGATCGACGGCAACTACAGCCATGCGCTCGAAGGGCACGTCGAGAAGGCCGATGCAATCGTGTGGCTCGACTACGGTTTCATCTTCGTCTTTTGGAGGCTGTTCATACGAACCGTGCGACGGGGAGTCAAGAAGGAGGAACTGTGGGCCGGCAACCGCGAAGACCTGTGGAAGGCGTTCTTTACGCGAGAAAGCATCCTCTGGTGGATGATCACAACCCACAGGAGGCGGCACCGGCAGTGCGATGAGATGGAGAACCTGCTCACCGGATCTCACACGCGGCTATTGCGGTTCACATCCGCCCGACAGGCCGCTGCGTGGCTCGACGGACTATCACTCAGTTGAAGTGCGGCAGATTGAGCGACCCTTGCCAAGCGCCTATCTTGTCGAGATAGAAGACGGAGAACGACTTGTAGACCTGCCCGAGGTGGTAGAGGTCGTGCGCGGCCCACGTGTGGACGAGGTTCCGCAGCGTGACCGGGCCGTGGGCGGGGTGCACGCCGCGCCGATCGAGGTCGTCTTCTGTGAGATTCATGGCCATAAGCGCATCGACGTTTGCCGCGCGAAGCCGACGAAACTCCGCCAGCAGTTCTTCGATCGGTGTCGCGTGCGACTTCTCTTGGAACTTATAGCGGTCGAACGGTGTGAACGTCTGCGACTCTCCCGCCTCTAGGATGATGCGGGCCCTGGGGATCCAGTCCTCGATCTCCCCTTGGGCCAGGTGTCCGACCACTTCACGCGGACTGAGGACGTCGGAGGCGTGACGTAGGTCGAGCCACTCCTCGGGCCGATGAAGCACCGTCGACTCCAGCACGTCGGGTGTGCGACTGAGCGACTCGACAGAAAGCGCGAACGAGGGTTCCATCAATCTTTGTTTACCCCGGTGTGTGTAAGATGCGTTTCCTGATGGCCCAACCGTTCGAGAGCGAGGAAGAACTTGACGCCCTGATGGCGCGCGTGAAGGCGTGCAAAGTGCCGAACGAAGAGTTCAGCCACAGAAACCACCTTGCCATGGCGGCGTGTACTGTCTTAGAAGGCGGGACGCTGGACGATGTCCGGGCGACGATTCTGGCGCTCAACGAAGCGAACGGCGTGGAGCAGACGCAGACCGGCGGATACCACGAAACGCTCACTGTCGCGTGGCACGCGCTCGTCAAGGCGCACCTTGCGAGCCAGCACGAGGGCACGGGCAGGCTTGCCGCGGTAAACAGCGTGCTGTGCGCGCTTGATGACAAGCGGATCATCCTGCGCCACTACAGCCGCGACCTGATCATGTCGTGGGATGCGAGGACGCAGTTCGTCGAGCCAGACCTGGAACCCCTGCCCCGATAAACCGTTCCGAGCCGTGCGTTCGTCACTAATCCTGAGGGATTCATCAGAGAAGGATGAAGGACAAGATCACGCCGGTCATTGCCAAGAATCTGCGCCGTGGAGTGCGGCGCATAACGCGCATCCTCACACCCAAGAAACTCACGAAGCCTGGTTCGACGCCTGGAGTCGTCACGACCGCCCCAGAGGCGCACAAGACCGCCATCGACGTCATCGCCTACAGTGCGGAGACGGTCCACGAGGCCAAAGATACGAGCCTCGAGTCAGTCAGGGCGCTCCGGCAAGACACCTCGGTCCTCTGGCTCGACGTCTCGGGCGTCGGCGACGCAGAGATCATAGAGGCGATCGGCAAGGAGTTCGACATCCATCGCCTGGTCCTGGAAGACGTCGCAGACACGACCCAGCGAGCGAAGGTCGAGGAGTTCGAGAACTTCGTGTACGTCGTCTGCCGCATGCCCCACGTGACGAAGCACGAGTTGGAGATCGAGCAGGTCAGTCTGATCGTCCTGCCTGGCGTCCTGGTGAGTTTCCAAGAGAAGCCCGGCGACTGCTTCGACGCCGTGCGCGAGAGGATCCGGGGCGGGCGTGGACGCATCCGGACGGACGGTGCAGACTATCTCGCCTACGCCCTCATCGATGCCGTCGTGGACAGTTACTTTCCCGTCGTCGAACAACTCGGATACGACCTCGATGACCTCGAGGACGCCGTGATCGAAGACCCTAACGACTCGGAGATGTCCTCGGTCCACAGTATCAAGCGCGACCTGCTGGTCCTACGGCGCGCGCTCTGGCCACACCGCGAGGCGCTCTCGAGCCTCGTGCGCGACGAGCATCCGCTGGTCGCCCGCGAGACGAAGACCTTCCTTCGCGACGTCTACGACCACGTGATCCAAGTCACCGACATCTTGGAGACCTATCGAGAGGTCTGCGCGGACCTCCGTGACCTCTACCTCTCCGCGGTCAGCAACCGGATGAACGAGATCATGAAAGTTCTCACGATCATCGCGACGATCTTCATCCCGCTGACCTTCATCGTCGGCGTGTACGGGATGAACTTCGACATGCCCGAGATCCACTCGCGCTACGGGTATCCGATCACGATGGGTGCCATGGGGCTGATCGCCATTGCGATGCTGCTCTACTTCCTCAAGATCGGCTGGCTCAACATTCGCCGGTGAGCAGTTAGCCGCCCTCCATCTCTTCGATCGTCTTCGGCCAGTCGTCTTTCAAGAGTCGCGAAAGCGAGCGGTCGGCGAGCATGCGACCCTCGTGCTGGCACTGGGCACAGTAGTTGGTCTCGTTTTCTGCATAGGAGATTCTTTGCACTTTCTTGCCGCAGACCGGGCATGGCTGGCGGAACTTGCCGTGGACGGCGAAGTCGGGCCGGAACGCGGTCACTTGGCCGCGACCGGGAAACTTCCCGTCGAACTCCTTTCGCAACTTGTTCGTCCACTGTAGGAGCGTCTTCTTCGTGGCCAGGTGGAGCCGCTTGACTTCCTCATCGCTGAGGTTGTGCGTGAGTTGGAGCGGCGAGAGGCGCGCGGCGTGCAGGATCTCGTCACTGTAGGCGTTTCCTATACCGCTGAACGTGATCGGGTTGGTGAGCGCGCGCTTGAGCGTCCTGTTTTCGCGGCGCAGCGCTTGCTTGAATTCTTTGAGCGAGCAGTCGAGCGGCTCTAGACCGCCAGGATTGTGCACGGCGAGCGCTTTCTCCCCCTGTACGACGTTGACCGACGCGCGCCGCTTGCTGCCTGCCTCTGTGAGCAGCAGGTGCCCGTCCTCGAACTGGAAGAGCGCAAGCGTGCTCTTCCCTCCCGGCCTCGCGGACTTCGGCTTGCCGTCCGCCCAAAGAAGCCGCCCGGCGATCATCAGGTGGATCACGAGGAACAGGTCTCCCTCGAAGCAGACGACGATGCGTTTGCCAAGCCTTCTGACATCGTTGACACGCAGGTCCTCCAAAGCCTTGACCGGCGGTTCCACTGACCTCAAGACAAACGGGTTGAGCATCCGCGCCGATAAGAGGCGGTGCCCGACCGTACGGGCTGCAAGCGCCTCGCAGTAGATCGTGACGTCGGGCAGTTCCGGCACGCGTACAGTTTATCTTCAGTCCCGATGCGCGAACTCTCGGCCGACAAATTCGTCCTTGTGGACAGCCGGCGCTAGATCGGCGGGATCGGATTATGAGAAAACACTTGGCACTAGTGATGCTGCTCGGTGCGACGGCACTGTCCGCGCACGAAGGAAGCGGCGACCTTCAGCGCAGAGGAACCGGGGGAGACGAACAACTGCCGAAGAGCGAGGTGAAGATCGAGGTCCGGGGCGACTATCGCTACATCACTGCGAACGGTCTGCCGGCCGACGGCCACGGGCACTTTCCCAACCGGGGCAACCCGAACTCCATTCGGCCGCAGCGCTACTTCTTCCGTATGCCCGCAAAGCCCACAGTCAGCGAGAAAGTGACGGCGCTGGGCCATTCGCCGTTCGGCGTCGCCCTCGATGGAGTCGTGTTCGACCCTGGCACCGCCGAGTTCTGGAACCGCGACCCGCGCAGCGGATGGAACTACGAGGCACTGACCGGCGGACCCACTCTCGGCATGGATCAGAACAACGCGCACGTGCAGCCCAACGGCGCATACCACTACCACGGCATCCCGGAAGATCTGGTCAAGAGCACGACGACGATGACGCTGGTCGGCTACGCGGCGGACGGGTTCCCGATCTACGGGCCGTACTGCTACAAAGCCCCGAACGACAAGACGAGCGGCGTGACGAAGATGAAGTCGAGTTACCGGGTCAAGGAGGGCACGAGGCCAGACGGCCCCGGCGGTAAGTACGACGGGCTCTTCACGGAGGACTGGGAGTACGTGAAGGGCTCAGGCGACCTGGACGAATGCAACGGACGAACCGGTGTGACGCCCGAATATCCCGACGGAACCTACTACTACGTGCTGACAGACGAGTTCCCGATGGTGCCCCGCTACTACCGCGGGACGCCTGACAAGAGTTTCATGCGCCGGGGCCCGGGCGGCCCCCCTCCTCCTTCGAGTCCGCTGACTGGAATCTCCCCCGCCTAGGGCTGTCGGGGACATTGGAGCAACAAGGCGCCGAACGTCATTTATAATTGTTGACATGAAACGGATTCTCATACCGCTCGTGGCGACGGCCGCAATTCTCGCGGGATGCAGCCCCGTTGACAAGCCGATTGCACAGGCGAACAACGACGGAACCTCGCAGATGGGGACCGCGACTCCAGACGCGACCGATCAGACGCAGATGGAAACGGTGGCGCTCAAGGCCGGGGACAAGGCACCGGACCTCGTCCTGGACGGCAACTCCTACAACTGGAAGGGCGCGATGCCGAAGATGGCCGACCTCAAAGGAAAGGTGGTCGTCCTCGACTACTGGGCCTACTGGTGAGGCGGGTGCAGGGCCTCGATACCCGAGAACAACTCGGTGTATCGAAGCCACAAAGACCAAGGTTTGGTCTTTATCGGAATCCACTGCGACCAATGGAAGGAAGGGCTGGATGCGGCTAAGACGGACAAGATCGAATACACGGTCTTCAACGACGATAGCGACAAATCGCAGAACGCCTACCACATCGAGGGCTACCCCACAGTCTTCGTGATCGATAAGACGGGCGTCATTCGCAGCGTCGATCCACGCGATCTCGATGCTGAGGTCACCAAGTTGCTGGCCGAGTAACGGCTCTGGTCCTTGCGGTGCGCATGGAAGAGGGTTCAAACTGTAGCCCTCTTCCATGCGGCACCAACTGGTCACGGTCATCGACTTTGGAGGGCAGTACACGCAGCTCATCGTACGGCGGGTGCGAGAGCAGGGCGTGTACAGCGAGATGGTGCCCTGGCAGAGCGCAGCTGAGCACATCGCCAAGCACAAGCCGAACGCGGTCATCCTGTCTGGCGGGCCCAAGAGCGTGCTCGGCGACGGCGCGCCCGACCTGGACTTCTCGCTCATCGAGGGAATCCCGACGCTGGGGATCTGCTACGGCCACCAACTGATGGCTCACCGGCTCGGGGGGAAGGTGAAAAAGTCCACCGAGCGCGAATACGGTCGCAGGACGCTCACGAAAGCCGACCCGCACGCTTTGGCGGGGCGGCTCAGCAGCGACCAAGTCTGGATGAGTCACGGCGACCAGGTGCTCGCTGCGCCGCCGGGCTTCAAGGTCACCGCCGAGACGGACACCTGTCCGATCGCTGCCTTCGAGAACCCTGCTAAGAAGCAGTACGGCGTGCAGTTCCACCCCGAGGTCTCACACACGCCCGACGGTCGCACGATCCTCCAGCGGTTCCTGTTCGAGGTCGCGAAACTCGACGGCGACTGGACGCCGGAAAACTTCATCGAAGAGGAGTGTGAGCGGATCAGAGGTCTGGTCGGCGACAAACATGTTTTATGCGCGGTCAGCGGCGGTGTGGACTCGTCGGTCGTCGCGGCGCTTCTCACCAAGGCGATCGGCGACCAGGTCGTGTGCGTCTTCGTCGACCACGGATTGCTCAGGAAGAACGAGGCGGAGCAGGTGGTCGAGACGTTCACCAAGGTGTTCCACCCACACCTCGTCGCAATCAAAGCGCGCGAACAGTTCTTCTCAAAACTCAAAGGAGTCACTGACCCCGAGACGAAGCGAAAGACGATCGGTGAAGAGTTCGTCGTCTGCTTCGAGCAGCACGCCGACGAACTCACGGGCTGCGACTTCCTGGCTCAAGGCACGCTCTACCCGGACGTCATCGAAAGCGGCTCTCCGACAGCCTCGAAGATCAAAACGCACCACAACGTCGGAGGACTGCCCGCGTGGATGAAACTGAAGGTGATCGAACCGCTGAAGTGGCTCTTCAAGGACGAGGTCCGGGAAGTCGGGCGCACCCTCGGTCTCCCCGACGACGTCGTCGACCGCGAGCCGTTTCCTGGCCCTGGCCTGGCGGTGCGCATCCTCGGAGAGATCACCCCTGAGCGCGTGAAGATCACACAGGACGCGGACTGGATCTTTCGCGAGGAACTGCGCAAGCACGGACACCACCAACAGATCTGGCAGTCGTACGCTGCGCTGCTCGACGTCCGGAGCGTCGGCGTGATGGGCGATGAGCGCACGTACGAGCAGCCGATCGTGCTGCGCGCCGTGCAGAGCGAGGACGCGATGACCGCTCAGGCGGTCCCGCTCCCCTTCGAGTTCCTCGAGCACGTCTGCAACAGGATCGTCAATGAGGTGGACGGCGTGAACCGCGTGCTCTACGACCTGACCAGCAAGCCGCCCGCGACCATCGAGTGGGAATGAAGCGACGAATCACGATCATCGGGAACGGCGGCTCGGGCAAGACGACGGTGGCGGTGCGGTTAGGGGAGGAACTGAGAATCCCCGTGCACCACATGGACAAGATCCAGTGGCGCCCAGGATGGCAGCGCGCACCCGAGGACGAGGTGGAGGCCGCGCTCGACGCGCTCGTGGAGAACGACGAATGGATCATCGACGGGCTCGGCGCGATGTGGACGATCGAGAAACGGCTGCCGAGGGCGGACCTTGTGGTGCTCTTGGACCTCCCGGTCTCGCTTTGCATCGAGCGCGCGCTAGGGCGGCAGACGGCCTTCCCCGACGGACAAAGGCCCGACGTGACAGAGGGCTGCGACATGAGGGGGACGGATGAGCGCCTTGTCGAACTCCTGAAACTCGTCGACAGCGAGTGGATGCCAAAGATCCGCGATCTGGCCGCTTCCGGCGCGCACAGCGAGAAGTTTCTCGTCATATCTGAGCCCCTCGGGTTGGACGAAGTCGTCAGACTAATCGTGGAAACGGCCAGGCAAGCCTGACCCAGCGGTACCAGCAAAGAGACGGGCCAGGCCGGCAATCCCGTACTCTTGCCGTTTGCCCACTGGCTGACTCCCCCAAGAATCCACGTATGACGCCTCGGTCACTGTGGACCGTTAATAGAGCGTCGCTGCTTCTGGCGGCGGCGCTCGGGTGTCAATTTGCGCCGGCCAATGCTGGGATCCCTGTCAAGACAAGGGTGGACGGCGCCATTTTCCCGGCGGAATGGCTACGCCCCGGAATCGACGCCATCGCCGTCCCCCTCGATCCTGCCGAAGCGGTTCGGTCCGCACGGCTGGCACAGGAGGCGATGGCGTTGTATCCGGTCGGTCTCTTGGACGCGAACCTGAGGGCCGTGTACTTCGTGCGGCAGATGTCGTTCTACGGCGTCCGGTATGCAGGAACCAACTCGAACGACTCGGTCTATATAACGAACAGGGGTGCGGACTGCGGGTTCACCGACTCTTACGTCAAGGGGACGTTCCACCACGAGTTCTCCAGCATCCTGCTGCGCAACTACCACGAGAAGTTCGACGCGCGCGCATGGGCGGCCGCCAACCGCGAGCCGAACGCCTACGGAACCAACGGCCTAGAGGCGATCAAGAACGGTCGGGCCGATACCGTCTATCGGGCTCGTTACAATGCGGAAGGATTCCTCAACCAGTACGCCACCGCGAGCATCGAAGAGGACTTCAACACGATCGCAGAAGGGCTGTTCTCTGGAGATCCCGACTTCTGGCGCGTCGTCGACAACTTTCCTCGGGTGGCGCAGAAGGAGCGGCTCGCCGTGAAGTTCTACTCCAGCCTGGACTCCCGCTTTACCGAGGAGTTTTTCCGTTCCCTCAGGAGTTGAGCCCCGCCCCATGCCGTAGAATCTAGCACGACGGGATGCGAACGGTTTTACACAGGTCGCTGGTGCTCCTCTGCCTGTCTGCTGGCTCCGCCCTTCGTCCTGCAGAGCCTCAGGCGATCGCGAACGCGGTGGATGAGCGGTCGGGGATCAGCATCGACTTTTCCGCGGACGACAGCATCTTTCCTACTTTTTGGCTGAGCGAAAGGATTGCGGCGAAGGCGACGCCCCTTCCCGCGAGCGAGCGCCAGCGCTCGGCACGGCTCATTAAAGAGGCGATGGCCGTCTATCCGGTCTCGCTCCTCAAGAAGAACCTGAAGGCGGTGCACGCCGTCGGTTCGATGGAGTTCTTCGGGCTCAAGTACGGAGGCACCAACTCGCTCGACGCCATCTACATCAGCGACAACGGCGAAGAAGGGATCGCCGATGTCGACCTGCGCGGTGAGTTCCACCACGAGTTCTCGAGCATCTTACTGCGCAACAACCCGGAGGCCTTCGACACGAAGGCGTGGATGGCGGCACTGCCGGAGGGGTTCGAGTACGGATCGGGCGGGATCGACGCGATCCGCGACGGCAAGGACGACCTCTCCTACCGGGAAAAGTACAACAAGGACGGCTTTCTGAACCAGTACGGGCAGTCCGACATCGAGGACGACTTCAACACGTTCGCCGAGGGGATGCTTGGGGGCAGGAAGGCGTTCTGGGAGGTCGCCGACAAATACCCCCTCGTCGGAAAGAAAGCAAAGGTGATCGTGGCGTTCTACCATGCGCTCGATCCGTCGTTTACCGAGCAGTCATTGCGCGATCTTGCCAAGGAGTAGAATCCGGCCGTGCCCCGCCTCGAAGTCCTGATCACCGAGCAAGAGATCCAGAACAGGGTCAGCGAACTCGCAGGGCAGGTCTCGGCGGACTACGGGGACAGAAAGATCCTGCTTGTTGGCGTGCTCAAGGGCTCGTACCCGTTCCTGGCCGACTTTTCGCGGCACCTCGGCGAGAACATCGAGGTCGACTTCGTCCAGACCAGCAGTTATGGCAACGGCAACACGTCCAGCGGGATCGTGCGGATCAAGAAGGACCTCGACGTCAACATCGAGGGGAGGGACGTCCTCATTGTCGAGGACATCCTGGACACGGGGCTCACGCTGAGCCACCTGCGGGAACTCCTGGGCACCAGGCGCCCGAGGAGCCTGAAGGTGGTGACCCTGCTGTGCAAACCTGCCGCCCTGAGGCACCCAGCCCAGGCTGAATACGTAGGATTTGAAATTCCGGACAAGTTCGTGGTAGGATATGGGTTAGATCACGCAGAACGGTACCGGAACCTTCCGTACATCGCCGTCCTGCACGAGGAGTGATCAGATTCCCTACCTACCTGGACAACGGTCCACGGAATCTCAACCAAGGAAACCTTTCTAACATATCCCCAAAAAGAACGTCCCATGACGCACACATTCCGTCCCCGAAAATCTGAAAGCGGAAGCCAGAAGGGCGGCCGCAGAAACCGAAGGCCCCAGCACCGGGCCGAACAGGAAGACCTCGACAAACTTCCAGAAGTCGCCTACTCGCACTTCGACTCGATGACTCCGGCCGAACTGGCAAAGCAGGCAAAGGCTGCGGGAGTCTCGCTCGACGAGGACCGCGGCGCCGTCATCGAAGCGCTTTTGGTACACGCCAACGAGGAGCACTCCTCCATCTATCGCAAAGGCATCCTCGACGTCCTTCCCGACGGGTGGGGCTTCCTGCGCCAGATGAACTACCAGCCGTCAACCGACGACGTGTACGTCAGCCAGTCGCAGGTGAAGAGGTTCGGTCTGCGGCCCGGCGACATCGTTTTCGGGCTCGTGCGTGAACCGAAGGAAGGAGAGAAGTACTGCGGCATGCTGCGCGTCGAGAGCATCAACGGTTCCTCGACCCAAGCGCCAGAGATCCAGAACCGCGTCAACTTTGACAAACTGACGCCGCTGTTCCCCGACGAGAAACTCGTCCAGGAGACGGAGCCCGACAAGACCATCGGTCGCATCATCGACCTGATCGCACCGATCGGCAAGGGCCAGCGCGGACTGATCGTCGCACAGCCGAAGGCAGGCAAGACGACGATCATCAAGTCGATCGCAAACTCCGTCGCCGTGAACAATCCCGAGGTCTATCTGATGGTCCTGCTCGTCGACGAGCGGCCTGAGGAGGTCACCGACATCCGGCGATTTGTAAAGGGCCAAGTGATCAGTTCGACGTTCGACGAACCGGCCGAGAACCACATGCGAGTCGCCGAACTCTGTCTGGAGCAGGCCAAGCGCCTGGTCGAGGTCGGACGCGACGTCGTGATCCTGCTCGACTCGATCACGCGCTATTCGCGCGCAAGCAACCTGACGATCAACCCTTCGGGGAGGACGCTTTCCGGCGGTCTCGACCCGGCCGCGCTCTACCGGCCCCGCCGGTTCTTCGGCGCCGCGCGCAACGTCGAGGAGGGCGGTTCGCTGACGATCATCGCGACCGCGCTCGTCGAGACGGGCTCGCGCATGGACGACCAGATCTTCGAGGAGTTCAAGGGCACCGGCAACATGGAAATCGTGCTGGACCGCGACCTCGCTGAGCGGCGAATCTGGCCCGCCATCGACGTGCGGCTATCGAGCACCCGCCACGAAGAGGCGCTGTTCGACCCCGACCAACTCGAGGCCGTCGTGCAACTGCACCGGATGCTCGCGAAGTCCAACGATGCGGTCGAGGCGACGGAGTCGCTGATCAAACTGCTCAAGCGGACCCCCAACAACGAGGCGTTCCTCGAGACGATCGCACAGCGGTCCAAGGCGACCGTCTAGATCGCGTCAGGCACTTCCGTCTCGACGTTGCGCAAGCGAGGTACCGCGAACGCGCAGACCGACAGCACTGCCGCGAGCAGGCCTGTCAGCACGAACATCAGCCCGATGCCGCGCCCTGGGCCGACCCCCATGAGCGGCCCGAAGACCGTTGCAAGCGCGCCGCCTTGAACCATCCTCGGCTCAAAGACCTTGTCCGCCAGCGGTCCCGCCAGCACGTAGGCGAGCGGCACGGCCCCCATCGCCGCCATGGAACGCATCGCGAACACGCGGCCCTGGATCGTCGGATCGGTCTTGGTCTGCCAGATCGTCTGGCTCGCACCATTCAGAAACGGCAACAACGCCATCATCATGAACGACGCGCCAGCCATCAGCGGCACAGAGGCACGAACACCGGTCAGTGACATACAGAGACTGACCAGCAGTCCACCTGTGAGCAGGGCAAGGATCCTTCTCTTTGGGCCGCCCCAGACGCTGAGCACCACTGAGCCAACGATGCCGCCCGCGCCGGCGAGAGACATGACCGTCCCCAGTCCGACAGCCCCCGAGAAACTGAGGACCAGCGGCGCATAGAGTGCGCCGGCGAACGAGAAGACGAAATTGAAGACCATGAAGTAGCCCATGATGTAGAGCAGCCCAGGCCGTTGGCGGACGTAGTGCCAGCCCTCGGCGGCCTCTCGGCGAACAGAGGGCCTCTCCGTGGATGGCTTCTTTTCAGGAGCCGGGAATCGAACAAGAGTCATCGTCGCCATCGCGAAGAGGAAGGTCGAGAAGTCGATCACAATGATCCCGCTCAGACCGATCATGACGATCAACGCTCCCGCGAGGATCGGGGCCAGGATCGTACCGAGCGGACCTGCGATCTGCATCATCCCTGCCGCCCTTCCGAGTTGCTCCTTGGGCACCATCAGCGTCGTTGCGGCGGTATAGGCGGGCCGCTGGAAAACCGACGCGCCGGAACTGACGGAGGTCGTGATCAGGATGTGCCAGAGTTCGAGTTTGCCAAAGTACAGCAAGATCGCGACGGCGACGGTCGAGAGGCCGGCGATGAAGTCGGAGAACATCATCGTCCTTCTCCGGTCCCATCTGTCGACGTAGACGCCCGCGACCGACGCCAACAGGATGCTCGGCACGATCGCAGCGAGGCCGATCATGGCGAACTGCGTCGCCGACCCCGTCTTTTGGAACACCCAGACGCCGAGCCCGAACCCGGTCATGCTCGACCCGACGAGCGACACGACCTGGCCGAACCACACCACGAGGAACGTCCTGAAGGACGCGGACGGAGACATTTCGCGAATTATTACGCATCGGAACAGAGGCGGTTGCGGACGGTAGGGAGACTTTCGTTCCCCCGAGCCTTGCCGGGGTTTGGCGGCGCTTGCTCAAACTCAGGTTCGAACGTGGATTAAAACAAGTATGAGGTTTGGTGCTGGGCCTCCTGCTTCTGAAGGTGCCAGGCAGTTCGTTCCGAACTGGCTCACTCTGTACGTCTTCCTCGGAATGGGCGACCTGGTGTTCACGCTGATCGCTTTCCAACTGGGCGCGACCGAGGCAAACCCGTTCCTGCGCAGCCTACAGTCGGAGGGCCTCTTCGAATTCATGAAAGTGAGCCTGACGCTGCTCGTACTGTGCGTCGCCTATCGATTGCGAAACCGGACGTTCATCCAAAACGTCATGGCAGTCGCGAACTGCTTTATGGTGGTCCTGAACGTCTACCACGTGTCTTCCCTCTCCGTCATTTTCACCGGCTAGCGAGGTGGGCCGCGAGTTTCGCCAGCACCTTTCCACGGTGGCTGACCGCGTGCTTTTGGTCTGGAGTCAAGTCTGCCATCGTGCAACCAAGTTGTGGCAGGAAGAAGATAGGGTCGTATCCGAACCCCCCCGAACCGCTCGGTGCCCGTGCGATGCGCCCTTCGCACGTGTCTTCAAAGACGTGCTCCTCCCCTTCGGGTGAGACGAGGGCGACGCAGCACCTAAACCGCGCGCCACGCTCCGGCTCAGCAACGTCCTTCATGCGGTCGAGGACGACAGCCATCTTCTGCTCGAAGGAGGTCTCCTCCCCCTCGAACCGCTTGCTGTGGACTCCTAGGTCGCCAGGGAGGGCGTCGATCTCCAGGCCGGCGTCGTCGGCGAGCGACCACTCGCCAGTGAAGGCGGCCGCGCTGCGCGCCTTGATCAGAGCGTTCTCGCGGTAGGTGTCGCCGGTCTCCTCTGGCTCGGGTGCGCCTGTAAAGTCCCCAAGGGTCTTGATCTCGATGCCTGGAACCGATCGCGAGAGGATCGCGGTCATCTCGCCGGCCTTCTTTCTGTTGTGAGTCGCGACGACCAGAGTCTTCATGCGCCGAGAAGCGACCTTTGCTTTGCCGTCAGTTCTTCGATTCCCTTCTTGGCGAGGCTCAGCATCCGTCCTAGTTCTTCGGCCGTAAACGGCTGGGCCTCCGCAGTCCCCTGGATCTCGACGAACTTTCCGGACCCGGTCATGACAATGTTCATGTCCGTCTGTGCGCGCGAGTCCTCCTCGTAACAGAGGTCGAGGATCTCCTGCCCGTCAACGACACCGAGGCTGACTGCGGCAATCGAGTCCAACAGGAGGTTGGTCTTGATCATGTTCTTTCCGCGCATCCATTCGAGCGCGTCGTGGACCGCGATGTAGGCGGCGGTGATCGACGCGGTCCGCGTGCCACCGTCCGCACGGATTGCGTCGCAGTCGACGATGATCGTGCGCTCTCCCATCGAATCCAGGTCCACAATTGTGCGGAGGCAACGACCGATTAACCTCTGAATTTCCATCGATCGTCCGTTCGGCCCGCGTGTTCCGGGCCGTTGGTTGCGCTCACGCCCCGACCTCGGGAGCATGGAGTACTCGGCGGTCAACCAGCCTTTCCCCGTGTTCTTCATGAACGGCGGTACGCGGTCCTCGACCGTCGCCGTCACCATCATGTGCGTGTCGCCCATTTTAATGAAGCAAGATCCCTCTGCGAACTTCGCGTAACCCCTTTCCATCGTCACCGGCCGCAGTTCGTCCGGCTGTCTTCCGTCCACACGCATGGCGGGCAGTCTACCTGTCACCCAAAAGCGCGAGCGCGCACGCTGAGGCGACCGCCGTGTCGACACGTAGGACGCGCTCGCCGAGAGTGACGGCGCGTTCGCCGATCTGCTCGACCTCGCGCGGCGACCAGCCGCCTTCCGGGCCGATCACAAGCGTCATCTCATCGGCTGTTCGCATTTTGGCGTCCACCTTCTCGACTTCGCTGAGCACCTGCGCGTTTGGATAGGACTCCAAGACTTCGGTCAGATCCTGCATCAGGCCGATCCCTGGCAGTCGCGTGCGGAAGCTGACCTCGGCCGCCTCACGGGCGATTGCGCGCAGCCGCCGCAGTTTGTGCAGGCGCTTCTTATCGTCCCACTTGACGACCGTGCGGTCGGACGGGAAAAGAACAAATGTGGCGACGCCGATCTCTGATCCAAGCCGCACTGACTCGTCCAACTTGTCGTTCTTGGGCATCGCGAGGCAGAGCGTGAGGCGCCGCTTCGGCTCAGTATCAGGCCAGACCGTCTCGACCGGCCGCACGCTGTGTCCGTCGAGCGTCGCGCGCACGAGGCGGC
>OBLQ010000376.1_pt1 | contig 17126 bp, 11 predicted proteins | sample 1519881 | NCBI WGS metagenome assembly OBLQ01 (sample SAMN01911456, study PRJEB22533) | soil metagenome | biome: Soil | place: Malaysia | collected 2012-04-30 | depth DG_metagenome m | reverse complement strand
AGAAACAGTAGTACGGGCGTGACTGCCAGAACATGGGGGATTTGCGCAAGACGTTCACCCACCTGGACGGGCATGGGAGCCTGGGTCAGACCGAGAAACAATGATGCTCCGGGAGGCTGCACCATGATGTCTGCTCCGACGCCCTGGACCCTCCTGGCGGTTTCATGCAGCATGCCGTGAGTCATTCCCACGACGAGCATCACCATCCCCACTTCGATGGCCACAGCCAGAACGCTCACCAGCGTCCGGATCGGCCGGTGAAGAACATTCTCGAAGATCATCCTGTTGACCACGATGCTCCCTCGGTTACTTACTTCCGCCCAATTCCACCAGGGTTGCGTTCGGCGGCTTGTTCAATACAAATTTTTCTGTGGGGATCGGTTGATTGAAAGTTGCCTTCTCCACCGTTATCGATAGCGTATAGCCTTCCCCAGGGCGATTCAACGTGATTTGGGCAGGATAACGGATTCCCTGGAAGTCGTGATAGGCAGCGTACTTGACATCCTCGATGAGGACTCCTCCGGGCCCATAAATCTGAAGACCCGAAATGCTCAAATCTGACCTATCGAACCACACTTTTCGTTTCAGGGTCAGTTCACCCGTGCCATTTGGTTCAACAATGTCGATGACATAATAGTGCTGACCTGTGGGCGCATGGACTTCTTCATTAAAGAACTTCTCTTTTGTTTCGTTGATGGGGGGAATGAGCAACGCATCCAGGATATGCGCGGGCCGCAGATTTTCCAAGGGCTGCTTGGCCGGTCCTTCATAGTCGTTGTTTCCCACAATGAACTTATTTTTCGGCGGAATGGAAACCCGAAATTGCCGGCCGTCGGAAACCATATCAAAAATTTCTGTCTTAACCACCGGCGCCTGCCCAAGAATACGGATCATGGCCGGTTTCTTCATCAGGATAAAGCCGCCGACAGTCTGGTACTCGTTGATGACTCCTGTGTAAACCGAACCGGTCGTTGGCTTGAACTCAACAGTGGCCGTCAGCGTATCAATATCTTTGCTCCACGCATCAACTTCCTTGACAAGCTCGGCAACGGTGGCTTGCCTGGGAGGAGCTGAAACTGGCGGTGGAGAAAGGCGGATCGTGTGCTTAACAGCGCAACCCCACCCTCCAACCGTCACGGCAAGGAGGAGTGGAGCAGCGGCAAAACTTCCGGTCAAACGCAGAAACTTCCGGCATGAATTACACAAATTTTTAGACTAGCACAGGCATTAACTACCGTCAATCTGAGCCTTTTGTTGCGGATGCAGTGAAATCACCTGTTCCTTCCGTCCTGACGCCCTCACCTTTACACCCTCTGAGGTCCATCCCTAGTGACGGGAAAAATGCGTCCGCGTGGAATGTAGAGCCCATACCGGCCTGATCAGCATCCGCTCAGGCATGACTGGTAGGCCTCAATGTGCTTTCTTGCCAGGTCTTCCCAACTGAATCTTCCAGATCGTTGCTTCCCTCGCAATCCTAATCCACGCTTGAGTTCAGGACTGTGTAGGACTTCAAGCATCTTTCCTGCCAACGTGTCATGGTCGGGCGGGTCATCATAATAGACTGCGGCCTCGGCCGCGACTTCTTCCGTGGAAGGGATGCGCGAGGCGACAATAGGCAGGCCGAAGCACATCGCCTCGACTAATGGAGTACCAAATCCCTCATACCAGGAAGGAAATACAAAAAGCTCAGCGTGTGCGTATAGCACGGCCAGTTCTTCGTCAGTCACGAACCCCGCCAGAATGTACCGGTCGCGGCATTCTTGGCGTTCAATTGAGCTCTTGATTTCGGGAAAGCCATAGCCAGCCTTACCCACCATTACACACTGCAGATCCAATTCACGCGCCACGCGGGAAAAAGCTTTCACCAGAGCCGTCACATTCTTGCGCCGTTCCAGCGTCCCAACGAAAAGAACATAGGGCTTTTGAAGTCCTAATCGGTTCCTAAGCTGGCCGCGAAGTTCTTCCCATCGTTCAGCCGGAATATCGGGCAGCAGCGAGTGCCCGTTCCAAGCGGCCCGCACTCTTTCACCGGACAGATTGAAATGCTTAATGACCTCAGTCCTTATGGATTCTGAGGGACAGAGGATTAGATCAGCGACGTTCACTGCCCGCGAGATGGCTTTCCGGACATACCTTGCATACATTGGCGGAAGGGCTTGCGGAAGCTTCCAGGCTGTCAAATCGTGGATGGAGGCCGCATACTTTGCCTTGGACTTGCGATTGCGCGGCACAAGATAATTTGTGAAATGGACTATGTCGGCGCCTAGGCTCTCAATCTGAGTCTGGAACGCAGTCTCAAGCCAGGCAGCGTAAGCGATGCGCCGAGCGCTGGATGGGCGAATTATCCGGACTAACCTACTTGCTGGGGGCGGCAGGATCTCAACATCTGGATATTTTCCTAGCTCTCTCGCAAGGTTCTGGGTATATCTCCCAACACCGGTTCCTTTCTCGACGGAGAACCCGTCCTCAAGCAGAAGTCTCATCTCTATTTCTCTGTTACTGCCAGCGCGGGACTTGTCATTTGTCAGAGAATAGCTCAGATTCCGCAAATGCGGAAATGATTCGTTTCTCTCTGGCCAGCGCAAGTTCAGGGTGCATCCGGAGTCAGGCTTGATCCGATGCTGCGTGCCAGAAGTTCGTTCCAGCGCTCGCAAAAAACATTCAATGAGAATTCGCGTTCAACGGTCTCTCGAGCGCACCTGCCCAAACTTCGGGCGAGTTCACGATCGGCGAGGAGTTGCTTCGCGCGCTCGACTGCTTCCGGTACATCCTCCACCAGGAAGCCGTTTTCCCCGTTCCGGATTGGGGTCGAGGGATGTTTCAGAGAGATTACAGGCATCCCCGACGCCATTGCTTCCAACAAGGCCAGGTTATGGCCGGCCTCGGGCTCACGGGTAAGGTTCAAGTACGCCCGGTTAAGGGAGTAGAGCGACCGCAGCTCATCCCAGTTCTTGGAAGGGCGACAACCAGGAATACTGGGATTCACACCGACTATTCTGACGGGAACCTGGGCACGGATTTGCATCATCTCATCGAACGCAAAGTGCTCCCGGTGGAGCGTGTTACCGACAACAAGGAGAGACGCCTCTGTGCCTTCGTAAGATCCCATTTCGTTCAGAGGCACGCCCTGGTCGATCGTTGTTCCGTTCAAACCCCAGTCAGACCGCGCATAGGGAGAAATGAATACGACTCGGACGAATCCCAGATCGACGAGGGGCCTTAAGACGAGGCCGGAATATAACTGCTTTAGAAATCTGCGAAGGCTGCTGCGACTGAATCCGCCACGGGCCCTTCTGCCGTGGATAACCTGGAAGTAAGGTTTGCGGTATCGAAGGCAATAAGGAAGAAACATCGCTAGGTCGCGCCGGATATCGTGTCCGACTACCGCGTCGAATTTGTGGAAATTCCGACGGGCGCGGGCCCAGTCCACGAGCTCGAAATTGGCGGGCAGCGGGCGGTTGAGCCGCTCCCACTCACCAAGAACAAGCCAATGATGCCCTATCCTGGACAGATTATAGAGATAGCCCGTGTGCCGGTTAACGGTAAGGATATTAAGGCTTCGAATGTTTCCCATACTGTTTTTCAGACCCGCTTACGGCAGGCGGCGGCGTTCAGCGGGGATGCCCGGCAGGTTCACCTACGCTATCTTGGCATACCTCGTGAAATAGCTGCTTATAAGAAGCGACCACTTTCGCAGGTTCGAATTCCGCCACTCGACGAAGTGCCTCTGAGGCAAGGCGGTCCCGAAGCTCAGCGTTGGTAAGAATGGTCACAATTGCTTGTGCCAGGGCGCCTTCATCGGCCACGGGAACCAGGATTCCACATCTGCCGTTCTGGAGGATTTCATTAGGGCCGGCCACACAGTCAGTTGACGCCACGGGCAGACCGCACGCCATCGCCTCCACCAGAACCATTCCAAATCCTTCGCTCAGAGACGAAAATGCAAAGACGGAACTTCGTGACATGTAGCGATAGGGATGACTCTGGAAACCAGCAAAGCGAACGGTTTCCTGAAGACCTTTCCGCCTGACCAAATCCCGAATCGTACTTTCCTCCGACCCTTCGCCAACGATGATGAGCCGGGTGTCTATTTCTCTTAGCACACGCTCAAAGGCGCCAATCAGGTATTCCAGTCCCTTTACGGCAGCAATTCTGCCAACCCAAAGGACGACAGGCTTGTCTTTGTCCCTCAACCATGGATCGTCGACCTGCTCTTGAGAAAGCTTTTGAATTCTCCCGATGTCGACAGGATTGTAAATGGTAACAATCTTCTCCTCGGGGACCTTCCGCTCCCGTACAAGGTATTCCCGAACGCCTTCGGAGATAGCGACAATACGGTCGGCAAATGGATACAAGGACCTGTTAAGGAAACTGATGACATATGAGGTCAACCGATCTTTCCGGAATTCCAGCGCCCCCGCTCCGTGTTCGCCAATGATGACAGCCATTCTGATCCTTGCCAGCCCCGCCGCAAGAATTAATCCCCAATTGGTCATTCCGCCCATCCCGACCACAATCTCGGGTCTTTCCGAGCGGAGTACCCGCCGCAAACGGAGCACGGCTGTCAGATTGGCATTCAGCTTCCCGATAAGATTGCCGCCCCCCCGGACCTGGAGAATATGTTCGGTGAGGCCCTCAGGAATTGGGAAAACTCTTGCGTCTGAATAAGTGACTAAGACTGGATCAAATTCATTTCGGTTCAAGTGGTTGAGAATGCCCGATAGTACCTGCGGAGATCCCCCGTCTCTCAGGTCGTAACAGAAAAATAGAACCTTGCGCATCGGCAATGTATCTCTTGGCTCAACTGACGTGGGGGTGGGAATTCACCTATCCACTCCGCGGCCGGCGTGCACGCGCACTTGAGGTAGCCTGGAAATTTTCCTGCTGGCCGAACTGCGATACCTTCGGGCCATCGGCAACAGGAAGAAAAGGCCAAATGGAATGAGCAGGGCTAAGGCCGGCATCGACGATAACACAATACCCTCTAGACCAACCAGGATGGTTCCCGTGCTGCTGAGCTGGATGCCATAACTAAGGATTGCGCCCCACACAACCAGCGAGACAAGGTTCATCGTTTCCTTATGGAAAAGATGCCTGTGGACCAGACCAAACCCCAGTCCCTGAAGGAAAGAATATAACAACAGCCCCACCATTCCCCACTCTACGTATCCCACCCCTTGGGGTGTCAAAGTCACAGACAAATCTACGCTGTCAGGCGGCAATCCCTCCATCCGGTTGTACACAAACTCTGAAAGGATCGGTGTCTTGGGCGCGCCTGTCAATTGCTGCCGGATTCTCTTCGCTTCAAGACGAAATCCTTGCTTGTTTACAGGATCGAACCGATTCGAGTACTTGAAAGCAAAGTCCAGGGGCTCCGCGGCTATGGTCGTAAGCCGCTTGTAGTAGGTTTCGAAGATACCCGCAGTCTCCCAGTATCCTTGTGTCGATACCATACGGACCGCCACGATTGCTGCCGATACCGGAACGACGATGATGATCAGGGGCAATAGAGTTTTCCATAGTTCCCGTTTCTTGTTCATATAAAAAAGCAAAATGTTAAACCAGACAAAAACCATGATGGCTGCGCTCTTGGTCGCAAGCAATCCCTGGGCGACGATTGCAAGCCCAAGCCCCAGATACATCATTCCCTTTGCCATGCGGGAGCGGGTTTCACGATGAATGGCCCAGGCGATAAGCCCGAGAATCGCGTAACAGCCGGGACCGAATACGCTCATTAGCCGATTGACGACGCCGCTTGTGGATCGTACCCAGGCGAGGGCAGGATTACTTGCCAGGATCGGGAATCCCTTGTCAGAAAAAAAGATGATCGTCACAAATGTTGCAGCAGAAAGCGACACAAACAATCCCACGTTCAATGGTAAGGCTGGAAACAGCAGCCTGATCCTGGTAGGTCAGGGTTGTTGAGCGGGTTTCGAGTTTGGGTCCTCTGATTTACCGCGACTATGCCGATGCTGGCGTCTAAATCTTCTGCCGCCGGGGCGATAGAAAAAGAGAAACTCGGCCACGACAAGCCCCAGAAAATACATTCCGAAACCCTCCGCTGCGTACATGTAAGAGGAGCCACCGGACTGAGCATGGATTTGCAGCAGCCCCATGTATATGAACGCGAAGAGAGCCGCCCAGAAAAACGGGAGACAGAAAACTGTTTTGTATCGCCAGACGATAAGGGCGATAATCGCAAATACCCCGACGGAAACCGCAAGTTCACTCACGTTGACTTCCTAAGCGTCCTCAGGAGGATCATTCTCAAAATATAGAACGGGTGAAGGGTCGCCGTCACGTTACTTGCACACTTCAACCGATACGGCCATCTCCTTTTTGAGGCCCTCCCTGGGATGTGGCGTAGGCGAAGAGAGAAAATCCGGCAAAATTGGGAGCTTGAAGGGAGAGTTGTCGGATGAAAAGAACCCGCTACGCGGAAGAGGCGATCCTATACGTCCTGCCAATGCGCTTTGGAGGGCCCGCCGAGGCTCGGGTCTGCTGCGGGTACTATCGGATTTACATTCTGCTGCGGCGTGAAGGATGGAAGGTGAATTACAAAAGGGTCTACCGACCGTACGAGAAGGGGGGCTGAGCCTACGCAGGAAGCGGCCGCGACGGCAGGGGATCGCTGCCCAGGGGGATGGAACGAATCGAGGCAGGGGCTGGGAATGAATGCTGTCGGAAGTTCTACTCCCTAGGTGAACCCAGAATGCGAAGACCTCCATTTAGATCAGTTTCTGAGTATTCTTGGATGGACCAAGAAGGGCCAATAACCCTCGCTCCTGCCGTGCACTCACCCGCAAATTTTCCTTTCAGACGAGTATTCCTTGCTCACTTCCTGGCCTCCATCTTTGTATGAGATGCCTATATATTGTTGATTATGAGGCGTTTCACTCGGGAACCTGACTTGGAACCCAACGTGCGGGCAAAAGGATGGGGAAGCCTGCCAACGTACTTGCATATGCTACCAAGCACGCAGAGTCGTCTGGGAGGGTACCCGAGGAGGGTTAATGGGTCCAGTCAAAGAAAAATGGAGTGTGGAGTACACACCGCCAATAGATGACACCGAAACCCGTTCCTTTGAAGAATGGGACAGTGATCAATCGATTGATTCGCTGGTCTATCACAGACGGGGGACGGCGGGTTTATGGACAGCATTGGCGGCCCTGGCCGTGGCGATGGTCGTGGCGTTAGCCTATGGTTATTCCGTAGTCAGCCAACATAACACCGTGTTGACGCGGCTATCCGGTCGGATGAGCTCACTTGGCGCGCTTCAAGATCGTGCGGACCGCGTGGAAACCCGCATCAATGACTGGAACGCCAAGCAGGCCAGCCTGGCAGCCCAGGTCCAGGGGATGAATACGGATTGGAAGTCCGGGTTGGACGATGTCCGCCTGCGTGCAGCCACGCTGGTGGGACACGCCATGCGAAGAGAGAACAACGATTGGAACCTGCGCACAGCCGCCCTTGACGCGCACATTGCCGAGATCATTTCCCGGCAGCAAGCGGACCAGGTCCTTATCGCACAGCTTGAAAGGGAATTGGCCAATACGCGGCAGGAGCTGGTCTCCGCGAAGGCGGCATACACTCGCGAACTGGCAGAGGTTCGTCAGCAGCAGGTGGTAAGCCAGCAAGAGGTTGATTCCCTCAATAACGTGCTTTCGACTGACCAGATTGATTTTGAAGTTGCAAAGAACCGTGACGAGGAAATTGTGCAGGGAGTCTCATTACACTTGAGCAGCACAGACCTTGCTCATCAGAAATTCCGGGGGTGGATCTGGATTGCGGGGAGTCGGCGCAGGATATGGGTTCACAACCACCCGGCGGAGCTTCCTGTTGCGTTTTACCCCAAACCTGATGGAGTGGCATATGAGTTGGTTGTGACGAAGGTGGGGCCGGAGGACGTTGCCGGTTATCTCCTCGTCCCAAGCGACACAAACGGCCAGCAACGGGACATGGCCGTCAACAGTAAGCCAACAACCAGATTCGGGGAGGGAGCTTTCTAGCGCAACTTGTCGAGGGTCGCATTGTGCCTGCCAGATTACCCTTCTTCTTGCCACCCCGAACGAGGAATACCGAAAAACATGGCGTCGGCGACTTGGGATTTCAGGCTTGATTTTGCCCCGTCTCGCAAAGGATGTACTATGGAATCAGGCGTATGGAAACAGCGCCAGACGTTGCACCGAAGAGCGGTCAGCGGGTGAGTTGAGGATATGATGGGTCCAATCGAGGGAGTGACGGCTCGGAGAACTTCAGGGAGATTCGCACGGGCTGAGGGGTTTTCAGGGCATTGGATATAAAGGTTCGAGTCAGTAAGCGTCTTCTTTCACGGTATCGGCAATACGAAGCCGCCGGGAGGGTAGTCCGTACCTCAAGGATGTTCAGCGTTGCCGCGTTGGCCTTGGGGCTAATGCCCGTCATGACCTTGCGCGTGGCGGCCGGAAACGCCCCCGTTGAAAAGGCACACCATCTCAGTAGGATTGACAACGACCTGCTGGACGATATTTCACGCCGCTCTTTCCGCTACTTCTGGCAAAACACCGATCCTCATACTGGACTCGTTTTGGACCGCGCGCGATTTGACGGCAAGCCTGAGGATGTTTCCTCGCATAAGAACGTGTCGAGCATTGCCGCCACAGGCTTTGGGTTGACAGCGTTCTGCATCGCAGCTGAACACCGCTGGGTGAGCCCGGTGCGGGCCCGCAATCGAATTCGCACGGCGTTGAGTTTCTTCGCCTATCATGCGCAGCAGGAGCACGGATGGTTTTACCACTTCCTCGATGCCACAACCGGCAAGAGGCGTTGGAACAGCGAGGTTTCCTCCATCGACACCGCGCTGCTCCTTGCTGGAGTCATGACCGCAAGGCAGGCGTTCCCCGATGATCCGGAAATCGTTCGACTGGCGACCATGATTTATGATCGCGTTGACTTCCCGTGGATGCTCGACGGAAACCGATTGTTTCTATCCCATGGCTGGAAGCCGGAGACGGGCTTTCTCCCTTATCGGTGGGACACCTATAGTGAATCTGGAATTCTTTATGTATTGGCGGTTGGGTCCCCAACGCATCCCATTTCTCCAGACTCTTGGTTCGGCTGGAAACTTCCGATCGTTCATTCGGCAGGTTATACCTATATTGGCGGGGGCCCGCTCTTCATTCAACAGTATTCGCAGGCATGGCTGGACCTGCGGGATCGAAGTTATGTGCAGGTTCCGATGGAGGACCAGGTCGTCCCACGGGTCAACGTCTTTGAAAATGCAATTGCGGCCACCCGGGCACAACAGGCCCTTGGCATTGATCTCTCGCAACGGTACCGTGGTTATTCATCAAATGTTTGGGGCATTACGGCTTCAGACAGCGCCAAGGGTTATGTCGCCTGGGGAGGGTCACCCAATGATTCCCGCATAGACGGAACGGTGGTCCCCAGTGCCGCGGCCGGTTCCGCCATGTTCGCCCCGGACATCTGCATTCCCGCCCTGCGAGCTATGCTTTTGCGATACGGCAGGAAAGTTTATGGACGATACGGTTTTGCCGATGCTTTCAACCCTACGACGGGATGGGTCAGTCGCTACGTCTTCGGGATCGACGTTGGCATCAGCCTTCTCAGCGCTGAAGACTTGCGCACGGGAAATGTGTGGCGATGGTTCATGAGTAATACTGATGTGGAACGCGCCCTGGACATGATCGGGCTGGTACCGAACTCAACCGTTGACGGGAACCAAACCAGCAAATTCATGGCTGAATTCCAGGAGGGATCTTCGGGCCTGAAAACACAAAAGCGTCTCACGAATGGAGACACAGAACAGGAAATCCATGTTGGCACCAGGCACCGAATTCCAGCCTCCGCATTCAAATTCAAGATTCCCATTCCTCCACAACAAACAGAATAAAGGTTATCGTTCAGTTTAGACGGGTCGATGTTCGTATTAAGACTGTGGGGAGGAAATGCTCCTCTTTGAAAGGCAAGTTCGCCCGCCCAGGGCTCAAATGAAACTTCGCCCGCGAGCTGGGCTGACTCGCGCGCTCACCCGGACTCGTGGGCAGGTTCGGCTAGGGAACTCCGAATGGCAGCTTCCTTCGCTGGGTTGTGGGGAGATTGTTGCGGATGGCCTGCCAGTCCGGCTTCTTCTGGCGCTGTATAAGGAACTTTTTCGTGCAGGAGAAGTTCGGTTGCCATGACTTGTGGTTCCAGATGAAACCACCTCTGCAGCGAAGATTGGGTAAGCAGGTTGCATACTGCCAGCAGGCTCATCCCCTGGTGATGGGCCATCCAGCATCGAATCAGTTCATAGTCCCTCACTCCAGTCGCCTGTCCGGTTGAGTAATCGGCAGATTCGTAGAAACCGAAGCGGCCACACCATCCGTTTTTCCACATCCATCTCAAGTTACGAACTGCGGCCGTGGAGTCGACCGTAAGGGACAGGAAACTCGCATAGGGAGCGACGACAATGTCCTTTAACGCATTCGGGTCCACCGCCAGGCCCGGTACGCCAAAGGCGGCGTACTGGTAGACACCTTTATGATCGCGGGCGCTGAAGGCCGCCTCTGAAATGCCCCAGGGTACATTTCTCTTCCTGGCATATTTCTGCTGGCAGGCTACCGCCGAGAGCATGCCCTCGTCCAGCATGGTGCCCGAATACGAGCGCATCCAGAGTGAGGGCATGAGGTACTCGAACATCGTCCCGGTCCAGGAGACCAATGCTGCCTCACCCTGTTCAAGTACCCGCGCTCTTCCCAGGTGAAACCAAGCTTCCTGTCTGATGTCGCCTTTTGCAATCGCAATAAAGGTGGCGATTCTGGCTTCGGAACCGAGCAGGTCATAAAAAGATCTTGCAGGTTGATGGGCGTCAACATCATATCCGACATGGAGAAGTTTCTTCTTCCGGTCGTAGAGAAAACGGAAATCCATCTCCTTGAGAAGTTCGTCGGCCTCCACTGCAAGACGTTGGAGCTTGTCGGAAAGTTCCACCGTTCGATCGAGGCCGGCGTTGAGACGTGATCGCAGAGACTGGATCGTTTCGGTTGCGCCACCACCTTCCGCTTGATGTGGCAGATCATTGAGCTGTCTTTCAAGGCAAGGGATGATCGAGGGCAGTGAGGCGAGGGTTATCTCCTGCTCCAGATCGTCTAACTGGAGCTTTCGGTACTCCGGCAAGAACCATGGTGCCAGAGTTTCCACACTGCTCCGCGCGTTTTCAATCCGCGAAAGGGTTTCCGATAGCCACCAGCTCAACTCGTCGGTTAAGGACCGGTCGTTATTACTGCCCTCCGGTTTCGGACCGCAAAGGACAGCCACAACTTCTTGAACTTGATTTTCCAGGTCGAGCAGTGACTTGATCCAGTCCGAAGGGCCATCGCCGATACTGTCGGCCCTTGAAGCCAGCTCTTGTATTTGCAAGATAACTTCAGGCGGGAGAGTCTTCTGGTTCACCAGTTGCTCGACAAGCGAAATATGGTCGCGGATACCGCGACAAAGTTCCCTGGGCAGGAGCGGTTCGTTGATTAGCCCCAGGCACGCCTGCTTTAACGTCCACAGACAGGCCGCAAGGTTTCCACTATCTACCGTGGAAACAAAGTTTGGGAGTAGCGGCTTGAGGGTTTGCACGTCATACCAATTCAGGAAGTGACCATTAAAACGCGGAAGCCGCTTTGCAGAGCTGATCGTTTCTTCAGTCTGTTGGATGAACTCGGCTAGCGTAAGATAGCCAAGGTGATGAGCTGCAAGGCGGGCGTTCAGCAGGATTCCGAGATTCGTGGGCGAGATGACATTCACCACAGCAGGTGGCGCTTCCTGGACGCGGTCAGGTATAAGCCAATGAACTCCAGCATTACTGAACTCGCGGAAGTATCTCCAGGTGGCAAGGGACGCAAGCCTCAGGAAGGCCGCGTCCTGTGGGCCCAACTGCTTCCTACGTTTGCGAGGCGGCTGATTAATCCATTTCGTAAACGCCCCGGCCAGCAACCAAAGGGTCAATAGGGGGGCGGCCACCAGTAATGCGGAAGGCCGAAGGAATGCCAGGGAGATACCCGCCGCCAGCGCGAACCAGGGGGTCAGGGCCAGGTAAGTCTCTACAGCCGTCTTCTTCTTGGTGCCCGCTTCTGCCTCGGCAGCTGTTTCCCACTCAAGCAGGTTTCTACGCGTGATAGCGAGGCGCGTAAGAGTTCTAACTATGGCGTCGAGCATTACGAACGCCTTATGGGGCAGGAACACCAACATGACAAGAACCTGCAAATGCCCCGTGACGAACGCGTTGGTACGCTCCTTCAAAAACCCACTAAAGTTTCTTGTCCCTCTGAGATGGAGCAGCGAGAAGAGCATTTCAACGTACGTTGGGGTCAACAGGAGCGTCAGGATGATTACCGTCCAGTAGGAGGCGCCGCCGGGAAAGACAAACCAGCCCGCCAATAACAGCACGAACAAGTTCAACTCGATCAGGCTTCGTCGGAGGTTATCGAAAATTTTCCACCGGGACAGCAACGTGACCGGATTAGGGACCTGCCTGCCAAAGACATTCGGTACGGTGGGCGAAAGCCATCGCAGGATCTGCCAGTCGCCTCTTACCCAGCGGTGCATTCGCCGGCAATAGGCGCTGAAGTGCGACGGATAATCATCGATAACTTCGACGTCAGAAACAAGTCCGGCCCTTCCGTAGACTCCTTCGATCAGGTCGTGGCTCAGTAGAGCGTTGGAAGGAAATCGATTGCCCAACACACGCTGGAAAGTGTCAACTTCATAAATCCCTTTACCAGTAAAACTGCCTTCGCCAAACAGGTCCTGATAGACGTCAGAGACGGCCCGCGTGTAGATATCGAACCCGGTCTCGCCGGAATATATGCTCGCCAGACGTGATTTGCGTGCAGATTCAATGCTGACGCCAACCCTGGGTTGCAGGATGGCGTACCCTTCAACAACTGTGTTGGTTCTTCTGTCAATCACGGCACGATTCAGCGGGTGAGCCAGCGTCCCGATGAGCTTATGAGCAGTATCCCGCGGCAGGCGCGTGTCCGAATCGAGCGTAATCACGTATCGAACCTGAGGCAAAATGGAGAGGTTCCCGACCTTTACCGGGAAGTTGTCGTCTTCGCCAAGGAGTAGCTTGTTCAGGTCAAGCAACTTGCCCCGTTTCCGTTCCCACCCCATCCACCTGTTCTCCCGCGGGTTGTAGACTCGATGACGATGAAAGTGGAAGAAGCCGCCCTGGCGGTCATCGGCGTACTTCACATTGAGTTGTTTGATGAGCGAACTGCACAATTTCACCAGGTCATCCTGTTCGTCGACGGGCTTGGACGTGTCAGGCGAGTCGGTCAACAAGGCGAAATGCAGATTGGGGTCACGATTTCCCAGGTAGCGGATCTCGAGAGCCTCGACAATATGCCGCACCTCCTTTTCGTTCAGCAGCAGGGAGGGGACAACGACAAGGGTCGAGAACTCGTCTGGAATGCCATCAGAAAAGTCCAGCCTCGGAAGCCGACGCGGGTGCACAAGCCGTATAGTCAATTGATTAATCAGACCAACCGCGGCCTGGCTTGCAGGGATCAATAACAGCAAACCCGGAATGAGAGGAATTACTGTCCCCAGATGCCATAGTAGAAGGAAGACCGCAACCAGAGTTGTAAGCTCGACTCCAGCAACGTAATAGACTTCCGGCCACTCGAGAATGAGGTCCTTTAGTCTCTTCTTCAGCGAAGGACAATAACCGCTAATTCTTTTCAATTTCAGGGCACCATGGTCCGTCAGGTAGAATCCGACATTGCTCCTGCGATCGACGGAGCGCTGATTCACTCCCCATTTCCGATCCTTGGCTTTCCGCGCGCAAAGGATAGCTCCCCTGGCAACCTCGACCTCACTCAACGTCGTGTGCTGGACCAAATCGGATAGTGCGTTCCGATACAGTTCGCGGCTTTCAAAATCCATACATGGATATGCCCCAGCGGGATCTGAGCGAAGGATATGGTCGACGATACTGTTTGTCTCGAAGAACTCCTTCCACTCCATCTGAGAAATGTCACGAAGGCTGGTGATTATCCTGGAGGGAAGCTCAGGGGGAATTTCAGGAAGGCCGTCCCCCGATTCCGGTGTGCCCATAAACGTCTCAGCAGCAATCCCGAGCCGTTCCAGCAATGCGAACTGGAGCAGTGGTTTCAGTGCCCAGAGTTCCGCCATTTCCAGGGTGACCACCTGTTGGACGCCGGCGACGTACTCACTGAAGGGGTCTTCTTCGAACCTGAACCCTGCCGCGATCAGGAAGCCGCTTGCGATCTGGTATGCCCGCGGAACAATTTCAGCCCCGTCTGGTGATGGCTGCAGGCTGGGCAGTTCCTGGAATGATTTCAGGGCATCCCGAACTTCTCTTGAAATCCCACGAAGGAAGCGCGCATTATCAAAAATCCAGCGTTGTTGTTCCGTGAAAGGTCGCTCTTCTGGAGTTGCCTCCTGGAGGAGTAACGAAGCTCGCTCCACAGCCGCCCGAGTTTTTTTCCACCGAAGTTTGAGAACCTTTCGACGCCTCCTTGGGCTGGCAGCAACCCATTTCCGGGCATGCCGCCTGCCGAGGGCCCGCAGCCACTGATTGCGAAATTCGTCCGAAGTCTGTTTCACCTGCTCTTGGTTGTCCAATGCCAACTCGAAATCACCGTGGCCTTTGGCGACTTCCGGAGTTTTCGGGCAGGTATAAGACTGGTCATCGAAAAATCGGGCCATAATAGAGCTCTTTAACTTTCTTACCGGTAACTAGCAGCCTGGAGTTCGAACATTCTTGAATAGCGTTCACCGCGCGCCATCAGCTGGCTGTGGCATCCATCCTCAACAATCTTTCCTCCCTCCAGCACCAGGATCCGGTCTGCCATGCGGACGGTGGAGAAGCGGTGAGAAATCAGCAGTGCAGTCTTGCCAATCGTCAGCTCGGAAAACCGCTCGAATACTTCGCGTTCAGAGCGGGCGTCAAGCGCCGCGGTCGGTTCATCAAGAATCAGCAACTGCGCATCCCGCAAGTAAGCTCGCGCCAGCGCAATTTTTTGCCATTCGCCCCCCGAGAGGTCCACACCGCCTTCAAAACGTCTCCCGAGCATCTGCTCGTACCGTCGCGGTAGCTTGTGCAACACGGCGTCAGCAAGGCTCTTGCGTGCGGCAATCGAGACCCGGCTGAAGTTATCAAGGTCGTCGATTTTCCCCATGGCGATGTTCTCGCGCCCGGTCATTTCGTATCGCATGAAGTCTTGAAAGATTACCGCAATTTCGCGGTGCAAATCTTCCAGGTGATAATCACGAAGATCAACTCCATCCAGCAGAATCCGTCCCGAAGTGGGATCGTAGAGTCGGGTGATTAACTTGACGAGCGTTGTTTTTCCCTGTCCGTTTTCACCTACCAGCGCCACCCGCTGGCCCGGCTCGATTCGCAGATCAAGGTTTTCAAGAACCGCACGAGTGGTTCCGGGATAGGCAAAAGTCACTTGTTCAAGTTCAAAGCCGTGGCGGATGGGCCTCGGCGCCGGGATCGCATCGGGTTTGGACTTCACTTTGGGTTCGATACGGAACAGGTTCAGGAAATCGGTAAGAAAGAGCGCCTGGTCGGCGATGCTTGTAAAACTGGAGAAGATCTGCTGAATGTTGCTGCTGGCGCCGGCGATGGCGGCCGCCAGGTAAACCAGAGATTTCAGCGAAAGATCTCCATGAACCGTCCGATAGATCACGAAGGCATAGGCGCCGTAATATGCGCTCGCACTCAGCAGCGAGAACAGCGAACTGGCCAGGAGCCTGCTCTTCGAAAGCGACACGTTTTGCTTGTAAATCTCATCGGAAAGGCGGGCATACCTGCCCGTCAGGTATTGGCTGAGCCCAAACAGCTTAAGTTCCTTTGCGCTTTCCTTGCTAGCCCCAAGCACACGCAGATAATCGAGCTGACGCCGCGAAGGAGTCTGCCGAAACCTCAGCGAATAGCCAAGAAACGCGAAGTGACTCTCGCCGACGAATGCTGGCAGAACGCCGATGATCAGAAGCAAGAGAATCCAGGGAGAAAAGACGCAGATGGTAGCGGAAAAAGTAACGGCTGTGACGAACTGCTGGAGGGCCCGGCCCACGGCTGGAATCATGCTGACCCGGTCTGTCGCCTGGACCCGTGCGCGTTCCAGCTTGTCGTAAAATTCCGGGTCCTCATAGGTTTCCAGGTCCAGTCTGGATGCATGGTCCATCACTTTGATGCTGACGTGCCGAATGAACTTATCGGCAAGGACGCTCTCGCAATAGTCAATCGTGCGGGAGAGAACGCTTCCACCGAGGGCCAGCCCGAATTCCGCCGCCACCAGCCACCAGAAAACAGGCGCCAGGGGTCGATGGGCGTTCACAACGGCGGCGACTTCGCCGATGATGGCAGCCGATACCGCCGCGATGCCAATCGGAATGAGTGCCGAGAGTACCTGCAACGCCAGGCCGGCCATCGCCACTCGCGGGCCAGCCTCCCACACAATGCGCAGCCCGGGCGGCACATTTTTCAGTGCCCTCAGGCGCTCCTTCCAGGCATTCCCAAAGGACTGTTTTGAAGGCTTTTCCTGCATACCGACCCTACACTTGGCCCCAATCGGCCCAAAAAACCTTAGAATGATTGAGATATTCTCCCCGCTTCGGTATCCACCACCATATCCAATGGCAATCCTGTTGCCTAATTCTCATTTGGGGTGGCTAGAATAACCATATTTCTTTTCATTGTCTTATAGCTACAGGTTCAGGGGCAAAAAGGTCGAGGCTGTGGAAATCCAGTAAAAACTACAGACTGCGTGAAATAAGAACCTGATTCTAGGTACGCCGGATGTTGGCTTCAGATCCCCCATGGCTTCCGCGAAATGCTTTGCTACCGCGACCGGTCTACGTCTTGATTGGAATCGCCAAACCCGGATTCTTGGTCGATGGCTGCCTGGATCATGCCCATGGTCATTCGAACACGTTAGGCCAGACTATTGGCACTTGAACAACCCGGAAGGCTATTACCCCATTTCGGAACTAGGGAGGCCATTCAACGGAGAGGGGGTATGTTTCGGTGGGTTCAAGAGAGAGGTCTGAAGAACTCCAACACCTGAGACTTGTTGGCGGAGAGGGTGGGATTCGTACCATGCCCACCCCCTTACAACACA
>OBLQ010000375.1_pt1 | contig 17135 bp, 8 predicted proteins | sample 1519881 | NCBI WGS metagenome assembly OBLQ01 (sample SAMN01911456, study PRJEB22533) | soil metagenome | biome: Soil | place: Malaysia | collected 2012-04-30 | depth DG_metagenome m | reverse complement strand
CCTTCGGGAAGACGCCGGTATGGCTCAGTTTGTAGAAGGCGAGTATATGAAGGCTGACGAATACGATGCCTTGCTTAACGACCCGGGCGACTTTTTTATGCGGGTGTATTTGCCTCGCACCATGGAAGCCTTTGAGCCTTTTCGAAAACTGCAGCCTTTCAGACGCGCCTTCGGGATGCCAAGGGTCTTCCTGGGACCCTGCATGCTGCCGGACGTGCAGGAGGCGTTTCAAGCAGTCATTGACGCGGGCAAGGAACTCGCGAAGTTTCGCGAGGCCGTGGAGGAAATCACAAGGGAAGCGCAGGCGGCGGGATATCCGCCGTTCTTGGGCGGTTTCGCCCATGCCCCCTTTGACCTCTTTGGCGATACGTTGCGCGGGACACACGGGATCATGATGGATATGTACCGGCAACCGGACAAGCTGCAGGAAGCGATGGAAGCCGTAACACCCTGGATCGTCGAGGGAGCCGTGGCCGGCGCGAATGCGTCGGGAATACCGGTCATCTTTATGGCTTTGCACAAAGGCGACGATAGCTTCATGTCCGATAAGCAATTTGAGACATTCTACTGGCCCGGATTGAAGAAGGTCATCTCTGGGCTTGTGGCGGAAGGGTGTGTCCCGCTGCTATTTGCTGAAGGTACCTATAACCGCCGTTTGGAGGCAGTGCAGGATCTGCCGGAACGTTCCGTCATCTGGTGGTTCGACCGCACGGATATGGCCCGAGCTAAGAAGATTCTCGGCGACAGAAACTGTATTGCAGGCAATGTACCGACCTCGCTGATGTGTACCGGAACGCCGCGAGAGCTGAAAGAGTATTGCCGAAACCTCATCGAGGTCTGCGGGAAGCGTGGCGGATATATTTTGACGGGTGGCGCGCAGGTTCACAATACGACGGCGGAAAACCTGCGAGCCTTGATGGAAGCTGCCAAAGAGTACGGCACCTATGAGTAGCGTGCAATGGCTTCAACATCGGCGGCAATTCGGAATAATCCCCGAAGTCATCAGAAGCCGCTAAGTCTGCCTTCATAAGGTGCCGGGAGGAGAGACCATGCTTTTGACTGAAATCGAGTTTCACGACGCGAGCACGTTGAAAGAAGCCTCGGAGTGGCTGGGGCGTTACGCGCCTGATGCCCGCCTGATGGCCGGTGGAACCGACCTGCTGGTGGACTTGAAAACGAGCCGATATGGCACGAGCCACGTTGTTTCCATCAATCGAATCGCGTCGTTGCGCGGCCTGACCACAACCAACGGAAGCCTGCGCATCGGAGCGCTCACCACCGCCACCGACCTTCTCAACTCGACTGTGATCTGGGAGCGATTTCCCGGCATCCGGGACGCCGTCAAGGATCTGGCCGTGCTGCAAATCCGCAACATGGCTACCATTGGAGGAAACCTTGCCGGCGCTGTTCCGTCGGGCGACCTGCCGCCCATTTTGATCGCGTTGAATGCCTCGGTGAATTTGTGGTCGGTATCCGGGGAGCGAGAGGTGCCGCTCGAGGATTTCTTTACCGGTCCGCGACAGACGGTCCGGAGGCATGACGAAATTCTCACGGAAATTCGCGTGCCTAACCCACCGGCGCGATTTGGCGCGGCGTATGTTCCTTTCGCCCTGCGAGAGGCCAATGGTTGCGCGGTGGCCTCAGTGGCGGCCAGCCTTCTGCTGGATGAGAAAGCCATCATTCGGGAGGCCCGCGTTTGCCTGGGAGCAGTGGCCCCAATCCCCAAGCTTGCGAAAGCGGTCAGTACAGTTTTGGTAGGCAAGATCGCAGACCAAGCAACCTTCGGCCGAGCGGCAGAGGAGGCCAGGCAAAGTTCCGTGCCTATTTCGGACGTCCGCGGTTCGGCTGACTACCGACGGAACCTCATCGCCGTTTTAACGCGTCGAGCTCTTGATAGCGCCCGCAAGCGGGCGCTGGGAGGTGCGCAATGATACGGACCCACAAGTTGACGGTCAACGATCAGGAACGGACCGTGGCGATTGCACCGGGCGAGCTTTTGGTGGATGTTTTGCGGGAAAAGCTGAATCTGACTGGAACCAAGAAGGGCTGCAACCTGGGCGACTGCGGCGCCTGCACCGTGCTGGTGGATGGAGAGCCGATGAACAGTTGCCTCTTGTTGGCGAGCCAAATGGACGGTAGAAAAATCACGACCATTGAGGGCCTGGCGCACAATGGGGAGCTTGCGCCCATTCAGAAGGCATTCATCGAGGAAGGCGGGGTGCAGTGCGGCTACTGCACTCCTGGGATGGTTCTCTCCTCGTCCGCGCTGCTGAACAAGAATCCGCATCCCACGGTGGAAGAAATCAAAGATGGCTTGGCTGGCAACCTGTGTCGCTGTACGGGCTACACGGGGATCATTCGAGCCGTTCAACGCTGCGAGAATTACCGAGACGATGGCACCTGCGCCAAGAAACAGGCGCCGGTGGCGGAGAACAGCCGTTTCACCAGCGTTACTCTACCCATGCCGCGTGTGGACTCGGCCGACAAGGTGACGGGCCGGGCGCGCTACACTGCCGATATTTCCCTGCCGAACATGGCGCACGGCAAAATTCTGGGTTCACCCATTGCCCATGGCCGGATCAAGCGAATCGATGTTTCGAAGGCCAAGGTGCTGCCCGGCGTTTTGGCGGTTATCACCGGAGCGGATGTGCCCGACACACAGCACGGTGTCTCGCCCGCCCGCTACGATGAATATGTTCTGGCGAAAGAGAAAGTCCTGCATGAAGGGGACCCCGTGGCGGCCGTGGCGGCCGTGGACGAACACACGGCGTTGAAGGCCCTGGAATTGATCGAAGTCGAATACGAAAAGCTTCCCGCAGTGCTGGACGCGATGGAAGCGATCGCCGAGGGCGCACCCCAACTTCACGAACGCTACAAGAGGAACATCAATACGGTCGTCGACCACGCGTTCGGTGATATCGACAAGGGCTTCGCAGAATCCGACTTCATTCGGGAAGAAACGTTCGTGGGAAACAATACTCAGCAAGTCCCGATCGAGCCGCATGCGTCGATGTCTTACTGGGAATACGACGGCACCCTGGTGCTCTATACCTCCACGCAGGCGCCGCACTACGTGCAGTACATGATGGCCCATGTGCTCCATATCCCGTTGGGCAAGGTGCGCGTCATCCGGCCCGCGGTGGGCGGAGGCTTCGGGTGCAAAGCGGCCACCTCCCCGCTCGATCTCTGCTCTGCCATCCTGAGCAAGATCACAGGGCGCCCGGTGCGCATGGTCTTTACGCGCGAGCAGATGATTCAGTACGGTCGTGGACGCCACAAGCAGCACATGAAGATGAAGCTGGGGCTGGACCGCAATGGCAAGATCAAGGCCTTCAAGAACGAAATCTATCTCGACGGCGGGGCTTACAGCTCGTTCGGAGTGGCCACGACATATTACGCGGGCAGCATGATGCCCACGCTGTATCACATTCCCAACTACAAGTACAACGGCTACCGTGTGATGACCAACAAGCCGGCGTGCGGCGCGTTTCGGGGCCACGGCGTGCCCCAGCCGCGTTTCGCCTTCGAATGCCTGCTCAATATGATGGCCGAAGAAATCGGAATCGACCCCATCGAGATTCGACTGCGCAACGCCATGACTCCGAACACGAGGACCGTGAATGATCTGGACATCAAGAGTTGTGAGTTCACGGCTACGCTCCAACAGGCGCGCGAGAAGTCGGGTTGGGGCGGAAGGTACGGAAAGCTACCTAAGGGCAAAGGCATCGGGGTGGGCGCGGGAGGATTCGTCTCGGGCGCCGGTTACGCCATTTATCGGGGACAAGTGCAGCTCTCGCACGAGAAACCGCCCGAGCATTTTGTCAAGAAATCCATCTTTCCCCACGCCAATGCTATCGTCAAGGTGAACGAGGACGGCATGGCGGTGATCGTGCTGATCGGGGCGGCCGAAATCGGACAAGGCGGCGATACAGTCATGGTGCAAGTGGCCGCCGAGGCGCTGGGCATTCCCACTTCGCGCATCCGCATTCGCAGCGAGGATAGCGACATTTCGCCCATTGATCTCGGCGCTTACTCCTCGCGCGTAACGCTCATGGGAGGCAACGCCGTCAAGGATGCGGCCATGGCCGTCGTGGATAAGATGAAGCCTTATGCCGCCGCGCTCTTGGATTGCCTTGAGTCCCAGGTTGCTGTGGGCGACGCCAAGATGTTTGTCTCGGGTGATAAGACACGCAGCGTGCCGTGGGAAGAAGTGGCCCGAAAGTATTTCAATGACCGGGGGCCGCTGCTCGGAACCGGTTGCTACAAACCACCGGAGGGCCTGGGCGGCGATTACAAGGGAGCCACGGTCGGCACCAGCCCCGCTTATTCCTTTGGAACCACCATCTGCGAAGTTTCGGTGGATCTCGAGACCGGCAAGGTGAAAGTCGAGAAATTCACTGACTTCCACGACTGCGGCACGCCCATCAATCCTCGCATGGCGCACGGACAGGTGGAAGGCGCCATGGTCATGGGTGCAAGCGAGACGGTCTTGGAAGACGTGCAGTTTGATTCGACCGGGCATATCTTGAACCCAAACCTACACAGCTACTTGATGATGACCATCAAGGACGCACCCGAAGTCTTTAGCGGCTTCGTTGACTCCTACGAGCCGGAAGGTCCGTTTGGGGCCAAGGAGATCGGCGAAGGCACGACGTGTCCCGTACTGGGCGCTGTGGCGCACGCCATCGCGAATGCGACCGGCGTGTGGGTCAAGGACTTGCCGATCACCCCCGAAAAAATCGTGAACGCCCTCCGCGCTAAGCGAGCGGTTCCGGAAGTCGTCGGCGCACAGGCGGACGACTGAGCGATCTCTGTGCGTACGACCTTGGCAACCGGATAGGCGAAATCTGTGGCATCCCGGAAGCCGGGGTAAGCTGCGTGACCCGCAGCTTCATTCAAGCTGATATCGGGCCCTCGTGACAGGAAAAGCGGGCCTGCGTCAGTTCGCACAACGATGAATTTTAAGATTTGAAGTTTCCGGGAAAGACAACAGCGCCTCCAAGAAGATTGCAGATGTGCTGAGCGCCACTTGGCCGATCGCTCCGGCCGTGTTAGCTGCTGCGTGCTTGTCTACTCAGCGCGAGGCGCGAGCAAGAGATCCTGCCGCAGGCTCGCCTTCCCGTGTCGTGCTGCGAGTTGGGACATCAACACGATCCGCGCGCTCCTCCGCAGGCGTTTATTGCAATCGATGTCTTGACCGCAGTAGACTTTCAGCTTCTCGTAGAGGTGATCACCCAAAAAAACACGTCTGACGGGGGGAGTCACGTATGGCGGAAGCAACGCAGCGAAAGCGGCCCGCGGAAGGCTCTGCGTACGGACGGCCTGCCCAGCATCCGGATCACGAACTCGTGCAAGTGGGTCCGGGCACGCCCTGTGGCGAGCTCTTGCGGCGCTACTGGCAGCCCGTGGCAGTCTCTGCGAATGTGACGGACCGCCCGCAAAATGTCCGCATCCTCGGGGAAGATTTGATTATCTTTCGTGACAAGAAAGGCCGTCCTGGTCTGCTGTATCCCCGCTGCATGCACCGCGGCACGACGCTCTTCTACGGCAAGGTCTCCGAAGAGGGCATCGCCTGCTGTTACCACGGTTGGCTCTTCGATGTTGAAGGCCGCTGCCTTCGGCAGCCTTGCGAACCCGACGGCGGCCGCAATCTTGATGTGGCGCGGCAGCCCTGGTATCCGCTCGAGGAACGCTACGGCCTCATTTTCGCCTACATGGGCCCGCTGGAAAAAAAGCCCGTCCTGCCCCGCTACGACATCCTCGAGGATCTCGGTCCCGACGAGGCCCTGCGCGCCCAAGTCGGCGCCTTCGGGGCTACAGGAGACAATAGCCTGGCAGTTGCTCCCTATAGCTGGCTGCACATGAACGACAACGTGATGGATCCGTTCCACGTGCAGGTGCTGCACTCGACTTTCAGCACCATCCAGTTCGTGCCTCAATTCGCCCTGATGCCCAAGGTCGAGTTTTTCGCGACGGAAGAGGGCGTATGCTACTCGGCCAAGCGCAGGCTCGACGACGGCCGCGAGTACGACCGCATCTCGTCGTGGCTGATGCCGAACATCATGTGCGTCCCCAATCCGGTCAACATCGAGCAGATCCGCGCCAATATGATCTCGTGGTCGCTGCCTGTTGATGATTCGCACTTCACCATGGCCACCGCGGCGCGCGTTCCCGGGTCCATGCCGGTCGCGTTCAGTGGTATCCGCTTGAGCGGCAAATTATGGAGCGAAATGACCGAGCGGGAACATCAGGACACGCCCGGCGACTACGAAGCGCAAGCCGGTCAGGGCCCTATCTCCCTGCACTCCGAGGAACACCTCGCGTCGAGCGATCGCGGGATCATCCTGCAACGCCGCATGTTGAAGGCGCAGATCAAAGTGGTGGCCGAGGGCGGCGATCCCATTGGCGTCACCTTCGATCCGAGCAAGGCTCTGGTCAAGCTCAGGTCGGGGAATTTCTATATTGCCCCCCGTCAAGTCTAGCCTGATAGAAAAACAGCGAGGAGACCTGAGCACGAGGGGAAACTTGGCTCCTCTTCCCGGCATCGTTTTCCCTACACTGTCTTAACAAGATTTTCGCGCTTGGCGTTGTGATAACAACCATGGGGACGGTTCATGTTCGGAATTAGCCCGTTTATCTCGGATACAACGTGTTTAGAATAGACTAATGTCTCTTGGTGCCGAGTCCTGAGAAGCGTATGTTTTTGAATTGACTGAATGAATTGCAGCAGCAAAGGAAAGCTGGCTGGTTGTCCAGCCAGGGAGGGTCTTTGACTCATGATGCAGACGCCCATGGATGCGCGCCGTCGCGCAGTCATTGAAGGGGTTCGTCCAGAAATCGATTCCGGTCGATTCGCGATCAAACGCGTGGTTGGGGAAAACGTCGTCGTGGAAGCGGACGTCTTCGCCGATGGACACGACCAACTTGCGTGCCGCGTACTATATTGGCAGGGCACAGATCGCGATCCTCAGTCATCCCCGATGGAGCTGCTTGTCAACGACCGCTGGCGGGGCGAATTTCGCGTCTCTCAAATCGGAACGTATCGCTACACGATAGAGGCGTGGGTCGACCGCTTCAAGACTTGGCGCGGCGACTTGATAAAGCGAATCGCTGCGGGACAACACGTTCAAGTCGAACTGCTGATCGGAGCCGGGCTTATTGAGGATTCGGCCGAGCGCGCAGCGACCCCTGATAGCGGGCCGCTCCTGAAATGGGCGCGCCGGCTACGTGAAGCCGCGGATCAAGAGTCCGGCAAGTCGATCGCTTTGGAAGAAGATTTGCTGCCGGTGATGGAGCGCTATCCCGATCCCCATCTCGCGAGCCGCTACCACAAAGAATTGATGGTAACGGTCGATCCGCCCAAAGCGCGTTTTTCTGCCTGGTACGAGATTTTTCCTCGTTCCTGCGCTCCCGACGGAGGCCACGGCACTTTACAGGACTGCGAGGGGCGGCTTCCCTACATTGCCTCCATGGGCTTCGACGTAGTCTACCTATCGCCGATTCACCCGATCGGGAGCACCTATCGAAAAGGCAAGAACAACTCGATCGTAGCAGAACCCGACGATGTGGGCAGTCCCTGGGCGATTGGGTCGAAGGAAGGCGGGCACAAGTCGATTCATCCACAGTTGGGCACTCTGAAGGATTTCCGCCAATTTGTCTCCAAAGCCCGAGAACAGGGACTGGAAGTTGCACTCGATATCGCGTTTCAATGCTCGCCGGATCACCCCTACACTCGCGAACATCCCGAGTGGTTTAGGAGGCGGCCCGACGGCACCATTCAGTACGCGGAGAATCCCCCGAAAAAATATCAAGACATCTATCCGCTCGATTTCGAGACTTCGGAGCCCCTCGCGTTGTGGAACGAATTGAGGAGCGTCTTTCAATTCTGGATGGATCAAGGAGTGCGTATTTTCAGGGTCGACAACCCGCATACGAAGGCATTTTCCTTCTGGGAGTGGGTCATCGGAGAAATTAAGGCACGGCATCCGGAAGTGATCTTCCTTGCCGAAGCTTTTACGCGGCCTCACGTCATGTTCCGGCTGGCCAAACTCGGTTTCTCCCAATCCTACACGTATTTCGCCTGGCGGAACACCAAGCAGGAGTTGGCGGACTACTTCGCCGAGATCACCCAAACGGAAGTACTGGACTACTTCCGTCCCAACCTTTGGCCGGCGACGCCGGACATTCTTCCGGAATTCCTGCAAGTTGGGGGGCGGCCCGCGTTCATGATCCGCTTGGTCCTGGCGGCCACGTTGGGAGCCAACTATGGAATCTACGGTCCCGCCTTCGAGCTGTGCGAGAACGCAGCCATCGCGCCCGGCAGTGAGGAATACTGCCACTCCGAAAAGTACGAAATCAAGCAATGGGACTTGAATGCGGCCTGGAGCTTGAAGGACTTCGTCGCGCGGGTCAACGGAATTCGAAAGGAAAACGCGGCATTGCAGAGCGATCGCACACTCCGATTCCACCAAACGGATAATCCGGTGCTCCTGTGCTTCAGCAAGACGACCGATGATCTTTCCAACGTGATCGTCGTCGTTGTGAATCTTGATTTCTCTCACACGCAGAGCGGTTGGGTGAATTTGGACCTGAGGTCTCTTGGAATCGACGCGGATCGCGCATATCAGGCCCATGACTTGCTTAGCGATGCGCGTTATCTGTGGCAGGGACCCCGGAATTACGTGGAATTGACGCCCGGAACCTTGCCGGCGCATGTTTTCTGTCTGCGCCGGTGGGTTCGTACGGAACGAGATTTTGATTACTATCTTTAGACGAATGGTTCCGCGGGCGCCATCGTGGCGATTTGAAGACGGGGATGAGGAGGACGGGCTATGCAATCGGCCCTGAGCGAATTTGATCTTTACCTGCTCGCCGAAGGAACACATAGCCGCGCTTACAACAAGCTCGGCGCTCACGCCGGTGAATCGGGCGGGCGTCAGGGCGTGCAGTTCGCTGTCTGGGCGCCTAACGCCGAACGTGTGTCCGTCGTGGGCGATTTCAACGATTGGACTGCCGATGCAAACGCCTTGACGCTCAAGGCGGCCGGCGTTTGGGAATCCTTCGTGCCTGATGTGAACCCCGGCGCACTGTACAAGTATCACATCGTCTCTCGCTTTCGAGGGTATACGGTCGACAAAGCGGACCCTTATGGCTTCGCAGCCGAGATTCGACCACAAACCGCTTCTCGAGTTTGGAACCTGGACAGCTACCACTGGCAAGACGAGTCGTGGCTGGCGAACCGGATGGAACGCAAATCCCTGAGTTCCCCAATTTCTATTTACGAAGTGCATCTCGGCTCATGGAGGCGGGTGCCGGGAGAAGGCAACCGTTGGCTGACGTACCGCGAGATGGCACCCTTGCTGGCCGACTACGTGAACGACGTGGGCTGCACTCATGTCGAGTTCCTGCCGGTCATGGAGCATCCCTTCGACGGCTCATGGGGCTACCAGGCGATCGGATATTTCGCGCCAACGAGCCGCTTCGGGACCCCTGCCGATTTCATGTACCTCGTGGATTACCTGCACCAGCGCGGCATCGGAGTCATTTTGGACTGGGTACCTGCGCACTTTCCGAAAGACGAGGCCGGTCTTGGCTACTTCGACGGGTCGCATCTTTACGAGCACGCGGATCCGAAACAGGGAGAGCATCCTGATTGGGATACGTTCGTGTTCAATTACGGCCGCAACGAGGTGCAAAACTTCCTCATCAGCAATGCCCTGTTCTGGTTTGACAAGTATCACGCCGACGGCCTCCGCGTGGACGCCGTGGCCTCCATGCTGTATCTCGACTATGGCCGGCGCGAGGGGGAGTGGATACCGAACCGTTACGGCGGCAAGGAAAACATAGAAGCCGTTCACTTCTTGCGAGCGTTGAACGAAACAGTCTACAGCGCGTTTCCGGACGCGATGATGATTGCGGAAGAATCAACGGCATGGCCACAGGTGTCGCGGCCGACCTACGTCGGCGGTCTGGGATTCGGCATGAAGTGGAATATGGGCTGGATGCACGACGTGCTGAATTACATGTCGCAAGATCCGGTCTTTCGCAGCTATCGTCACCACCAGATTACGTTCGGGCTGCAGTACGCCTTCACCGAAAATTTCGTTCTCCCCTTTTCGCACGATGAGGTCGTCTACGGCAAAGGCTCGATGCTCGCGAAGATGCCCGGCGATGAGTGGCAGAAATTCGCCAACCTGCGCCTCCTCTACGGGTTCATGTTTGGCCATCCGGGCAAGAAGCTCTTATTTATGGGCGATGAGTTCGGCCCATGGTCGGAGTGGAATCACGATGCGAGCATCGAGTGGCACTTGCTTGATGATCGCAGGCGCCGCGGCTTGAGACGCTGGGTTCGCGACCTCAATACCTTGTACCGAGGTCAACCGGCACTCTACGAATTGGATTTCGAAGCGGCTGGATTCGAATGGGTGGATTGCAGTGATTCGCAGAGGAGCGTAATCAGTTTTATCCGCGTCGGTCGAAATCGAAATGACCAGCTACTTTTCGTTTGCAATTTCACGCCTGTGGTAAGAGCAAACTACCGCGTGGGGGTGCCGCTGGGAACTGCTTGGAAAGAGGTCCTCAATAGTGACGCCCCTCTCTACGGTGGAAGCGGTCAGGGAAACTTCGGGGGTCTGCAGGCTGCTCCGCTCTCGATACATGGGCGGCCCTTCTCGTTAAACATGACGCTTCCTCCTCTAGGCGTCGTTGTGTTCCAACCCCAACTCGGGAATACTGATTGAGACTTTAGGATAAAACAGGGCGTGATGACGAAACGGCACGGCAGTGCGGCGGATCCTCTTTGGTACAAAGACGCGATCATCTACGAGTTGCACGTCCGCGCGTTTAAGGATAGCAATGGCGACGGAATCGGCGATTTTCCCGGACTGCTCCAGAAATTGGATTATCTTCAGGACCTTGGCGTCACCTGTCTGTGGCTGCTGCCCTTCTTTCCTTCGCCGCTCAAGGACGACGGTTACGATATCTCCGACTACCTCGGCGTCCATCCGATGTACGGCACGATCGAAGACTTCCAGACATTTTTGAACGCCGCTCACGACCGCGGGCTACAGGTGGTAATCGAACTCGTCATCAATCACACGTCCGAGCAGCATCCCTGGTTCCAAGCTGCCCGCGAGGCTCCCGCCGGCTCGACCGAACGCGACTTTTATGTATGGAGTGATACGGACCAAAAATACCGAGGCGCCCGGATTATCTTCACGGATACCGAAAAGTCTAATTGGACGTGGGATCCAGTCGCCAAGGCTTATTACTGGCACCGGTTCTTTTCGCACCAGCCTGATCTCAACTACGACAACCCAAGAGTCGTCGAAGAAGTGCTCAAGGTTTTGCGGTACTGGTTGGACATGGGAGTGGATGCCCTGAGGGTGGACGCCATTCCCTATCTGGTGGAGCGAGAAGGAACGAGTTGCGAGAATCTTCCGGAGACGCACGCCGTAATCAAGGCGCTTCGGCGAGAGATTGACGCGAATTACTCCGGCCGTATGCTCCTTGCGGAAGCGAACCAGTGGCCGACCGACGTGCGCCCGTATTTTGGTGATGGGGACGAATGCCACATGGCCTTTCATTTCCCCTTGATGCCGCGCATCTATATGGCTCTGCGCCAAGAAGACCGACTGCCTATCACCGACATCATCGCGCAAACGCCGAGCATCCCCGAAAGCTGCCAGTGGGGTCTTTTCCTGCGAAACCACGACGAGTTGACACTGGAGATGGTGACGAATGACGAGCGCGATTACATGTACTTGGCCTACAGCGCCGATCCAAGAATGCGCATCAACCTCGGCATCCGCCGGCGCCTGGCGCCCCTCGTCGACAACAATCGTAGACGAATCGAGCTTTTGATCAGCCTGCTCTTCTCTTTTCCGGGTTCTCCGATTCTCTACTACGGCGACGAAATTGGGATGGGTGACAACATTTATCTTGGTGACCGCAACGGCGTCAGAACCCCGATGCAATGGAACGGGGACAGGAACGCCGGATTCTCCACGGCGACGCCGGCGCGCCTGTACAGTCCCGTGATTATGGATCCAGTCTGGGGATACGAGGCGATTAACGTGGAGGCTCAGCAGAGCGATCCATCCTCGCTTTTGAACTGGATGCGCAACATGATCGCTTTGCGCAAGCTCTTTCGGGTGTTCGGGCGCGGCAGCATTGAATTTCTCGATCCGGCGAATCGCAAGGTGTTAGCCTATCTACGAAGGGATGGAGACGAGCGAGTCCTGTGCGTCGCGAATCTTTCGCGGTTCGCGCAACCCGTGGATTTGGACCTGTCGCAATTGGACGGAATGGTTCCCATCGAGATGCTAGGGTACGTGGAATTCCCCGCCTTGGGCCAGCAGCCCTATCGACTGACAGTGGCTCCGTACGGCTTCATGTGGCTGGAATTGCACCCCAAGCCAGACACCAGCGCTGTGGGTGTGGACCTCATGCAACATACGCCGCTGGTTTTTGCGAACAACGGTGGAAGTATCCTCGAAGGCGCGGAGCGCCACCGTTTCGAGACCACGTATCTGCTGGGGTATCTACCGACGCAACGCTGGTTCGCTGGGAAAGCTCGTCAGATAAAGGCGGCGCTAGTTCTGGACTGGGCCGTTTTGGAACCATCGAAATCAGTAATGGCTCTGGTGGAAGTGCAGTACGCCAGCGGAGAGCCCGAGACTTACCTACTTCCGATCGGAGTGACTTTGGGCGAGCGCGGGGAAGAACTCCGCCGCACGGCCCCGAACGCTGTGATCGCGCCGGTCGTGGCGCAGGGAATTTCGGGTTTGCTTCACGATGCCGTGCTCGACGATGACACGTGCGGGGCGTTGCTTGCGCTGATCGAGAATGGTGAAGAGATACCCGCGCATCACGGTTGTATCCGAGGAGTACGGGGGACTGCTTTTCAAGAGGTCGTGGGGTGTGCAGGGGGTCCTTTACAGGTGCGACGCGGCTCCGCAGAGCAAAGCAACACGTCGATCCTGTACGGAGATCGCTTCATCCTGAAGCTATTCCGCCGCCCAGAGGCGGGCGTGAATCCCGATTGTGAGATCGGAAGGTACCTAACCGAAAAAGTGGGCTTTGATCGGATTCCGCCTTTCGCTGGTTCGATCGAGTACGCACCGGCAGACGACGGCCAACCCGCCACGCTGGCTATGCTGCAGGGCTTGGTTGTAAACGAAGGCGACGGATGGAAGTGGACGATCGAGGAGCTCGATCGCTTCTACGAAATCTGTGCTCCTCTCGCGATTCCGGAGAACCTGAGCGCTGAACTGGGGAACAGTGCCATGGAGCTTGCTGAAGCTCCGCCATCTCAACTGGCGCGAGATCATGTCGGCATGTATCTCGATGCTGCCGCCGCGCTCGGGCGGTGCACGGCGGAGCTGCATCTGGCGTTGGCATCACCGACCGATGATCCTGCTTTTTCGCCTGAGCCTTTGGAGCCTGAAGATCTGCGAGCATTGGTGGCGGACGTTCGCCAGCACGAATCGACTGTCTTCGACATGCTAAAGGACCGCGTGCCACTTTTGCCCGATGAAGTCATCGAGATTGCCGGGACCATCTTCAGCCGACGCCGCCGGATTTTGCAGCGCCTGGAAGCATTGGCGGGTTCGAATCTCCGGACGCAGCGCATCCGAATTCACGGAGACTATCATCTCGGGCAAGTATTGCGGGTCAAGACAGATTTTGTGATTCTGGACTTTGAAGGCGAGCCGGCCCGCCCGTTCGCGTCTCGGCGCTCCAAGCAGAGCCCACTGAAGGACATCGCTGGCATGGTGCGTTCCTTCAGCTACGCAGCTTATGCGAGTCTGATCGGATACATTGCAAGACATCCCGGCGATTTTGCAAAACTCGAACCCTGGGCGCAGCTTTGGGAGCGCTCGGCTTCTGCGGAATTTCTGCGTGCTTACCGACACACGGTCGGGAATGCGGAGTTCGTACCTGCCAGCACCGAAGATTTTCGATTGCTTCTCGATACGTTCTTGCTGGACAAGGTGCTGTATGAAGTGCTCTATGAGCTGAACACTCGTCCAGGGTGGCTACGAATCCCGCTGATGGGAATTCTGTCGTTGCCCTGGTGAGTTCTTTGGGGACCTAGAGGCTGCCCGGGTGCGGGACTACCGTCGCGGCCCGGTACCGTTTGAAGAAGCCAAACGCCTGAGGGTCGGACCTTGGAAGTGGACTCCGTCGCGCAACAATCGAGCCCAAGTATCGAACAAATCGATCGCGCTGACCTTGTGGTCGGCATTCTCGCCGATCTGAGTCAGGACATCGTCGCTTCTGTCTGCGAAGACCTTCTAACGATTCCGGGAAGCCCACGAATCGTCGTTCTGCACAGTCCCCGTATTTCTGATTCAGCGTCGGCAGGCTCCGAATTTTCCATGCAAGACCCCTCTTTGTTTCTGATTCCGTGGTCGCCGCAGGCTCAGAGTTCCCTGGCCACACCAGTGGAGGACAGTTTGGCGGCTTACCACTCTATTTTCGCCATCGCCGAGCGGCTGGGAGCGCGCGGGTGCAGTGTCATTGCCTCCCAGCTGGAAGATGCAGCGTCGAAATGGGTCTGCCGGTTAACGGAGCCCCTACTCGAAATGAGCTTTGATTTCGTCGCGCCCTGCTACGCCCGTCGGAAATTTGAGGGATTGTTGAACAACAGCATAATTTCTCCGCTGATGAGAAGTCTCTACGGAAAGCGAATTCAGAATCCGATGGGACCGGATTTAGGGGTTTCGCAACGGCTCTTCCGACAGCTTTTGACCGCAGATCAGAACGGGAAACTAGGTACGCGCGGAATGCATTTGCTTGCGTCACTCGTCCCGGAAGGCCTTTGCACGAACCTGCAAGCGTGTCAGGCCTATCTCGGGACGCGCATTTATCCGCCCGTAGACTGGACACACGTGAGTTCGCTGATCGCGGAGATTCTGGGCCCCGTTTTCCTCACCATGGAGAGAAACGCTGCGTGCTGGCAAAGAACGCGCTTCTCAAGCCCGGTGAAGGCGCTGAACGAGCCTCGACCCGTGCCGCAGACGACCGGAACCGTGGAAATCGGTCGGATGGTGAATTCGTTCCAACTAGGCATCCGAGACTTGCAAGAAATATGGGGATTAGTTTTGCCGCCGGCCTCGCTGTTGGAGATCAAGAAACTGTCGCGCCTGACGCCAGAGCAGTTTCATATTCCCGACGAACTGTGGGTACGTATCATCTACGATTTTGCGCTGGCGCATCGTCTAAGGACGATCAGTCGCGACCATCTCCTCCGTTCGCTGACGCCATTGTATCTGGGCTGGGTTGCCTCGTATGCTCGTGAATTAGAAACCACCGAAGCGACAGCGGTCGAACAACGGCTCGAGCACCTATCGCTCGCCTACGAGGCGGAGAAACCATACCTGGTATCACGATGGCGTTGGCCTGATCGCTTCAATCCGTAGGTCCGCAAAGGAGGGATTCATGTGGGACCAAGTCAAGAATGCGTTGCACCAGTCGACGACCGGATTTGTCACCAGGCTCGCAAGCCTGCTGCCGGGGTTCGTAGCCCTCATAGTGGCATTGCTGATTTCCCTTGTCTTGGCTTGGATTGTCGCGGTCGTGGTGCGACGATTGCTTGCGAGTATGCGGTTCGATGAACGGCTGGCTCGCTGGGGCCTTTCCTCTACAGCGGAATGGTCGCCCTGGAGACGCCCCACACTGCTGGTGTCGAGAGTAGTCGCCGGCGTGATTATCGCAAGCGGCTTCCTCATTGGTATTGCGGCCTTCGATTCTGACATGACCTCTTCGTTGGTGCGCAGCATCTTCGCCTACGTCCCGAATTTGATGGGCGCCATCCTTGTCCTGTTGGTCGGAACGTTCGTTGCTCGCTTCGTTTCCCGAAGTGTATTGATAGGAGCTGTCAATTTGAATCTGGGCTACGCGCGCCTGCTGGGCGTCGGCATCAAGTGGCTCGTGATGGTATTAACGATTGCGATGGCGTTGGTACACCTCAGAATTGCCGTCGGCATCGTTGAGCTTGCCTTCGGCATTCTCTTTGGTGGAATTGTCTTCACTTTGGCGCTCGCGGTCGGCCTTGGATCCAAGGAACTTGTAACCAAATCGCTCGAACGAGACGCGGGGAAGCCTCCAGCGGAGACGGTCGAGGAACCGTTCCGTCATTTGTAGTGGAAGGCTACGGCAAGATCAGCGTACGTAACAGATTCAAGCATCGGGAAGGCCGGCTCAGCCTGCGGTCCACAGAATCGCGAAACCACATGATTCGCTTGTAATCTTCTCGCTCTTGCTGGAAGCAAGATCCTGATTTAATAGGAATGTAAAAGGCATGCAGAGCAACGCACACCTGCCGCTCGGCGCCACGTACTCGTCGCACGGCAACTGTGATTTTCTCCTCTGGGCTCCCCGGGCAAAGAAAGTCGATGTCCATATTCTGGGCGCCGAAGACCGATTCTGCCCGATGAACTCGCTGCCCCGCGGTTACTTTCACGCGCGCGTCGAGCGTGCCGATCCTGGCACTTTATACCGCTACCGGCTCAACCGTGAAATCGAACGGCCGGACCCAGCATCGCGTCTTCAGCCCCAGGGAGTGCACGGCCCCTCAGAGGTTGTAGAGGGCCGCTTTCCGTGGGAGGACGACTCGTGGCGCGGCGTTCCGCTGCGGGACTTTGTGCTCTACGAACTTCACGTAGGCACCTTTACGCAACAGGGCGATTTCGAAGCCGTTATTCCCCGGCTACCAGACCTCAAGGCGCTAGGGATTACGGCGCTTGAATTGATGCCCGTCGCGCAGTTTCCTGGGAATCGCAATTGGGGCTACGACGGCGTCTATCCCTTCGCCGTGCAACAATCCTACGGCGGGCCTGTTGGGCTGAAAAGATTGGTGAATGCATGCCACCGGCAAGGCATCGCACTCGTATTGGACGTCGTTTATAATCACCTCGGGCCCGAGGGAAACTATCTGGCGGATTTCGGTCCCTATTTCACGGACGCATACCGGACGCCCTGGGGTGAGGCCGTCAATTACGACAGGGCACAGAGTGACGAGGTCCGCCGCTTTTTTGTCGAGAATGCTCTCCATTGGATCACCGAATTCCACATCGATGCCCTCCGGTTGGACGCCGTGCATGCGATCATTGACCCATCGGCTCGGCCGT
>OBLQ010000374.1_pt1 | contig 17165 bp, 16 predicted proteins | sample 1519881 | NCBI WGS metagenome assembly OBLQ01 (sample SAMN01911456, study PRJEB22533) | soil metagenome | biome: Soil | place: Malaysia | collected 2012-04-30 | depth DG_metagenome m | reverse complement strand
GCGCACACGCCGCGCGCTGCGTCGCGCGGGCTACGTGGCGGTGTCCAGCTCGCGCTACGGATGCAACCATGCCCGCGGCGAGCGCTTCTGCTATTCGCGGTTGCCCGTCGTGCAATCGACGTCGCGTGCCGCCTTCGACGCCATGATTTCGTCGGACCGCGTCCGCCTGTGGAAGGGCTACGCGCGTGCCGCGCTGGTGGGAACGGTACGAAGCGTCGCGGGTGACGGGCTCTTCCGCGTGCTGCGCAGGGCCGGGTCATGAACATTCTCTTCTTCGCCAGCGCGGCTGTCATCGTCTACACGTACGCCGTCTATCCCCTGATTCTGGTGGTGTGGGCGCGCATGCGATCGCGCCACGTGGAAAAGCGCTACCGGCAGATTCCGGTGAGCGTGGTGGTGGCGGCGCGCAACGAGGAATTGAACATCTCAGCCCGCATCGAGAATCTGCTCGCGCAGGAGTATCCGCGCGATCTGGTGCAGATCATCGTGGTCTCCGATGGTTCGACGGACCGCACGGCGGAACTCGCGCGACTGCACGCGGTGGACGGCGTGCAATTGCTGGAATGCTCGTCCCCGGTGGGCAAAGCCACGGCACTCAATCTCGGCGTGGCGGCGGCCACCAACGACATCATCGTATTCGCGGACGCGCGCCAGCGTTTCAGTCCCAACGCCATCGCCGAACTGGTCAGCATGTTCCACGATCCCGGGGTGGGCGCGGTGAGCGGCGAATTGATTCTGGTGGCGGGAGAGCAGACCGGGGAAGTGCACGAGGGAGTCGGCCTGTACTGGCACTACGAGAAGTTGATCCGGCGCAACGAGAGTGCGATTTCATCGGTGGTGGGCGCGACCGGATCGATTTACGCCGTGCGCCGCGAGCTGTACGAGCCGCTGGCGCCCAACACACTGCTCGACGACTTTCTGGTGCCGATGCGCATCGTACTGGCCGGCTATCGCGTCATCTTCATTCGCGCCGCGCGCGCGTTCGACTTTTCGTCCGCCACGGCATCGCGGGAGTTCGCGCGCAAGGTGCGAACACTGGCCGGCAACTTCCAGGCCGTGGCCATGGAACCGCGCCTGCTGGACCCGCGGGCCAACCCCGTCCTCTTCCAGTTCATCTCGCACAAGCTGCTGCGGCTGGTGGTGCCGTACTTCTGCATTGCAGCGTGGGTGTCCAGCGGGTTGATTCCACACCCGTTCTTTCATGCGGTGTTCGTCGCGCAGACGCTGTTCTATGCGGTTGGATTTCTCAATCTGACACCGCTGCGGTCGACGCGCGTGGGCGCGCTGTCCCGGATTTCGTGGACGTTCATCGTGATGAACGCGGCCGCGGTGGCGGCGTTGTGGGTCTACCTGACGCGCCAGGAACACGCCGTCTGGCGCAAGTCCTAGCCGCGGGCTGCGAGAATTTCCAGATATCGAAGCAGGAGATCGACTCCGCTGGCCGTTGCGCCGCGCGTCTGGTAGCCGGGGCCGGTCCCGTCGTTCCACGACGAACCCGCAATGTCGATGTGTACCCAGCGCGTCGTGCCCGCCGACGTTCCGATGAGGGCGCCCGCCGTGATCGGGGACGCGTTGCGGCCGCCGTAGTTCTTGTAGTCGCTGACATCGCCCTTGATCATGGCTTCGAAGCGGTCATCGAGGGGCAGCGGCCACACCGGCTCGCCGGAACGGTCGCCGGCCGCGCGCATGTCGTCGATATCGCGCGGTGAATTGCCCATGATGCCGGCGATACGCGTTCCCAGTGCGATCAGCACACCGCCCGTGAGCGTCGCCATGTCCACGATCACGTCCGGGCGATAGTGGGACTTCGCGTATGCGACCGCATCCGCGAGAATCAGCCGCCCCTCCGCGTCGGTGCTCAGCACTTCGACGGTTTTTCCCGACGCCAGCGTGATGACGTCTCCGGGACGGAAGGCGCCGCCGCCGGGCATGTTCTCGACGCAGGGAGCCAGCGCCACCACGCGCAGCGGCAGTTTGCTCTGTGCCGCCAGCGAGGTCGCCGCCAGCACGCTGGCTGCGCCCGCCATGTCGCTCTTCATCTCGTGCATGTGTTCCCACGGTTTTATGGAAATTCCGCCCGAATCGAACATGACGCCCTTGCCCACCAGACACACCAGCGGACGGCGTGTGTTCGCCATGCCGTATTCCGCGATCAGGAAGCGCGGCGCCTGGCGGCTTCCGCCGCCCACGGCCAGCACGCCGTTCATTCCTTCCTGCGCAATGGCCCTCTCCGTCAGAACACGGCACCGGAGTCCGTGCTTCACGAGCGCGCTGCGGGCGTCGTCCGTGAAGACCGAGGGCGTGAGTACGTTCGCGGGCTGGTTCACCCAGTCACGGACGCGCGTCATCCACGCGACGAGCTGTTGCGCGCGGCGAAGATGCGGAGAAATGGATCGCGCCGGCTGTGCGCACAGGAGTGTGGCGCGGGTGAGCGACGCCGCCGGAGATTTTCCCACCCGGTACGTAGCGAGTCCGAACGCCTTGGCCATGGCGTGTGCGGCGGCTCCCGCGTCCAGAGTTCCGGCGACGGTGTCGTCCAGGTACACGGCGACGGACGGCGCGCGGTGGGTGATCAACAGGCGCGCCGCGACTCCCGCCGCGTCCGCGAGATTTTCGGCGTTTGCCTGCGTGCGGTCTCCCAGACCAAGCAGCACCGTGTGCACCAGGCGCCGCCCGCGTTTGAGCGACGCGATGCGGGTTTCGCCGCGGTCAGCCTTGAAGCCATCCATGAGCAGAGCGGCGACGCCGCCGAATGAGCGATCCAGTCGCGACGCAACCACGGAGAGCCGCCGGGTTCCGCGGTACACGCCAAGCACCAGCGCGTTTTCCGTAACCGACCCGGTCGGGGGGCGAACTCCAACGTGAATCATGAATGCTCCTGTGAAACGGGAACGCTAGAAACCGTACGAGACACCGGCGCTGATATAAAAGCCGGTGTAGTCGACGACGAAATTCGCATTTTCGAAATCTCCGGTTTCAGGATCGTACACCTTCAACTGTCCAAAATGATCCTGCATCAGCTGAACCCGGGCTTCCGTCGACAACGCCCATCGGTCCGCGAAGTAGTAGAGAACTCCTCCCACTGCGTGAACACCGCCCGCGAAATCCCACTCGCTCGCGTTCGTCGGGACGCCGGGAATTTCGTCCGTGTAGGGCTGGCCGGTGTCCGTCTCGACGCGTGATTCCTTGAACGTCTCATGGGGAAGACCCACGCTGAACCCGGCGCCCAGGTAGGGCTGGAATTCATTCAGGGCGGCGTCGGCGAAGTAGTAGACGCCGGAGAGCTCCAGGGTGATCAGCTCCACCTTGAACTCACGGTTGAAGTTGATTTCCGGCAGGGGAATGGTGTCGGGCACGCCGGGGACCTGCGGGACCATGTTGCCGGTACTGGTGGATTTCACGAACGAAACCGCGCCGTTGACGCGGACGCCGAAACGGGGATGGGGCTTGTGCATGTAGCAGCCCTCAATGGTGAGTCCGGTGCCGAAATCCTTGGTGTTGACCTCGAAGGGAGGCTTCACCCGGCCGTCCAGGAACTGGATCATCTCGTCGTTGGTTGCGCCCCCGAAGGCCCCCACCCGCAGGGCGAACAGGCTCTGGGGGATGGGACCACTGTACTTGTGCGGCTTGAGGATAGGCTCGGCCGGGGCCGGCGTCGCGTGAAGGTAGAGCAGCGCGCCCATCAGGAGCGCCAGCCGTCGCATTGTCATATCCTGTCCTCCGGATTGCTTGCGGTGGGGTTCACACTTCTTAGTCGGAATCCGTTGCAAAGTCAACGTGTTGTTTGTATGGTTGCGGTCGAATCAAACGATGCAACCGCCGGTCGTGACGCGTCTTGCCGTACCTTCCGGTTCCCAGGGAACGCGCCCCGGGGCGCGTGGTCTACCCAGACAAAGGGCCGGTTTGAAGAAAATCCTCTTCGTTTGCTCGGGCAATACCTGTCGAAGTCCTCTTGCGGAGGCGATCGCGCGCAAGCTCCTGCCCGCGCGTCTCGACTTCGAGGTCGAGGTGACCTCGGCGGGTACGTCGGCGGCGGAGGGCAGTCCTGCGTCGCAGAATTCCATGGAGGTGGCTGCGCAGCACGGCTTCGACCTGTCGGGGCATCGTGCGCGTGCATTGGCCCAGCGTATGGTTCAGGAAGCGGATCTGATCGTCACCATGGGAGTCCGGCACCGGGACGCGGTGGGCGAACTCGACCCCGATTCTCTGGAGAGCACGTATCTCCTCACCAACTTCTCCGACCATCATCTGGGCGACATCCCCGACCCCATCGGTTCGGGGGCGGTGGTGTATGAACGCACGTACCTGGTGATTCACGATTGCATCGAATCGATGGCGGCCAAGCTGCCCGCCTTCGACGGCTGGAAGAAGACGCCGCGACGCGGAGCGTGAACATGAACGACCTGCTGCGCATTCTCGAGCGTTCCGATCCCGACCTCGCCGGCGCCATCGTGCGTGAAGCGGATCGCCAGCACGGCACGCTGGAGATGATTGCTTCTGAGAATTTCGTGAGTCTGTCCGTCCTGGCCGCGATGGGCTCGGTCATGACCAACAAGTACGCCGAGGGGTACCCGGGCAAGCGGTACTACGGCGGGTGCGAGGAAGTCGATCACGCCGAAAACCTGGCGCGCGACCGCGCGAAGGCGTTGTTCGGCGCCGAGCACGCCAACGTCCAGGCGCACTCGGGAAGCCAGGCCAACATGGCGGGCTATTTCGCCTTCCTGAAGCCGGGCGACAAGATCATGGGGCTCGCGCTTTCGCACGGCGGGCACCTGACGCACGGCCACGCGGTCAACTTCTCCGGCATGTTCTTCCAGGTCGCGGCTTACGAGGTCGACGCGCAGACGCACACCGTCAACTACGCGGCGCTTCGAGAGCAGGCTTTGCGCGAACGTCCCGGGATGCTGGTGGTGGGCGGCAGCGCGTACGCGCGCCAGTGGGATTTTCCCGCTGTTCGTTCCATCTGCGACGAAGTGGGTTGCCTGATGATGGTGGATATGGCGCACTTCGCGGGGCTGGTGGCGGCGGGAGTGCATCCCAATCCGGTTCCGTATGCCGACATCGTGACAAGCACGACGCACAAGACGCTGCGCGGGCCGCGCGGCGGATTTGTGCTCACGCCGGCGAAGCACGCGGAGGCGGTCGACAAGATCGTGTTTCCGGCCCTGCAGGGCGGGCCGTTCATGCACATCATCGCGGCCAAGGCGGTGTGTTTTCAGGAGGCCATGAGCGACGCATTCCGGGATTACGCGCGCCAGACGGTTGCCAATGCGCGCATGCTGGCTTCCCGGTTCACCGAACTCGGTTTCAACGTGGTCTCGGGCGGCACCGATACGCATCTGTTCCTGCTGGATCTCTCCGCGCAGGGGCTCACCGGCAAGAAGGCGGAAGCCGCGCTGGAGGCGGCGGGCATCACCGTGAACAAGAACACGGTTCCGTTCGACAAGAAGAGCCCGTTCGTGACCAGCGGCATCCGCGTGGGAACGCCCGCGCTCACCACACGCGGCATGCGTGAGGATGAAATGCGCACCATCGCCGGCCTGATGGCCCGGGTGCTGAACAACATCTCCGACGAGGCGGCCATCGCCGCGGTGCGCGCGCAGACGCGGGCGTTGTGCGACGCTTTCCCCCTGTATCCGGAGCTCCGCCGGGCCTGATCCGGCCGTTTCATCATGAAGTGCCCGCAGTGTTCATTCGAAGAAGACAAGGTCGTCGATTCGCGCACGACCAAGGAGGGCGAGGCGATCCGTCGCCGCCGCGAGTGCCTGAAGTGCGGGCATCGCTTCACCACCTACGAGTACATCGAGCGTGTGCCGCTCATGGTGGTGAAGAAGGACGGCCGGCGCGAAGAGTACAGCCGGGATAAACTGCTGGGCGGGCTGCTCAAGGCCTGTGAGAAGCGCCCGGTTTCGCGGGAGCAGATCGAGCGCGTTATCGACGACATCGAATCGGTGTTGTTCGGCAAGTTCAAGAACGAGGTCAAGAGCACCGAGATCGGCAACCTGGTGGTCGACCGTCTGCAGTCGCTCGACGAGGTGGCGTATGTGCGCTTCGCCAGCGTGTACCGGCAGTTCAAGGACATCAACCAGTTCCTGAATGAAGTGAAGGTTCTGCTCGACCGGCAGAATCGCGACGAGAGCAAATCGTAATCGGAAGGTGAAAGGCATGCTTCGCAAGCTGATCATGGGGATGACCGCGCTGATGATGGTGGCGGGTGTAGCCGGTGCGGCCGGTGACGTCAATTTCGGGTACAAATTCAAGGTGGGGGGCGCCGAGAAATACCATCTGCTCATCAACACCGAGATGGAAATGACGGGCATGAAAGCCAGTCAGATCGCGGACATGACGGTCACGGTCACGTGCGTGTCGAGCAAGCCCGGCGCCTATGCCATGAATATGACGTTCGACAACGTCGAGACCACCAATACGATTTCGGGGAGCTCGCAGCCGGATCCCTCGGCCGAGCAGATGATCGGCAAGTCGGTGTTGTTCACCGTGGACGAGCACGGTACCGTGTCCAACGTCGCTCCCGGGCCGGACTTTGAAGCATGGGCGTCGGTGCAGCGCGTGGTCGAGCCCACGCTCAAGAACTGGTACGTGTTCATGCCCGACAAGGCCGTGGCGGCCGGGAGCGGGTGGAAGCGCGACAACTATCGCGACACCTCCGTGGCCGGGTCGGAATATGTGACCAACGAGAAATACACGTTCCGCGAAACGAAGGACGAGGGCGGCGCGTCCCTGGCCGTTGTCGACCAGGATGTCACCACCAAGGTGGGCGGCACCACCCAGACGCCGATGGGAAACTTCGACATCGCGGGAACCGGATCGGGCAAGTTTGAGTTCTATTTCGATGCTGGCCGGGGCGTGATCACGCATTACAAGGGCAGCATGCAGACCGATATCAACATGACACCGCAAAGCGGCGGCGACGCAATGAAAACCTCGGTGACAAACCACATCGAGAGGGAATTGCTGAAGTAACGTCGGATGCGATTCCCCGGCGACCCCAAGCCACGCAGAGAGGGCATGCGTGAGATGCCCTTCCTGGAACACCTGGTGGAACTGCGCAGTGTTATCACCGCGTCAGTGGTCCTGTTTCTCGGTCTCGCGATCGGCTACTGGTGCTTCACCGGTCCCATCCTCGAATGGATCGTCAAGGCCGCCCCCGTCGAGCACCTGGTGTTCAACGCGCCCGCCGAAGCGTTCATGGTGCGGAACAAGCTGAGCCTGATCCTCGGCGGTCTCACCGCGTTTCCCTACATCGTATACCGCGTGTGGCGGTTCGTCATGCCGGGACTGTTCCGGCGCGAGCGCCGGAAGGTCATGCCCATTGCGGTGTGGTCGATGTTTCTCTTCTACGCCGGAGTCATCTTCTGCTATTTCGTGATGATTCCGGGGGTGGTGCGCTTTCTGATCGGATACGGTACGGCACATGTCCAGCCCCTGATCACGGTGGGCGCGTACTTTGATACGGTTTCGCAGCTGTGTCTCGTCATGGGCCTCGTGTTCCAGCTACCCATCGTGATGTTCCTGCTGAGCGCGGCCGGCCTGGTGCCCGCCAGCCTGTTCATGCGCCAGTGGCGCTTCGCGATCGTCATCATCTTCATCGTGTCCGCGATCGCGACGCCCCCGGATGTGTTGTCCCAGGCACTCATGGCAATCCCGCTGTGCATCCTGTATATTGGGAGCGCTTTGACGGCGCTGATCGTTTCGCGGCGCCGCGAAAAGAAGAACGCGATGGAGGCGACGTGACGAAACGCATCACCACGGCCCGGAAAAAGCCGGCGCCGGCACGCAAGAGCAGAAAAATAGTCAAGACTCACGCCCCCCGCCGCGCGGCGGGGGCCACCCGCGCCACCGCCCGCAAGGTGGCGTCATTCGCGCTGGAAAAGAAAGCGACGGACGTCCTGGTCATGGATGTGCGCAAGGTGACGGACGTCACGCGTTTCTTCATCGTGTGTTCGGGACAGTCATCGACACAGGTGAAGGCCATCGCGGATCACCTTCTGGGCGAATGCCGGAGCGCGGGACTCGATGTCTATCACGTGGAGGGCTACGATTCGTTGCGCTGGGTATTGATCGACCTGGTGGACATCGTGGTGCACGTGTTCCAGCCCGAGGTGCGGCGTTACTACCAGCTCGAACGGCTGTGGGGAGACGCGCCGTCGGAGATCATCGGCGAAGCGGCGGCCGGGGCGCGTTCGTGAGCGTGCGCGAATCCATCGCCCGGGCGGTGTCCGAGGCGCTGCGCCGTCTCGACATGGCGTCCGCGGATGTTCCGGTTCAGATCGAGCGTCCGCGTGACGCGTCCCACGGCGACGTGGCCACGCCGGTGGCGATGTCGCTCGCCAAGAAGCTCAAGCGCAATCCCATCCAGATCGCGGAAGCCATCGCACAATCGATCGAACTGCCGCCGGACGTGGTGTCCGGTGTCGAGGCGGTGAAGCCCGGTTTCATCAACTTCCGGCTGGCGCTGCCGGTGCTGCAGCGCACGGTGCGCGAGGTGCTGGCGCAGGCAGACCGTTACGGCGCTTCGAACGACGGCGCCGGAAAGAAGATTCAGGTCGAGTACGTGTCCGCCAATCCCACCGGACCGCTGGTGATTGTCTCCGCGCGCGCAGCCGCGGTGGGGAATTCACTGCTGGCGCTGCTCGACTTCGCCGGTTACGGCACCGAGGGCGAGTACTACGTCAACGACTACGGCAAGCAGGTGGAGGCCCTGGGCGAGAGCTTCCGGTTCCGCCTGAAAGAGCGGTTGGGGCGCACGGCCGCCGGCGAGTCCATCGAACAGTACCAGTACCCGGGGGGCTATCTCTCTGCGCTGGCGGCCGGCGTCGATGAGCACGACGCGCAGGCGTGGATCGACCCGTCACAGGGCGCGGCCGGCCTGGGCCGGCAGGCGGCGGACCGGCTGCTGGGAAGCATACGCAGCGACCTCGAGGCCTACGGCGCCCGCTTCGACCAGTTCTTCCGCGAATCGTCGTTGCATCCCGGACAGGTCGAGGCCGCGCGCCGGCGGCTGGTTGCCAGCGGACACACCTACGAGCAGGACGGCGCGCTGTTCTTTCGCTCCACCGATTTCGGTGACGACAAGGATCGCGTCATCCAGAAGAGCGACGGCGAACCGACCTACTTTCTCGCCGACATCGCATATCACGCGTCGAAACTCGACCGCGGTTTCCAGCGCGCCATCGGGCTTTTGGGCCCCGACCATCACGGCCACGTACCGCGCATGCAGGCCGCCATGGCGGCGCTGGGCGCACCTTCCGACTGGCTGGAGATCATCATTGTGGGATGGGTGCGGCTTCTGGAGGACGGCAAACCCGTGAGCATGAGCAAGCGTGCGGGCGAGTTCATCACCATGCGCGAATTGATCGACGATGTCGGCGTGGACGTCGCGAAATATTTCTTTCTCATGCGCCGCGCCAATTCTCCGCTCGATTTCGATCTCACCCTGGCGCGCAAGCAGTCGGACGAGAATCCCGTGTACTACGTGCAATACGCCCATGCGCGTATCGCCTCGGTGGTCCGTTTTGCGGAAGAACGCGGTGCGGCCGGCGGTGCGGGTGCGGACCTTTCGCGCCTGACGGCGCCCGAGGAGCGCGCCCTCATGCTGCACCTGCTGCATTTCCCCGGGGTGGTTGCGGGAGCGGCCGAAGCGCGCGAATCGCACCGGATCGCCACCTACGCGCAGGAGCTGGCGACGGCGTTTCATCAGTTCTATCACGTGTGCCGGATCGTGGGCGAAGACCCCGCGTTGTCGGCGGCGCGCCTCGATCTGGCGCGCGCAACCCGCATCGTGCTGAAGAATTCACTGCAATTGCTCGGCGTGAGCGCGCCGGCGAGCATGTAGCCAGGGAGGCAATGCATGAACACGAAACAGAAAGCACAACCATTGCTGATTGTCGGGTCGGTGGCGTTCGATTCCGTGGAAACGCCGCAGGGACGCGCCGACATGGCGCTGGGTGGATCGGCCAGCTATGCCTCCATCGCCGCCAGCTACTTTGCGAAGCCACAGGTGGTGGGTGTGGTGGGAGAAGATTTCGGCACGCATCACATGGCGCGTCTCAGCGACCACGGTGTCGACGTGCGCGGCATCGAGTCGATGCCGGGGAAAACGTTTCACTGGCGGGGACGCTATCACGAGGATCTGAACAACCGCGACACGCTGGAGACCGCGCTGAACGTGTTCCAGCACTTCAAGCCCGCGATTCCCGACGCCTACCGGGACACGCGCTACGTGATGCTGGGGAACATCGATCCCGTGTTGCAGCTGTCCGTGCTCGATCAGACCCGCGGCGTGACCCTGACGGGCATGGACACCATGAATTTCTGGATCGACACGGCGCGCGATGCGCTGCTCGAAGTGCTCAAGCGCGTCGACGTTCTGTTCATCAACGACGAAGAGGCCATGCAACTGGCCGACGAGTGGACGGTGCTGGCCTCGGCCGAGGCCATCCGCCGCATGGGGCCGAAATACGTGGTGGTCAAGCGCGGCGAGTACGGTTCGGTGCTGTTCGGCCCCGATCTCACGTTGTTTGTCCCGGCGGTGCTGCTCTCCCACGTGGTCGATCCCACCGGGGCGGGCGACACGTTTGCGGGCGGTTTTATGGGACAGCTGTCCCGCGGCGGCGGGCTGACGCGCGAGAACCTGGCGGGTGCACTGGCGTGGGGCACGGTGATGGCCAGCTTCACGGTGGAGGCCTTCTCCGTGGACGGCATCTGCAATCTCCAGCACTCGGTGATTGATTCCCGGCGCCGCCAGCTTCTCGACATGGTCCGCTACTGACCGGCTGCCCGGTCCGGCGCCCTCCCGGGGTGCCTCCCGCTGGAAGGATTCTTGCAGATTGCACGTGGTATGATTTGGTCCGGGACAGGTGTGTCTCCGGCGAGGGGCCGCTTTACCCAGGCTAACCCATGAATCCAAAGAGCCTTACAGCAGAACAGCGCGAGCGGGCCGAAGACCGGTTCTCCCGCCTTCCGGGTGTTATTGCATGCCGGATTCGCACGGATGCTTCGGGCGGACTGCTCGACGTTCAGGTAGAGGTTGCCGCCGGGGCCGACGCGGACGCCGTCAGCCACGAGGTGGAGTCGGCTCTGAAACGCGACTTCGGCCTGGCCGTCGATGCCGGGCAGATTCAGGTAACCGCTGCGGGGAAGGGCCCTGACGACGTTGAAGAGTTTCCCATTCTGGAGTTTGCGGGCCGGTTCGCGTTCGGCAGCGTCAACGTGGTGTCGTCCCGTGACGGGACCCGCGCCGAGGTGGAGCTGAGCCGGGAAATGGTGTCGGCCTTCGGAGCCTCCAGCACCGAAAACATTGCAACGCCGGCGTGGGGGGTGGTCGCGGAAGCGACGCTGCGGGCGGTTTCGGAATTTCTTGACGATGCCACACGCCTGTGTTTGATTGGCGTCGTCAAAGCGCCGCTGGGTGACGCCGACGCCGTACTCGTGCGCGTCGACGTTGTGGGTCCGCGGTGCACGAAGAGCCTGGCCGGTTGTGCGTTGATCGACGGGAACGAAAACCAGAGTGTTGTGTTTGCAACCCTCGACGCCGTGAATCGCGTGATCGGCAAGCTCGACTTCAAAACGTCCATCGAATACAAGATACAGTGACCTTTGAAAGGTGAATTCCGAGAGTCGCCACTCGCGTTCAAGGTCTACTACTTCGCTTTCATCGCGTTCGGGTTTCTCCTATTCGGATATCTCGTACGCGATTTTCCCATCCAGCGGTTTCCCGAAGTTCTCGTCTTTGCGTTTCTGATCGTCGTTGCCGATTCGGCGCAGATCACGCTGCCGCGCGGGGGCGCGTCCATTTACGCGTCCAGCCCCTTCGACCTGGCGGCCATCGTTCTGCTGGGACCGGCGGCCGCCGTGCTGGTGGAAGCCATTGCTTCATTCTTCACCGAAGTGCTGGTGCAGCGCCGCGCGGCGGTGAAGTACGCCTTCAATGTGCCGCTCCTGATCGCCACCGTGGGCGTGGCCGGATTGGCCTACTGGGCGTTTCCCGCGCCCTGGCACGACTTCGGAAGCGCACGCTTCCTGCTGCCGCTCTCGGTGGCCAGCGTCGTGTATTACCTGGTCAATACCATATCGGTGAGCCTGGTGATCGCGCTGCGCGCGTCCAAGCGCGTCTTCCACATCTGGAAACAGAACTACATGTGGACGTTCTTCCACATCTTTGCCTTCATCCCGATCGGCGCAATCATCGCGCTGGTGTACACCGCGTACGGCAAGTGGACGCTGCTCATGTTCCTGGTCCCGGTGTTTCTGGCGCGCTACAGCTTCAAGCTCTACGTGGAAATGAAAGAGGCGCACATCAACACGGTCGCCGCTCTGACCTCCGCCATCGACGCGAACGACCCCTACACGCACGGGCATTCCTATCGCGTGTCGCGTTACGCGCTGCGTGTGGGCCGGGCGCTGGGTCTGCCGGCGCGCGACCTGGAAATTCTCGAGTACGGAGCCCTGCTGCATGACATCGGCAAGATTGCCATCAAGCACGATATCCTTCTCAAGAAGGACCGTCTCACCGACCAGGAATTTCTGAGCCTCAAACAGCATCCGACCGTGGGCGCGGACATCGTGGAGAACCTGAAGTTTCTTCAGGAAGCCGCGGTGCTGGTGCGGTATCATCACGAACAGCCGAACGGCCGTGGCTACCCCGAAGGGCTGCGCGGAAACGACATTCCGCTGGGCGCGCGCATCATTCTGGTGTGCGACGCTTTCGATGCCATGACGTCGGACCGTCCCTATCGCAAGGGGCTGGCGGTCGACAAGGTTGCCGCGCAGATCGAGAAGTATCGCGGCGAACAATTCGACGCCGAGATTGCCACCGTCGTCCTGGACCTGATTCGACGCAGCGAATTCCCGCTGATCGTCGAGAACGATCCAACCACCGCCATCTACGAATCACTGCAGGAAAGGCTCTGACATGCGTTACCGCGAATCGGGCGTCGATATCGACAAGGCCAACCAGGCGACGCGCGCCATTGCGCGCGTGGTGGGCAAGACGTGGGGACCGGCCGTGCTCTCGCAGATCGGCCACTTCGGCGGACTGTTCGAGGTTCCCGCGGACTACCGTCGCCCGGTGCTCGTCAGCAGCATGGACGGCGTGGGCACCAAGCTGCTGGTCGCGGGCGCGGCGCGCCGCTACGACACCGTCGGCCAGGATCTGGTGAACCACTGCGTCAACGACATCCTGGTGCAGGGCGCGCGGCCATTGTTCTTTCTCGACTACGTGGCCGCCGGTGCGCTCGATCCTGCGATGGTGGCCTCGCTGGTGGAGGGACTGGCCACCGCCTGCCACCAGAACGGGTGCGCCCTGATCGGCGGCGAGACCGCCGAAATGCCCGGCCTGTATCAGAAGGACGATTTCGACCTGGCCGGCACCATCGTCGGCGTCGTGGAGCGCGACGCCATCATCGACGGGTCAGGTATCACGCCCGGCGACGTGATCTTCGCACTGCCCTCGAACGGGCTGCATACCAACGGTTACTCGCTGGCGCGGCGCGTGGTGTTCGAGGTGGCGCACCTGAAGATCGATTCGCATGTGGAGGAACTGGGGTCCACGCTGGGCGAGGAATTGTTGCGCGTGCATCGTTCCTATCTGCCGGCCGTGACCGCCATCGAAACACATGCACACGTCAAGGGACTCGCCCACATCACCGGCGGCGGCATCCTCGAGAACCTGCCGCGCATCCTTCCCAAAGGATGCGCCGCTCACATCACCAGGGGGACGTGGCCGGTCCTTCCCATCTTCGAACTGATCGCGCGCGCGGGAGACGTGGTGGAAGGGGAGATGTACCGCGTTTTCAACATGGGCGCGGGCATGCTGGTGGTGGTTTCGGCGCAGGACGCGGCGCGCATGCCCGCCACCGCCGACGGACTTCACGTCCATCGCGTGGGCGAAATCGTAAAGGGCGACGGCGCCGTTTCGCTGCTCTAGACCGCTCCGCTCAGGGCGCGGGAATGACCGCCAGTCCCACGCGCTCTCCCGAACTGTCATCCGAGGCCAGATGCGGAAGGCTCGCCGGCGGCTCGACCTCGTACATCTGGTGCGACGAGAGCTGGTAGAGCAGAATCTTGTTGTTCAGCGTGTCCAGCGTGTAGAGCAGGCGGTATGTTGGTTTGCGGTCCAGCGTCAGGTCGCTCTGTATGCCCGCGGCGCTGCCCGGACCGCGCGTTGTGAAATCAAACTCGGTGGATTTCGCGCCCGCCTGCGTCACCTTCACGATCGACTTGGTTCCCGGCGATTCCACCAGGATGTAGATGGAATGGTCGGTGCCGTCCACCACCATTCCCTTCGCGCCGTCGCTCTCGTCGATGGGCAACTGCACCACCTGCTCCTTCGTGCCCGCGGTGGCTCCGTCGAAGGGGATGCGATACAGCCAGCGATCGAATTTGTAGATGAAATAGACGTCGCCCGTCACCGGATCGCACGCCATGGCGTCGTTGTTGGCCTCGTCGCGCGTGGTGTTGTCACCGGAGAAGATGGCGTCGTCGAAGCGGTAGAGCGTGTCGCGGCAGGTGGCGTAGAAAGGCCCCATGGGGTCGCAGCCCACCAGCACGCCGCTGGGTGTCATGTCGATTTCGGCGCCTATGTTCGAGTCGAGCGTGGCGAAATGCGACACGGTGCCGTCGGTGGCCACCTTCACGATTTCGTCGTGAACGTGATTCCACGAAATGAAGAGATCGCCACGCGCCGAAAACACGCAGTCCTTCACCGTGTACTGAAATCCGCCGTTGGGGTAGTCACCGAGCAGGTTGCCATCGAAGGTCAACTTCTGCGTATCGACCGCGAAGTCCAGCAGGCCGGCGCCGGCGGGGGTCGAACTGGAGTAACTGGTCAGCAGCATCAGGCCGTGCACGGGGCCAAAGGTGGGAGTGAACACCGGCTCTTCTTCCGGGCACCAGTATTCCGACGACGTCGCGCTGGCGATCACCGAGAGCTCGGGATGGTCGACGACCGTGGCCCGGATGCGATTGGGTCCGGTGTCCGGCCCGACCGTCCAGTATGTCGAGGTGTGCCCACCCTGCGAGGTGACGGCCGTCTTCGGCGAAACCGAGCCGCCGCCCTCGATCACCGAGAACTGCACCCCCACGCCCGCCGCGGCCTTGCCGTCTTCGAGTTTCACGCGGAAGACGACAGGATCCTCGAGCTGCGTCCCTTTGCGCGTATACTGGGCATCGCCGGAAAGAATCTCGACTTTGGCGGGGGCGGGGGCCGGTGTCTGGTTGTTGCTGCAGCCCGCCAGTGCGGCCAGGCAGACGAGTGCCGCCGCCGTGTCACGAAAGGACCGCGGGGAAAGAATCGCTGAGATCGGCATCGAACTATCCTCGGATTTCGGGTTACGAAAATGCCCCGGGGGTGGGATGACACCGGCGCGCCTGGTGATAGACCAACCAGTTGTAGGGACGATAACATCCACCCGCCCCGAACGCAACGTCTGGCAGGAGGCAAAGATATGCACGCTATCGTACCGCTCGCGGATGGCTTCGAGGAAATCGAAGCTGTGACCATCATCGATCTGTTACGGCGGGCCCGCATCGACGTCGCCGTGGCCGGCGTTCACGGTACCAGTGCCACCGGCTCACACGGTGTGGCCGTTCAGTGCGACGTGCTCTTCGAAGACTGCGATTTTGCGGTCGCCGACGCGCTGGTGTTGCCCGGCGGAATGCCGGGCTCGCGCGTGTTGCGGGAGAGCCAGGCGGTGCGCAGCGCAGTGACGCGCATGGCGGAGCGCGGAAAGATCGTGGCCGCCATCTGTGCCGCACCCATCGTGCTGGAAGCCTGCGGTGTGCTCAAGGGCAGGCATGCCACCAGCCACCCCGACCACGCGTACGAGATGCGCGATTGCCGCTACCAGGAGAAGGCTGTGGTCGAGGATGGAAACATCATCACCAGCCGCGGCGCCGGCACGGCGATCGACTTCGCCGCCGCCGTGGCGCGGCGCCTCGCCGGTGACAATGTGGTGCGCGATATTCTCTCGCGCATCCAGTACCGGAACTGACCCGGCTACTGGAACATGTCGGAGACGTCGACGACTTTCGACGCTGCGCGGTTCACGTTCAGCCGGTAGACGGCGATGGCTTTGTCCTGCTCGAGCACATCCTGCGGAATGCCCTCCGCGTCATACACCATCGGTGACGGGGTGTTGTTGATCACGTCCGTGAGGAACGCGTCCGCGCCCTTGGTGACCACGGCCACACGCAAACCATCCGAGCGCAGGTGCTTCTTGATGGCGGCATTGACCTGATCGAGCGTGAGCGCGTCCAGTTTGGCCGGCAGCGTGCCGAGAAAGTCATCCATCCCGTAGAAGCGCGAGTCCATCAGGTAGCCGAGCCGGCGGCTCTGGTCCTGCGCCCACAGCTTGCTGTAGTTCTTCACGAACGAGCGCGCCTCCTCGAACTCCTCCTGCGTCAGACCGTCGCGAACCATCCGGTCGAGCTCCCACAATGCGAGCCGCAGCGCAAATTGACGGTGCTGCGGTTGCACGGGACGGATCCAGATCGAGAAGTACTGCTGGCTGCGCGGAATGTTGGTGATGGGCAGCGTCGAACCGCCGTCCTGGACGAAATGCTCGATGTACGAGTAGTCGCCGTAATTGAGCCCGCGAACTTCGCGCATGCGGTTCATGAGCACGCCGTTCATGGTGCGGTGTTCGCCGAGATGTGAATTCGCCACCATCAGGGCGTAGAAGTCCGGGTCGGCGCGCGTTACATCCAGCGGGAAGCCCATCGAGATGGCGGTGGCGCGCGCCTCCTTCTCGATGGCCATGATCTCGATGCCCGAGATCTTCTGTGGTTCGGGCAGCACCGGATGCGTGGGCGGACCCGCCGGCAGGTTGGACAGGGCCTTGGAAACGCGGTCCACCAGATTCTTCGGATATCCACCCGCGAGTCCGATGGTGACGTTGTCGCGCGTGAACATGGCCTTGTACTGCGCCTTCACATCGTCGAGCGTGATGGCATCGAGGTTGGATACCAGCCCCTGGTTGGGTGAACCGTAGGGATGGCCCGCGTACATGAACACGCCGAGTGCCTGCTTGCCCAGCTCTTCGTCGTTGCCACCGCGCAACGTCTTGGAGAGATAGTTGGACTGGTTCGTCTTCAGGCGCTCGAAGTCGTGCTCGTCGAAGCGCGGCTCGAGCAGAATCTGCAGCAGC
>OBLQ010000373.1_pt1 | contig 17168 bp, 16 predicted proteins | sample 1519881 | NCBI WGS metagenome assembly OBLQ01 (sample SAMN01911456, study PRJEB22533) | soil metagenome | biome: Soil | place: Malaysia | collected 2012-04-30 | depth DG_metagenome m | reverse complement strand
CAAGCTTCCAGGGATCACGAGCCGGCGGATTGAGTTGACCATTCGCTGCGGCAAGGTCTTCCGGCTTGCCCTCCGCAAGGGCCGTGATGCGCTTGTTCACGGCGTCCCATTCCAGTTTTGTCCCTGTGCGCACGGCAATGCAGCCCAACAGCAGAGCTTCCACCACATTCTGCTCAAACTCAAAGTTGGCGCGCGGTGCCGGACCGCCTCGGATAGCGTCAAGCCACTCGCGATAGGCTCCGGGTGAATTCGGGAGGTCGTCGGGCGGCGGAGTAAAGCTCTTCATGCGGCTCGAAGGAATCAGGCGCGGGCGCTGGCCTGTAAAGCCGCCCAAAATTTTCCCCTTGTCACCCACCAGCAACATGCCTTCGCCGTCTCCGGGACTGCTCATCAGTTCGCCGGGCAGGAGTTCCACCGGCCGTGGCGGGCGCAGGTGGGCATCGTACCAGTGGATGGTGACCGGCGCACGGTCGCCCCGTGCCGGAAATTCCCAGTGCACGATTTCACCCAGCGGAAACGTCTCCGGGAAGAGCGGCGTTGAGCTGCCATCGACGCTGGTAGGCGCGGTCAGTTCAAGCACGCGAAACATCGTGTCAAAACTGTAGTTGCCCATGTCGCCGATCGAGCCCGCGCCAAAGTCATTCCAGCCGCGCCACACAAAGGGCAGATAGACGTGATTGAACGGCCGCTCAGGCGCCGGGCCCAGCCACAGGTCCCAGTCAAGGCCGTCGGGAACAGGCTCCACTTCCTTTGGACGCTCGATGCCCTGCGGCCAGTAAGGACGCTGCGACCAGTTGTGCACCTCGCGCACCTGCCCGATCACGCCCGCCGCCACCCACTCGGTGAGATGGCGCGTGGCGTCCGAGGCTTCATTCATCACGGCAACCTGCGTGGCCAGTCTGGTCTCGCGCGCCGCCTTGGCCATCAGGGCACATTCGTGGACGGAGTGCGCCATCGGTTTTTGGCAGAAGACGTGCTTCCCGTGGCGCAATGCGTGAATGGCGACGTGAGCATGCCAGTGGTCCACCGTACAGACCACCACGCCGTCGAGGTCTGGCTCCTTGGCGATCAGGTCGCGAAAATCGTTGTAGCTTCCGCAGGCGCGATAGTTCGCGAGCTTGCGGACGTTGCGGTAGTAGGCATCCACCAGGCGCGCTGCCGGCGCACGTCCGCAGGTGGCGCCTTTCCAGTCCGACCCCCATGATGGATCATTCAGCAGCTTGCGCTCCTTGTTGACCAGCTCATCTTTGCCCCACTCGGAGTAATCGGCGCTCTCGCGATTGACGTCGCAAACGGCAACCACTTGCACGTCCGGGATCTTCAGGAAGTCCATCATCACGCGCGTGCCCTGCGCGCCCACGCCGATGCAGCCCAGTGTGATCGTCTTTCCTTCCGGAACCGTTCCAGCAGCTACCGCCCGCGCAGGCTGTGACAGCAATGTGAATGCCGCCGCCGAAGCGGCGTTGCCTTCAAGGAATTCGCGCCTCGTCAGGAGCGGCGTTCTCTTCCTGTCATCATGATCTCGCATGGAATCCTCCCTCAGACTGCGCGGATGCAACGCTTGCGCAATGGCTCTCCCGGAGTTCAGCTCACGGCAGAACAGTCGCGCCGGATTACGCCCGACCGTACCACTGATGAACATCTGCTGCTGGAGCGGCAACACCATATCACAAACCAGGCTGAATCTCATCCGGTGGGTGGACCACGACGGCGCAGCACCTTGTGAGGCGTCATCCCGCTTGTCGCCAAACCGCGATTCCGTCCAACGGTGTAAGTTTTACGCGATGTTCAAAGATGAAACACATTTTTGAAAAATGCCATTTTATCGCTCGAAAATATTTTATAAGTTATGTATTATCAATCACTTAAAAAATCGACGATTTGCAGACCGAAAATCCCATACGTCCCATTTTGGGAGCGTTTTCGTTTATGTAGGCTACCTATCAAGGCTATGGACAATCACCGGTCCTGACCCCTGGCTTCCGCCTTCCCTCCCCCCGGGCTGAACCCAATCCGGTAAATGTGCACCTCATACGGCGTCGCGAAATTGTCTTTGAAAGTGCCGTCTGTGACCTTGATGCTGCGGTTTTCGTCCAGAACGGTAGCCGTGGCGTGCGCGGGGCAGTCACGAAGCGTGAAGGTAGTGCTAGTGGCCCCGCCGTGACGCGCGGCGACGGCAAACAGGTAGGTGCTGCCCTTCCGGCGTTTGAGCATAGTGTCCACGGGCGTCATTCCGTTTGACGACGCCACGCGCACGCCGTTCGCCACCGGCGGCGTATTGAGCACCGGCGCGAGGCGCAGAATCTGCCCATCGAGCGCGGTCACAGCGCGTGACATGGCCGCGTCGTGCAGCAGCCCTGCGGGGTCCATGGCCGGAGTAAAGATGTGGCAGAAATAGATCACCCCCATGCCGCCATGGATGATCAGCATCCACACTTCCGATTTCACCTCGTCGGGCGTCGGCCTCCCGGCGGTAGCCTCGATGGCCGTCGTCTCGACCGCCTCGTACACCGGCTTGCGGTAATGCGCCCAGGCCCGCAACTGGTCCATGCCTTTGGCCACATACCACAGCGGCTTGCGGACGTTCACCGGGTAACTGTCGTATGAAACAATGTCCGAACCCTCGATGTAGGCCGGATAGTCCTCATAATGGCCCGTACACACGCCGCGCATGCGCGTCCTGTTGTCATCCACGCTCTTCCCCACGCCCAGGTAGACCGGCCGCGTCGGGTCGTTCTTCCGGTACTGGTCATACACCGCCACCACCTCCGCCGCGGGCACGCACGGACCATATCCCTTCCCTCCCGGCAGCTCCTGAGCGTTGTCCGGCTCATCAATCTGGCCCCACGCCCGCGTCAGGCTCCCCCACTTTTCGAGCAGCTCCTTGCGCTCCCCGGCGTCCGCCACGCGTTTGTGAGCGCCCAGGTAGAACACTCCCATGCCGGCGGCGGCCAGCGGTTCCGGCCGGGCGCCTCGCGGCAGCGCCACAAGAAGATTCACGCCCAGTCGTTTGTAACCCTCGGCGGTGGAAGGCTCCTGATACCACACTCCAATGGGGAAATAATTCGCGTCGCCATTCGGCGCCGGGCCGTTAATCCACTTCCTGTAGTAGGCCGCGCCGCCTTCCCAGGGCAGATAGCTGTCACCGCGCGGCGCCTGCTCGGGCACAAACACCACGTCCACCCAGTAGTTCGTCCCCAGCCGGCTTTTTGCCGGGAAGGCGCTCCCCGCGCTTTGCTGGTAGACCCCGTTCCCGCTCTTCGCGGTGCTCTCCAGGATCTCAAGCGTTCCGTTGTCGCGCCCGGCGACAAAATAATAAGGGTCTGCGGAATAGTGCCCCGCGTCCGTGTGGTATGAGGCCACGTAAGTCTCATCCGCCCGGATGGGCACGCGCCGCGCAAAGTTCACCTGCTGCCAGCCTCGGGCAGTCTCAGCGGTAGAAACCGCGCTGGCCAGCTTTGTTCCCGTCGCAGTCCACAACGTCGCCACGTGGCGGCCGGTGTTCGCGGCGGATTTGTAGAATCGGATGGCCGTAATCCATCCCTTCACGTGGCTCCGGAGCCGGACTCCAACTTCGGCAGCCGCCGCGTCACCGCTGTCTACATTTTCCGGCAACGCCTGTCCACTCCAGATGCTCGTCTCCGCCCAGTTGATGGCTTGCGCATTGTGCGGCGGCCCCGCGCCGTATCCCGAAATACCGGACGTCGCAAGCGCCAGCGCCACAAGAGCGAGAAGAAGCCCACGGCCCACGCCTAACCGGGTCGCGCATACGTGTCGCATTTTGGCATGTATGCGATCACGGAATTTGATCCATGGGGACGCGAGAAGCGCAAACATTCGGTGCCGAGATCCGTTGTTGTTCTGATGTTGAGTTTTCACGGTGAAGTATTCTAGCGCCGCGCGGCGCCGGCGGCGGCCCCGAATTCTCGGCTAATAACTTGTCAGTGTTAATTTAATTGCTTGACTTCCAATCGCGCTGGTGGTATACGCCTGAATTATAGTTGTGCGGTGTTCGCCTGCCGCGCGGATTGCAAGGCGTACGACCTTATCACCATCCAGGCAAGAAATAACGAAGGAAGTTAGTAGATACGGCATCGCTTTTCATGCCGCGGATTCAGGAATTTAGAATCTGTGAGAAGCTCACGACACAGACGTGGTGCCGCGACTACCCGCTTGTGAATCCTGTCGTGAGCCAGCCAGTTGCCACGAGGGAGGGCTTCACTTGGTACTTAAAGGACGGATGTCCAGGCTTTCGATTACTACTTTTTTGGCGTTTAGCCTTGGAGTGTGCACCGCGATGGGACAGGATGACCAGCAAAAACAAATTGACCAGCTTCAAAAGGATACAGAGGAACTCACTGCCAAGAAAGCGAATGTGGATGCGCAGAAGGCACTCCTAGATTCTCAAAAAGCGCTCTCCGACGCGCAGTCGCAGGCCGCGTCGGCCAAAGATACTGCGCTCGAGGAGCTCAAGAAAGAAAAGGAGAAGCTCGACGCCGAAAAGGCTCAGATTGACGCTGAGAAGGCCGTTGTCGATTCAAAGAAAGCGCTTTTGGACTCGCAGTCACAGGCCGTTCTCGCCAAGTACATTGGAGATGTCAAGACAGGTCCCTATTCCGGAACCGTCACAATGGAGAACAAGGCTGGCACCGAAGAGGCAGCGCTTCTGGCTGCACGAGCGGTGAACGAGGCAGCTGCAAAAGTGGTTGAAGCCGTCGAGGGGAACGGAACCAAATTCTATGTTTTCGCTGCCAGCCAATTTCCGAATTTCCAAAGGCTGCTTAGCTTCCGTTTCCGAAAGGAGCTTGTAAAGCAAGCGTTCGCCTCTGCAGGTGTGAGCCGCCCTGCCGAGACCGAAGCATTTGTTCCGCCGCCCGAATTGGCCTCGGCCGGCCTCGACGCGTTCGCGAAGCTAATAGGCTTCTTCAAAACAGACTTCACCCTCGGCGGGGCCGAGGTGAATCTGGATGAGTCCCTGCTGTTGTTCTCGGTGGCTGGAGGTCTGAGCAAGAAATCGAAGGAAGCGCATCTCCCGATAATTTACGAGCCCTCCGCACAACAGAAAGCGGTTGCGGCTCTTACAGGCGAACTCGCGGAACTGGTCGATTTGAGGGCCCGCGCCTCCAACAATGTAAAGGATCTGCAGAATAAGATTGCGGACAACGAAAAAAAGGCATCCAATCCCGCCAACACCAGCATCAAGGATTCATTGCTGCGGGACAATGCGCAACTCAAGGCAAAGGAGGCTCAGTTGAACGGGGTCATCGCTCTGTACGATTCCTTTGCCGGTGCCCTTACGACCCCGGACGCGAACGGAATCCTTCCGATCAGCACCGTCGCGCAGGAGTCGGCGATCGATTCCGCACTCAAGGGCGGGGGCCTCGTCCTCATACTTCGGCTCGAAAGCAGTGGGGGCGGGTACTTGGTCAAAAAGAACCTGTGGACCGGATTGGGCAGGATGCCGCTCTTTCACATGGGCGGGGCCACCGTGACCTACGTCTTGCTCCAGGGAACCGACGGCAGAGTTCTCGCCGGCGGCGTGGTGCCGGATCATGGAGGCTTCGTTCGGACCGACAAGATCCGCGATGCGCTTTCAAAATAGTGCTTGCCAATAAGCTGTCGCGCGTGCGGCCTGCGCCGCAATCGCGCCGGGCGCCGGAAATATGCAAAGGAGGGGGAGCACTCGAATGAGTGGGGAAAAATTAAGGAAAACGGTCGTCGCGTCGGGCAAGGGAGCGCGAAACCCCATCATTGAAAAGTTGAGGAAGACTCTCGAGAGACTCGACGCACAAAAAGCCCAGGTCGATTCTCTCCTACAAACTGCGCTTGCCAAGCCCCGGGCTAAAGTGGCGGTTCGCGCGTGGCCCGAGTTGGAAGTTTTCAGCGAAACGCCATCTGCGAAGGCTCGAAAAACCGTAGCTAATCAATACGGGAAGGCTTTCGCCAACAAGACAACTGAGCGCCTTTGTCAAGCCTTGGCAACCGTACAATTATTCCAGCTGGAAGCCGCTGGCCCCCAGCCTCGAGCGATCGTTTTGGAGTTCTCACCTCCCCCGGCCGTGCTTGAAAAGCACGTAAGAATTCGGGCTGCAGTCCTGGCGGGCCGATCTGAAAAAGCGTCCCCGTCATTCCTTCGCCTAGCAAGGCGGCACGTGATGCGTGATCGCTTCGCCCAACAAGTGGCCACGGTCACGGCCCAGTTGGAAAAGCAGTCCCAGCCGCTCTTTCCAGCAGGGCCAGAGGCTGTCTCCTCTCCTACCACCCCCTCCTCGGTGGTCGAAACCTGCTGGCTCAACAACACCATGCGGACTTACGCTGACCCGAGGTCGTTGAGAGACGTTGTTGAAGAGAAAACACTGGCGCGCTTGGATCTTCCTCGCTTGCTGCGATCAGATGTCAACGTGACCGGACCGAAGGTCGGGGCCCCGCAATTCCGGCAGCGGTTCCGCGTGACCGGCGATCACATCACGGTAGCAGTAATCGACACTGAGGTTGATATTCACCACCCTGCGCTCTGGGGCCGCGTGATCCAAAAGACGAATTCTACGAAGGAGCATTGGGGGGCCCCCAACCCACACGGAACCGCGGTTGCTGGTATCATCGCATCCGCGGGCGATCCCTATACTGGCATGGCGATGGGTGTCATGATCGCAAATTATAAGGTGCTGGCGACAAGCCCGAACCTTGGCTCTGATGACTTCGGCGGGGCGCTTGCAATCCAGCAGGCGCTTGAAGACGGAGCACAGATCGCAAACTGCTCGTGGGGGAGCGGTCCGGCGGGAGATGGTACGAGCCGCGAAGCGGTGGCGTGCAACAATGCATGGGCCCTTGGTCTAATCTTGGTTAAGAGCGCTGGTAACGCTGGACCAGGACCAGGTACGCTTACCGCACCCGCCGATGCGGATGGGGTGATTGTTGTGGGCGCGACAGACCGCGGCGGCATTGCTGTCCAAGATTATTCAAGCCGCGGTCCCGCTGGAACTAAGTCCCGTCCACACTTAGTCGCACCCGGAGGCTCTTCTGGTGACGGGGTCCGTTCGTGCCTCATCAGCGGGAACTTCGGCGATGCTGGTTATGGCACAAGTTTTGCCGCGCCCCACGTGAGCGGATTAGCGGCCTTATTGCTTGCCCAAAGTCCCGGACTGGAGCCTGACCAAGTTCGTGACAAACTCCTCAGTCTGTGTCGCCGTTTGCCGCGCGGGGATGCCAATACCCAGGGTAAGGGTTTTCTCTCGCTTCTCAGTTTGGTTACTTAGCCTCGGCCAGTATCTTATGCGGCAGGTCAAGACGGGCTACAGACGACTCCTCTGAAAGGTCAGGAATCGTCCTTTTCAGCATTCGGGCACGCAGGCTACCGTTAATCCATGCTTGCTCGGTAACCTCACCCCCTAGGCAGCGGATCCGATCCATCACGGGTCCGGCCCGTCGTGCGAAGGCATCCTTCAAAGACGCGATTTTTTCCGCCCGACATGACCCTGAAACCTCCTGCGGCGCAGGGGTCCCGACCTCCACAATTAAATCCAACCAATCTTCGGGGCCTGAACCTTCTAAGCTGACAGCCAGTGATCGGCTTATTTTGTCAGACCGCATCGAGATACCTCAAGAACAATATACCACCGCTGTCGATGCTAGTCACCATGCGGTAGGAAGTAGGTAGCAAAAACTGCCAGCAACGGTCAGTGTTTCTCTGGCCGACGGGTAGCGTCCCGATAAATCGGGACGCCAGGTGCGCACACACGACAAAGCGCGTATCTGCGCTGCCCGCCGGGTCCAACTCTTGATAGACTGGCCTCTTACGAAGTGGGAGTCCCCGAAAAGCGAGGCACGCGGCTGGCGCAGATGTTGGTTTCTAATATCTGCGTTCAGCGAAGCTGAGGGGGATTAGAATGGTGCGGTACAGGCCACAGCATTGTGGCGGCAAACGGCCGTGGTCAAGCTGGAGATTCTATTTTTTTGCAGGACGCCTCGATCCTCGCAATGGACCGGGTGGAATGAAAACAAGCAAGGGTCTCTCGCTTCGCGAGATCGCAGCCAGTGAAAGGCAAGCATCCGCGCCAGCTCCCGTGTTCGCGAGCGGTGGAATCCGGGCAGCGCCCAATGTACTTCACCGGGAGGACAAGCATGGAAGCGACTCGATCTGCCGAACAAGAAGTCATCGCTATCGATGATGCACGGATCACAGCTGCCAAGGCGTCGGACATAGCCACTTTTGACGCAATTTACGCTCAAGAGTTCAAACTCATCACGCAGACCGGTCTGGTCCGCACGAAACAGGACCAGATCCGCGATTACGGTGCCGGCACACTTCGGTATGGTCCGTTCGAGTTGTTGGAGCGTGAGGTCAGAATATATAGTTCGTTCGCACTGGTTTGGTCGCGAGAGCGATCTGTGATTCTGCTCCCGGATGGCCAGGACGTTGGCGGAGATCGCCGGATAACGCGAGTTTACGTAAACCGAGATGGCCGATGGCAGCTAATCTCAGCGCATGCATCGAGCGTTCAATCGCTCTGATGAACAAACCGCCATTCCCAATGAGCGGGTGGCCACGGCACCGGGTTTATGCGTGAAGGGATTGCCGTCCGCATACATCGCAAAACGAGCGACGTATGCGCCAGCCGCGGGTCCAACTCTTAATAGACTGGCCTCTTATGAAGTGGAAGTCCCCGAAAAGCGAGGCATGACAATGGATACCAGGCAGGCTAAAGACTTTCTGGTGCAGCAGACGGCCGAGCAAGCAGCGCTGGATAATGTTCCTTTCTCTGATCTGGAGAGAAGGATGATGTACTTCACGGAAAGTGACCCTGCTTCCTGCGCCGACCCACTTGAACTGAATGACGAGTTTGAAAAGCAGTACGAAACGGATGAATACGAAGCCAAGGTTTCGCAACTGCTCCGGCACGCTTACAAGCGCTTAAAGCATGAGGACCCCGAGGCGCTCCGCAATTGGAATGAAGCCATCCATACACTTCGTAAAGGCGATCATTACATCCTCGTTTTGTTATAGGCCGAAATCAAATTGGTTCAACAGGGCGGGTGCCTGGTAGCGCAGAGTTGTCCCGCCGTGCGGTCCCGCCGTGCGGGATGCGGTTCTTCTCTTTGAAATTAAGAGCCGCAGAGTTAAAGAACAACTCTGCGCTACGGGGCTCTTGTCATCATTCACAGAAAGAACCGCGGACCTCAAAACCGGAGGATCGCGTTACTAGCTAACTGACATGGGCTAAGATAGCTTAACGGAGGATCGCGCGTGTACGGCGTACCTGAGAATCTGGACCTGTCCCACTTCATCGGCAAAACGCTCACGCAGATATCTCTCGGCGAGTTTCAGATCCATTTCGACTTCCATCCAACCGGCACAATCTCGGTCGAAGGTGATTGGGAATTGGTCGATTCCCAAGGGGCTGTTGTAGACCGGTCCATGGAGAACGCTGGCCGGTCCGCGTACCGCGTGCACCGGCTTCTTGGGCAGGACGTAATAAGCTTCGAGATCGATGCACCCCGGTCGCTCTCGCTCAAGTTCACTAACGGCCTTGTCCTCCGCGTTTTCGATAATTCACCGGCCTACGAATCATTCTCTATTCAGCCAGGTGATATCTATGTTTAGGGAGCAGCAGGTAGCAACGGCACCGGGTTTGTGCCGTGGTCTTTTGCGCGCGTAATTCTTTCCGTCCGCATACATCGCGAAATTCGCGACGTATGCGCCAGCCGCGAAAATAGCAATTGACATTCAGCGGAAATCCACTACCATATGGTTGTGGATCGCCTGGATACAACATTTGCGGCTTTGTCTGATCCAACCCGCCGGGCGATGGTCAAGAGGCTCTCCCGCGGGCCTGCCTCTGTGCATGGCTTGACGGAACCGTTTGCACTCTCGCAGCAGATGATTTCAAAACATATTGCCTGCCTGGTGCGGGCGCGGATTGTGATCAAGACGAAGCGTGGACGAGAGAGTATTTGCACGCTCAGGCCGGAGGCGATTAAGACAGTCAGCGACTGGGCCATCAGCTATCGCCGGTTCTGGGAAGAGAGTTTCGACAAGCTGGATGTGGTTGTGAATCGAATGAAAAAAGCGGAGGCAAGAGATGGCAAAAAACACCGTAAATGAGCCGGAGCGGATGGTTGTGACAAGAGTTTTTGACGCCCCGCGCGAACTGGTTTGGAAGGCGTGGACGGACCCGAAATATGTGATGCAGTGGTGGGGACCGAAGGGTTTTACTTCGCCTTTTTGTGAGATGGACTTTCGCGTGGGAGGGAAATTCCGCTGCTGCATGAGAGCGCCGGATGGGCAGGAGTTCTGGAACGGTGGTGAATACCATGAGATTGTTCTGCACGAGAAGATCGTCTCCTCCATGTACTTTTCCGACTCGAAGGGAAACAAGGTTGAGGCGGCGGACTATGGAATAGAACACGAGGCCATAGAGGGTGCGTACGACGTGATTCTCTTTGAGGATCTCGGAAACGGCCGGACGAAAGTCACTTTCATTGGAAATGAGACCATGCAGAACGCAATCGAGAGCGGTCAGCTGGAGGGCTGGAAGGAGATCCTCGATAAGATTGCTGCAGTTGTTGAGGGGCTGGCGCTGGCGAAATAAGCCGGTAGTGACGGTACCGGGTTTGTGCCGTGGGCCTTCTGGGCGCGACATTTTTGCCATCCGCATACATCGCAAAACGAGCGACGTATGCGCGACCCGGCCGGGTGGAATGAAAACCAGCGAATGCCTCTCGTATCGCGAAAACGCAGATACTACAAAGCGCGCATCTGCGCCAGCCGCGCTCCACGATAGTCGCTGGAACAAGTGACGCACTACATTAGAACAAGTACGGCACCAGGGACTTTGTGTCGCGGGCGTAGTCTGAGTAATCGGGATACTGTTTGCGAAGCAAGCGCTCCTCGGCAATGACGCGAGCGACCGCCACGCAGGTGACGGCAACGCCGACCGCCAGCGTCAACCTCGAAAGGTGACCAATGACCGCGGCCCACACGAACAGGAGCGCCGCGGAGTACATCGGGTGCCGAATAAAGCGATAGGGACCACGTCGAATGATCGAATGGCCGGCCGGCGCGGCGGTGACACGAAACGTGCCTTTCTGGAATGAGCGCCGCGCCCAGACGTTCAGGCCAATCGCCGCGATTTGAGCCGTCACAACGAATGGCGATGCAGAAAACAGGTTGCCGGTGACGCCAAGCACCGCAATCGCGGCGAGGATGAAAATCAGCGGCAGGGTTGAAGCCAGCATCAGACTGCTCTCCGATTCTTCTGCACACGCCCCCCTCAAGCCGGGAATTGCGTCCTGGCTCTCACTTACCGGGTGAGTATACACCCAGGCGGCCACTGCCACGCTAAAAGGCAAGTGGCGCTCCGATGGATCGGGACGCCAGGTGCGCACATACGACAAAGCTGGCATCTGCGCCGCCCGGCGCTACGTCAACAACAGCAGAAGTCAAAAGTGAATTTTGGTAGCATATGGTTGTTCTTTAGCTTTGCGGCCCTTGATCTTGAAGAAAAGTACCGCAGAGTGACGCGCCCGAAGCGCTCAATCGTGGGTTTCCAACTTGCTTTGGAGGAGGTTACATGGATATTGCCCTGATTCTTCTTGGTGCGGTTTTCGTACTTGTGCTTCTGGTCATAAGCGGATCGTTTTTCACTGTTGCAACATCTCAAGCGGCTGTCCTGCAGCGGTTCGGCAAATTCCTTCGAGTCGCGAATCCGGGCCTCAACTTTAAACTGCCATTTTTCGACCAGATTTCTGCGCGCATCAACATGCGCGTCCAGCAACTGGACATGGAAATCGAGACCAAGACCAAGGACAACGTCTTTGTGCGGATACCGGTCTCCATCCAGTTTCTGGTGATGCCGGACAAAGTGTACGAAGCGTTCTACAAGCTCAATGACCCCAGCCAGCAGATCCAATCCTACGTCTTCAATGTGATTCTCGGCCACGTGCCCAAGATGAACCTGGATGAGGCCTTCCTGCAGCAGGCTGATATTGCCGTGGCGGTGAAATCCGAGCTTGATACGATCATGGCGGATTATGGATATTCGATCACCAAGGCGCTGGTGACAGACATCAAGCCGGACGACAAGGTGAAGGCAGCGATGAACGACATCAACGCCGCGCAGCGCGAACAGGTGGCGGCCACCGCCCGCGGCGAGGCCGAGAAAATTCTCAAGGTGAAACAGGCGGAGGCGGACGCGGCCAGCAAAGCGCTCCAGGGAGAGGGCATCGCCAACCAGCGCAAGGCGATCATTTCCGGCCTGCAGGAATCAGTGGAGCTTTTCCAGAAAAGCGTGCCGGGCGCTTCGCCGTCCGACGTTCTGACGCTGGTCATGATGACGCAGTATCTCGACACGCTGAAGGAAGTCGGCGCCAACTCGCGCACTAACACCATCATGATGCCGCACTCGCCAGGCGGACTTTCCGAGTTCTTCAGCGAAATCCGGAACGCGGTCATCATGGGTATGGAATCAGCGCAAACGGCGTTGTCCGCTGCGCCGGACCTGGCCAAACCCAATGGGCCGGGCAACGTGCGGCAAGCGTAGCGGGCTGCCCCAGTCAGTGGGTGGCGAAGCCACCGGATTTCTCTGCGCCACCCGCCCGGTGGAAATGAGGAAGTGCGCACTACTTCGAGGGGCTCGGTTGGTCATCCTTGAGGATTTCGAGCCGATCGGGGGCATTCGGCACCAGGCAGAGAAACTCAAAGGGGGCTTCGACAACCTGGTAACAATGCGGCGTGCCAGCCGGAATGTAGAGGACGTCGCCGCTGCGCACGTCGTGCACCTTGCCGCCGATTCCCACCTGGGCACGTCCGCGCAAGACGTACTGCTCGTGTTCCACCGTGTTGGTGTGGCTGGGCACTCCGCCGCCCTTCCCCATCACGAAGCGTCGCATGGCAAAATGCGGGGCGCCGTCCTCCGGGCCGATCAGGACCTGCATCTGCGTGGCTCTCCCGGCAGCGACGTCTTTTAGCCCTACCGCCTCGGATCGCTTTACCACGCCTTCCTTTTGCTTCCGTCCCTGGACTTGTTCATTGGCCATGCTCTGACTCCCCATCGATGTTGGATAACGGAATTATAGCTGGTTGTTGCGGTCAGAGCGACCAATGGAAAGGATCACAAGTGGGAAATAGGAAGTAGGGTGGAAGCCAAAGGCAAATACACCCCACCCGTCACGCAAGGCGCTTGACAGCGGCTTCACCCGTGCGATAATTGCGGCAATCATTCCAGCCTCCCGTTTGAGGGGGGCGCCAAGGAGCGCATTCTAATGACGAATCCCAGCAGCTTTACTGCCCTTGCCGTCTTTACCATTGAGCCAGACCGATACTACCGTGTGGAGGTGCGCAACGGTTGCCTCTACTTCCTGCGCGTGGGAGGCCAGTTTGATCTCGACCGCGCGGGCTCCGTCCCCACAAATGCAGGAGTGCTAGGCGTGATGTTGATGGCCGGCGCCAGCACAGCCCTGGGTCACAAGCACCAGGAAGCACAACTGATCGCACGTGATCCGCGCAAAGACCCGGAAGAGTTGCTCACCATCCACCCGCACAATTTCAAGCTGCTTCCTGCGGACATCAAGAGGGCAAGATTCCTTCCGCAGAAAAAATGGTTCCCTTCTCACGGACGCAACGTTGGCCGCCTGGTGATTGAAAGACAGGACGGCAAGTCTCAGGAATATTGGTTTCAAGAATCGGCGGACCTCAACAGTGCAATTCAGCATCTGTCTGCCTTGGTCGGCGACAGGGTGGAGAACGAGGTTCCCTGAGACAGAATTCAGCAATGGAACCGCAATTAGGGCCCGGGACTCACGTCCCAAATCGGGGGCCGGCACAGATACCTGTCTTGCGGAATGCAAGATTGGAGATGATGAATGGGCATTGCGTATCTCACAGTAACAATCGTCGTCGCGTCTATGACCGCGTTTTCAGCCCTCGGGAAGATTCGTCGCGATCCGCATATAGTCCATGTGATTCATGAGGTTGTTGGCGTGCCGTTCAGGTACTTTCCGCTGCTGGCCGCTTGCGAGATTGCTGGGGCTTTGGGGTTGGTTGCTGGCATCAGGTGGTCTGGACTGGGTGTGGCGTCGGGCATCGGACTTGTCGTTTACTTTGCAGGCGCGGTGGTTGCGCATCTGCGTGTACGTGATTTCAGAGAAATCGGACCTGCCGCCTTCATGCTGTTGGGCGCTGGGGGCGCGCTCGTGCTACGCATCCTTGCATATGCCCACGGCGCTCCAAACTGAACTGTCGCTTAAGAGATACAAGACATATTGCCAGACCCGGCCAATGCCGCGGCCCGTGAAGGACCGCGCTTTGCGGGAAGACAGATTCCTGCTATAAAGAACAGCCCAACCACCGACGACCACACGGCTAGTTTGTGCTTCACTGTTTCCATTCTTATGCGCAAGTATTTAAGCACACGCCCTCCCCGTGGAGGGGAAAATTTTGGGGAGAAACATTGCAAAAGACGCGTCAGGGAGTAGTGATCAAGCCGCCAGACTGCCGCTGGCGGGGTTACAATACCCTTGTGCTGGGCAAGGTGACTGTCCGGCGCTGCCCAATTGGGATTGACTGCGCGCGGTTGCAGGAAGCCCATCGGGGCTGAAAAGTCCGCCGCACAAGATCGGTGCCGTAGCCAGCCCTCGGGTACGACGACGCCAGCGCGCATGAACCGGCAGGCGGGGAGTGATATGACCCAGGTCTGGGAACAATGGGAAGGCCAGGTTGTCGATGGTGAATTTCATCTACGCCAGTACCTGGGTGGGACAGAACACAGCGCTGTGTTTCTTACCGAAGACCGGGAACGAGGACTCGAGAAAGCCGCCATCAAGCTCATCCCGGCGGATGCTGAGAACGTGGAACTCCAACTCCACCGCTGGCAGGCGGCCGCGAAACTGTCTCATCCTCACCTGGTACGGCTCTTTCAGATGGGGCGCTGCCAGATTGGAGGCAACGACCTGCTCTACGTGGTGATGGAGTACGCCGATGTTGACCTGTCGCAAATTCTTCCGCGCGGGCCATTCTCGCCAGAGGAAACTCGAGAAACGCTCAAGCGGATTCTGGACGCCCTGGCCTACCTTCACGGCAACGGTTTCGTCCATGGCCACTTGAAACCCGCCAACATTTTCAGTGTCGATGGCCAACTAAAACTCTCGAGCGACGCGATCTGCCGGGTCGGATTTTCCGGTGGCGGCCGCAAATCGGCGGGGGACTACGACCCTCCCGAGGCAGCAAGCGGGATACAGTCGCCAGCGGGGGACATCTGGTCGCTTGGCATGATACTGGTTGAGACCCTGGGGGAACATCCGCAGGTCTGGGTGACGACGGAAGAAGGAGATCCGGTACTTCCGCCGACGCTGCCGGCGCCGTTCTTTGATATTGCGCGTAACTGTCTGCGTTGGGACCCCAAGCGCCGTTTGACCGTTCCCGAGATACTGGAACGGCTGGAGCCGGCCGCACCCGTGTCACAGCTGCAAACGGTCTTCTCGAATTGGCGATACATTGCCGCGGCGGCCGCAGTGGCGCTTGCGCTGGCGGCAATACTGGCAGGCCCAAAACTGCTGAACCATCACCGCGCCCAGCCAGTAGCAGACCAGAACCCAGTGACGCTGCCAGCAGCTCCGCGCGCCCGGAAGCCCAGCGCGGGACAGAGGAGTTCCACGGGCGTCCGTCCGCCGCCTTCCGCCCCTCGGCCCATAACGGCGACGAAGAAACCCACCGGCAGTGTTGTCGAGAGTGGAGTCCGCCAGAAAGTTTTGCCCGACGTGCCCCAGAGCGCAAGCGACACCATTCGAGGCACGATAAGAGTAATCGTGAAAGTCGCGGTTGATGCGTCGGGCAACGTGGCGGAAGCGACGCTCGATTCTCCCGGACCGAGCCAGTACTTTGCCAGGCTGGCTCTCGAAGCCGCACGAAGATGGAAATTTTCGCCTACGGAAGTCGATGGCCAGCAAGTATCAAAAGAATGGATGCTGCAATTTGAGTTTACGAACACAGGGACTGAGGCCTTCCCGGTGCAAACCGTGCCTTAGCGGGCAGCCTGGTTTATTTGCGCGCGGCGTGAGGTGATGAACCCCTGAGGTTCAGCGGTCCGTGGCCGAAAAGGTTGAAAACCCGAAGTCGCCTATCACGCCAGTGGCCCCTGCGAGAAAAAACCCCATGCCCGGATTACCGCTCGCAAATTTGTCGTCGCTGATCTGCACCACCTGCACGCCGTTAATGTAGACCGTGAGGATTTTTCCGATCATGCTGGCCTTCACCACGTCCCCGTCTTTCACTCCGTAACGGGAGCCTTGCGTCTCTTTCAGCATGGTGTACTTTCCCAGCGGTCCCTCCCACCTGGCGATATTGCAATAGGCCTGCGGAGTCTTGGAGCAGCGAAACATGACTTCGTATCCCGTGCAGTTGTGCGGAGAAATAGAACTTCGCAGTCGCAACTCGACTTCCTCCCAGACCTTTCCGTCCTGGTTCGGGTTCACGGAGCGAACCGTGGCCTGGACTGTCTGGTTCGGCCCCCAAGTACCCTTCAAAAGGGCTGTGGAGTCGTCATATCTTTGCGGAACCGGCCTGTTCCCCCCTGTCTCGGTCCCAAATACGAATCCGGGAGTCGTGCGGACGTCTGTCCAATCAAGGCCGTCAGCCTGGCCATTCAGCCATTTGCCGCCCTCTGAAATCGGATTCTCGGCGTAGGTAAAGTTGGTGTTGTAAGGCCCGTGCGTTGGCGCGGGAGTGGTGGCAGGAAACAGGCTCAAGCCCCGCGTCGTGGGAAGACAGATGCCTGCGATAATAAACATCCCGACCACCGACGACCAGACGGCCAGTTGGTGCCTCGGGTTTTCTATCCTCATGGGTAAGTATTTAAACACACATCCTCTTCCCATTGGAAAAGCAGTGGTGAGTGATGAGCTGGATGGTGCGGCTACCCTGGCGGATCCAAGGTTCAAAATTTCAGACTGCAATTCGGAAGCAAGGGTCGCGGCCCGCAAAGGACCGCGCTGCTGGCATCGCCCGCCTTGAGCCCCTGGCCGATCTGTTCATCCAGCGTTGCTCCCCCATCGCCCCGAGCCGCTCGCCCGCGTCACGATCTTCCGATCGGGCCCGTCCAGCGGTTTCGTCCCCGGCCGGCCGGAGCAGCAGGTTCTGCGGCCCTCGGTGTCACGCCGGGCGGATATTCTGATTC
>OBLQ010000372.1_pt1 | contig 17170 bp, 8 predicted proteins | sample 1519881 | NCBI WGS metagenome assembly OBLQ01 (sample SAMN01911456, study PRJEB22533) | soil metagenome | biome: Soil | place: Malaysia | collected 2012-04-30 | depth DG_metagenome m | reverse complement strand
AGACCGCCACACAAAACCACAGGTCAACAAACAATCCGATGTCAGCGCGGTAGGGGCGATGTTGCGCCGCCGGTGGAAGATGGAGTGCTAGTAGAAAATAAATGGTGTTGCCAAGCACGATGGCGATTAGATATTTGATCCAACGTCTTGCCCTTGAGGTAAGAGAACCCATAAGATGTATTCAACGCCGCAATCGCCGCCTGAAAGCTGGAACGGCCACTCTTACTAAAGAGCCTCAGTGTAACACTCCCACCCGCGCAAGAAAATGACCTCTAGAAAATGGCCGCGTTGCGACCCGGGTCTTGACGGGAAATGTGTTCGGACTGCGGGAAGGCCATTGCAGCTATGACACAGGTAGAAAGACCTCTTTGGTCTTGGTACCGCTTTCCGACCACGCAACTTATCCTTTCCTCGTTGTAAGATAAACCTCGGATTGCCATGCCGAATCCTAATCTCAAGCTGACGTCAGAGGTCAAATACCTGAAGGGCGTTGGGCCCACCCGTGCCGAACTGCTGGCTGCGCGGGGTATTCACACGGTTGAGGACCTCCTCTATTACACGCCTTTTCGTTACGAAGACCGGACCCGGCTGACCGCTGTCGCCGACCTTGTTCCCGGACAGACGGCCACTATTCTGGCCAGGGTTCTGACCTGCGGCCTGACGCGGACCCGTAAGGGGACGTACATTTATGACCTGGCTGCCATCGACGCCAGCGGCGCGCACAACGCTCGAATGATCCGGTGCCTCTGGTTCAACGCCCGGTATCTGGAACGCAACAAAGTTTTCCGCAGCGGCCAGCAGGTTTTCTTTTACGGCAAAGCCGAGCCTGATTTCTACGGCACCAGCAACCTGCAGATTGTCCAGCCGCAATTTGAGATCATTCCTGAAAGTGAATCCGGCGAGGGGGAATCGCTGGAAGTGGGACGCATGGTGCCCATCTATGAATCGGTTGGCCAGCTTGGACCCCGCGTCTTGCGCCGGTTGATTCGTACTGCGCTGGAATCGGTGGGCGATCAGTTTCCGGAACTTCTTCCCGCTTCAGTACGGAAGAAGAACAGACTGGTCAACCGCACTTCGGCTTTCCGCCTGACCCATTTCCCGGACGGAGAGCATCCTTTTGAAGAACTGTCCCGGTTTCGGACCCCGCCGCAGATTCGGCTGATCTTCGAAGAATTGTTCAACGTCAGCGCCGGGCTTGCCTTGAAACATCGCAGGGCAAAAACTGCTCCAGGCATCCAGTTCAGCGTCACTGAAAAGCTTCGCTGGAACATCAAGGCCATTCTTCCGTTTCATCCGACTGCCGCTCAAAAACGGGTACTGAAGGAAATTGCTGATGACATGTGCTCGCCCCGGCCCATGAACCGCCTGCTGCAGGGAGATGTGGGCTCCGGCAAGACCATTGTGGCGGTTCAGGCCGCACTGCTGGCCTTGTCAAACGGCTACCAGGTGGCGCTGATGGCGCCCACGGAAATTCTGGCCACCCAGCACTATCTTTCCATCCGCCATTTGCTGGGCCCGCTGCCCTACAAAGTTGGTTTGCTGACCAGCGGCCGGAATACTCGCGCAAAGGCTGAACTGAAGGCCGAGCTTGCGGGCGGCGAAACCCACATTGTTGTGGGAACCCACGCCCTGATTGAGAGTGACGTCGAATTCGCCAAACTTGGGCTCGTGGTGGTGGATGAGCAGCATCGCTTTGGCGTCCTGCAGCGTTATCGATTGATCCGCAAAGGGCAGGTGCCGGACGTGCTGGTGATGACCGCGACGCCAATTCCGCGCACCCTCGCGTTGACGCTCTACGGCGACCTCGACTTTTCAGTGATCAATGAACTGCCCCCCAATCGTTCCCCGATCCTGACACGGCTGATCGAGGAAAAGGAGCGGAACCAGACTTTTGACTTTGTTCGCAACAAGGTGCGGGCTGGCGACCAGGCCTATGTGGTTTATCCCGTGATCGAGGAATCATCCAAGCTGGACTTGCGCCCGGCCCTGAAAATGTTCCAGCACCTTTCGGCCCATGTCTTCCCGGAATTTCAGGTGGGGCTGCTTCATGGACGCCTTTCCAGCGCTGAAAAAGAAGATGTGATGGAGCGCTTCAAGAAAGGTGACATCCGGATACTCGTTTCTACCACCGTGGTGGAGGTGGGCGTGGATGTGCCGAATGCAACCGTCATGCTGATCGAGCACGCCGAGCGGTTCGGCCTTTCGCAACTCCATCAATTGCGCGGGCGCATCGGGCGCGGACGCAAAAAATCTTACTGCCTGCTGCTGGCAACAGATCCGCGAACCCCGGAAGCCGAGGAGCGGTTGCGGACCATGACCGAGACCAACGACGGATTCAAGATTGCGGAAATCGACCTCAAGCTTCGCGGGCCGGGAGAATTTTTCGGCACGCGGCAATGGGGTATTCCCGCCTTCCGCATTGCCAATCTGCTACGGGACAAGGAAATCCTGGAGTGGGCTAAGCGCGAAGCCACAGCCTTTGTTGAGCATCCGGAATCGCGCGAGGAGTTTGAGGCTTACGTTGGCTTCTTGCGGAACGAGTGGTCGCGGCGTTACGGCCTCGCTGGCGTGGCCTGATGGTGCAGCAACGATCAAAGATGTGGTGTAATGAAGAGTTGCATTCCTTACTCTTGCTGCAGCAGAGACGCGCATGCGAATCATTTCAGGCCAAAACCGGGGTCAGCGGATTCAGACACTGAAAGGTACGCAACTGCGGCCCACGTCGGACCAGATGCGCGAAACACTTTTTGACGTTCTGGGTCCGACCGTGCGGGGTTCGGCGTTTCTTGACGCTTATGCCGGCACCGGCGCAGTGGGTTTGGAAGCCTTGAGCCGCGGCGCCAAGGAAGTGGTATTTGTGGAATACCATCGGGCGGCGAGCGACCTGATTCGCAGGAACCTGGCGACGCTAAAGATGGAAGACGGTTTCTACCTGATGAATACCAAGGTGCTGACTGCCATCGAACGGCTCGACGAAGAGGGCAGCCGTTTTGATTTTGTCTTTCTCGACCCGCCCTACAGCGAAACGCGCGAGTACCACCAGGTGCTGCGGCAGATGGGCCGGTCACGCCTGCTGACATCCACCTCACTGGTTATTGCTGAACACTCACGCCATTTCTTTCTGGAAGACCACTACAACCGGCTTGGAAGGACCCGGACCATTCGCCACGGCGACGCCCAACTGACGTTTTACCGGCTCAGCCAGGCCGAACCTGCCAGTAGCGAGATCGCAGATGACTGACCCGACTGCTGATCCAATCAGTTTCTTGACCACAAAGCAGCCTATCCCCTAAACTTGGTTGAGCGACCCGATAACAAGGTGTTTGAACCTTTCGGGACCGTGGCGGGGTAGCTCAGTGGTAGAGCGAGGGTCTCATAATCCCTAGGTCGGGAGTTCGATCCTCCCCCCCGCTACCAATTATTTCAACAGCTTGCGACGATCCAGGATCTTTGGGTCACCACTAAATTGCGGCTGGGTTCCGGACTCAGGTTAAGTTGTTATCAATTCGCTCTCGTCTGTAAAAGCTTTCCCTGGTTCCGGAACCAACCGGCACAAAGAGCCACCACAAAGTTGACGCCTGAGTGACCTGGTCGTTCTTTCTTTTTATTGAAAGTGACACCGATTGCAATTGGCCGTGCACCAAATGTGGCTCGAAACCCGTGGATGGAAGGCAATGTCGGATGAGTTGGAACTCCGCGGAATACAAAGAACGGAAATGCCCGCACGTCAGGGGCTTGTGGTATTGTGAACGAGCTGGGCTCAAAGTGGCTCCAAACTAAGAATATGAGCCCCTCTGCCGCGAAGCCCGGCAAGCAATCGATCCTTGATATGTCTTCTGTCGTGCAGGCTAGCATTTCATGCCGAGTGACCACTTTCTAATACTCATGCCGTGACATGGGTTGGGAGACTGGCCTGGAATTCGAGAATCCGAAACTACACTTTAGGCTCATTGATTGGCGCGTTTTCACGAAGCGTAGACGCATTTCCGCCTCTGTCCTCATGGGCGCCTGCCTGATCATCACCCAGGGGCTGACTACTCGACTTCACGCCCAGCAGAAGTTTCAGGCGTACTTAAAGTTTCTTACGGCAGGGCGGCACGGATCGGCCATAGCTGTCAATCCTGGGACCGGAGAGGTTCGCGCCGCCTGGAACCTGCGCCAAGCCACGATGGACGCCTATCGTCCCGGATCGACTGCCAAGATTGTGGAAGCCGTTGCATCGCTCGAAGAGGGCCTGATCGCCCCCCAGGATCGAGTTGTCTGCCGGCGGATCCCGCCTCTTCTTGGCCGTGCTTACCGATGCGCTCATCCTCCTGCGCCCGAAGGTTTCACGCTATCATCGGCGCTTGCGAACTCCTGCAACTACTTCTTCACTCTTGTCAGCTTCAGGCTAAATGCGGAATCGCTGCTTCACTGGTACTCCGTGTTCGGCTTTGGGGTCCCGGCGGAATTTGACGGAAAGGCTTCATCGCCCGGACAGGTACGCTTGGCGTCGGGCCCGCGCGAGAAGGCGCTTGAAGCCATCGGCGAACGCGACGTTGTCGTCACTCCAGTGCAGTTGCTCCAAGCCTACACGATGATTGCTAATCGCGGGGTCGTCTGGCCCATGTGGGGAATTACTATGCGTGGGCACTCTCGCCCTTTCCGGCGAATCATGCTTAAGGGACTGACGTACCAGACCATATTGAACGGTCTTGTGGGTTGCGTTCGGTCCGGCACATGCCATGCGGCGGCTGTGCCAGGCATGCGGGTTGCGGGCAAAACCGGCACGGCGTCGACGCTCGACGGCAGTGGCGCCACCCACGCCTGGTTTGTGGGATTCGCTCCCGCCGAAAAGCCAGAAATCGCTTTGGTGGTCTTCTTGGAAAGAGGCACCGGAGAGCACGATGCCGCCCCTCTGGCGGGTGACCTGTTGCGGCACTACTTCGCGGCAGAACGGAAAGGAGCAACAATTAGTGGGCGTCATTAGGCACCGGCTCTGTCGTGTTGGTGTGATTGCTTTCCTGGTGTTGGGTCCGGAGTCCGCGCCGGCCCAGACTTTCCGTGTTTTGGTTCATTCTGCACCTCGTGCGCCTGGGGCCGCCGGACGGGGAGCCCTAAAGCGCCTGACGCGCCCGACCGTCATAAGGGTAGGTCAGGATGCCTATGTTGAAGGCGTGCTGGCCGGAGAAGCCAGCATCCTCCGGAATCGAGCTGCCTTACAGGCCATGGCTATCTTGGCGCGGACCTGGGCCCTGCGTTACCGCGGGCGCCATCACGCACAGGGGTTCGATTTTTGCTCGTTGACTCATTGCCAAGTGTTCCGCTTACCACGTGGACAACAGGAAGTCTACCCTACGAGAATCATAGATGCCGCGGGCACTACGGAGGGCCTGGTTCTCAAATACCACGGCCGCCTTGCCGACCCTTACTTCACTGCCGATTGCGGCGGGGTGACCGAATCAGCGGCCAACCTGTGGCCGGACCGCGGCGAGCCCTACTTGGTCAGCATTAGTGATGCTTATTGTGCCGCAAGTGGGCATTCATCATGGCAGCGCGAAATTCCATTGGAACGTGTAGCACCCATTCTTCGCAACGGGATGGCCCTTGTGGTGAAGCGTCCCTTGAGAGAAGTGAGGGTGGCAACGCGTGACAGTTCTGGGCGGGTACGCACTCTGGAAGTGCTGGCGGGCGGCAGCTTCGTAATCAACGCGAACCAGTTCCGGTATGCTGTGGGTCAAAGGCTCGGCTGGGACTTGCTGAAGAGCAATCTCTACACGGTAAAACGCATAGGAAATTCGCTAGTGTTCTATGGAAGAGGCTTGGGGCACGGAGTCGGATTTTGCCAGGCGGGGGCTGACGCCATGGCGGGTCTTGGGCTGGACTACAGGCAGATTCTGGCGCATTACTTCCCAGGTACAACGGTGAGCAAATTTTCGCCGGTGGCTAATTCAGCGCCCGATCCCGTTTCATCAACTGACCATTTCGAACTTGCGTATCCAGATTCCCAAACGCAGTGGGTTAGCCGTACCTTGAACGTGCTTGAAAGCTGGCGCACGCATTTCGCTCAGTTAACAAGGCCCCCCGTTGTCAGGGTCCATGTGGAAACTTGGGGTACCACGGCTGATTTCATTCGCGCCACGGGTGAGCCGGGTTGGGTGGCAGGCAGCAGTGATGGGAAGTCGATCTTTCTGCAGCCGCTGGGAATGCTCGCTTCTAAGGGCATTTTGGATTCCACGTTGCGTCACGAGCTGACGCACCTCATGCTTCACCAATTGCGCGCGTCCGGCGTGTCGGGGTGGTTCGAAGAAGGTTTCGTGTTGTATCTCACCGGCGAGCCCATCACCAGCGGCGCGCCTTCGCGCGCTACCGGCCGCACGCTGGGACAGGCCCTTGCCCGGCCGCGGTCGGCTGCGGAGATGCACGCAGCGTACGCTCGCGCGGCACTTGTGGTTCGACGTCTTGCGGAGCAGAGAGGGCGTACGGTGTTGTGGCGGGTTCTCGAGCATCCAACTGCGGACGATCTGAAGTGGCTTAAGCGGCAGGAGTCGCGTCCGCTGCTCCCGTGACAGGCGGGAGAGCGAGGCGCGCCAGCGCCAGCGCCCAGAACAACCAGCCCAGCGTCAGCAACATCAGCGCGGCGCCGTTGCGAATTCCAAATTGCGCGTAATCCCAGCCGCCTGGCTTGACCACCGGATGCCACGTAGCCAGCAGCCACGCCAGCCCGCCGAATCCAACCACACTCAGGATCCCAGTGAGAAAGACTGATAGGCTCACAGACCAGGCCAGCGTCTCTCTTGTGCTTCGAGGTGCCGCAGGTTGGGGTGTGCTCGAAAGCACCAGCAGCCAGGCCAGAACAAACCCCGCAAAGAAGATCCAGACCAGGGCTTCGATGATTGACAGGAAATTGCTGATGGGCATGTAGCTGACTGGATGCTGAAGATGATACGTCAGGAAAGATGCCACGGCGAGGGCGTGGCTGTCGAGCCAGCCGAACACTGTGCTGAGCGCAGAGCACAATAGGATTCCGGCCAGCACCACAAGCAACGTCCGTCCCAGTCTTCTTTTTTCGAGACTTATGATTTTTCGCAAGTGGAGGCACCTGTCAGTTCCGCAAGCAACCGATGTGGCGCTGGCCACACTGCCCGCCAGCAACCCAAGTGCAACCGCGGCGAGAGCCACGATCCAGGCGAACGCCAGCGCGAGCACCCAACCAGATGATTCCGGCAGCCACAGCCACTCATATCCAGCCAGACACCAGAGGCCGCCAATCGCCGCCAGCGCAAGGACGTAGACAGGACTTCGAGCCAGAGCGCGAAGACTTTGTTTCCAGGCACTTCCGCCGGTCTTGATGCTGTTCATCACGGCTTCATCTCCTTATCATTCCGGGATGTGCATCCCTCGTTTCGACTTACGGCAGTCTGCCGGCGAGTTCCGCTACTTCGTGATCGACAACGTTATGCTGCTCGTGGACGACTGCCGGGCCGGTTCGTACATGGGAAGTACTCGCGCCGGATTGGCCTGATACGTCCCGGGTTCAACCGCCTTCAGCAGGTAATGAAACTGTCCCTGCCCGCGATGGAAAGTGGTCGAAAACAGAGCGGCACGGTCATCGTGAAACTCTCTTTGCGTGTAGTAAAAGTCCCACCAGGGCGGCTGCTGCTTTAGTTGGTAGAGGCTTTCCTGGTCTACGAACTCGAAACCGGCCGGGATGGGGTCTTCAATTTGCAGGTATTGCTCGTCGCCCGTGGCGCTCACCGTCAGCCTGACCTCGATGACGTCTCCGCTGTTGAGCGGTCCCTCGATGGGCTGCTCCGTGTACACAATATGGTTGCCGGATTTCTGGGGAACCAATTTGAAATACTGCCGAACGATGTTGAGCGCAGTCGCGCCGACAGGCGCCGGCTTCGGCTCGCGTGTAAAGTATGACGCAGAAGCGGACCAGTAGAGCACACCCGGGCCGTTCTTGGTGATGCGCATTTCGTTTGCCCCGGCATGTAATTGGGACGCGTTGGCTGTCACGGTGATTGGCAGTGGATTCTGGACGTCCTTAGAAGTAATATGGCGTCCAGCTACCTTTTGCCCATTTACGAATACACTGAGCGTGTAATCGGGCTTCAATTCTCCCGAAACCTTGAGATAGTCGATCAGCCCAAAAATGGCTGTGGCTGTCTGTTCGGTCGAGTCCCAATAGTAACCGTCGGACCTGCGGTCGATAAGCCAACGGGCGGCCTTCGGCAGCAATTCGTTCCTGGGATCGAGATTGGCGAGCGCCTTCACGGCGAAGGCGGTAGCCTCAAACGAATTGTCGGATGAGAAGTCGAGCATTGCCTGGCGTTGAGATTTCCAGTAGGCATAAGGTCCTTCGGCGATCGCCGAGTGCTCAAGCCTTTGCGCAAACTCCTGGGCGCGCGGGTCATTCATGCGGGCAAAGGCCAGCGCCAGAAGCGCGTCGCCGTAAGGTGAAAGCTGGTCGCCCGAGTTGGCAACGCTGTCTACCAGTCCGGGAGCCAGATTGCCGTTGTAGAGAGAATTCGCGCCCAGGCGCTGTTGCACCGTATATCGGATGTTGTCCGGAAGTTCCTTGTAAGTCTCATCCAACGCCTGTGATAAGGGCACACCCGGTTTTACGCTGGTTTCAAGGGCGTAAATCATATAGGCGAGAATGTCGGGCACAGCATTTTGATTTTGGTTGAGCTGTTTGACAAGGGATTCGCGGCCGCGCTCCAGGTGGTCCTCATCAATAGTGTAACCAGCGGCCTTGGCTTGCGCCAGCCCTGCCACCACATAAGCTGTCATAAAGGGGTGTGTCTCATCGGTCTCCCACCAGCCCCAGCCTCCATCGTCGTGCTGAAACTGATAGAGTCGCCGCAGCCCCGCCGCGATCTTGGATTCGAGTTCCACCGAAGGTGGCGGGGCCGTGAGACCAAGATCTTTCACAGCCTGCGCCACCAAAATGTCGGGCAGGAAGCTCGACATAGTCTGCTCCACGCAGCCGTAGGGATAAGTCGAGAGATAATCGAGCGCCGACATCAGCGTTCCGGCTACCGACGGCGCCAGGTCAATTCGCAGCGACGATGCTCCGGGGTTGATATCGGGCGGCAGCGTGAGCGTCTGGGTAGTGTCGCCCTTGCCGCCTCCCAGCGTGCCGGAGCGGGCCGCGCTCAAATGCAATCCCCAGGGATTCACGGGAATAGTGAGTTCCAGCGCGTCTGACTCCTCGTTGGTCAGGGCTTTGCCAAGAAAGTCTGCCGTTCCGATGCTTGATGCGTGTACGGTCCATTCGACGGCGGCCTCGCCGCTCTGGGGGATATTCAATGTGCTTTCTGCTGGGCTTTCAAGGCCTACACCCTTTACTGCCAGTGAAACGTGCGCAGTGGTGTCGTGTTTCAGGTAATTGTGCACGATCCCGGTAACAGTCATGGTGTCACTCTGGGTGAGGAAGCGCGGAACCTCCAGGCGCATGATCAGGTTCTTGCGCGTGATCACTTTCTGGATGACCTGGCCAACCAATGTGTTTGCAGTAACGGCGCGCACCGTAGCCCTCCAGGTGGTCAGCGAATCGGGCCATGTGAAGGTAGCGCGTGCGTGGCCTGCCGAGTCTGTTACCAGGGATGGCATCCAGTAAATGGTGTCCGGAAAATACTTACGCACTTTGGGTTGAACGAGCTGCGCCGGGTTTTTGAAGTCGGCCAACGATGTGGGCTTCCTCAGGCGCGCCAGTTCCATCCGATGATTGCCCGAATAGCCCGTGAACCAGTAGATCGTGGAAAACTGTGTCTGAACCTGGTCCCATGTGCGCGCATAGAACACCTTGTCGGGCGGCTGAGTAGAGTCCGGTCGTATGGCATAAACGGCCTCATCCACCACGCCGAGGCTCACTTCGGCGCTAACGGGTTTGCCTTGAGCGTCGAGGGTGGTGATAGTGTAAGTGACTTTCTCGCCCGGCTTGTATTGCCCCTTGTCGGTCGCGATCATGACGTTCAGGAGTTTGTCTGCTGGCGGCACGGGAACGTTCTTTGTGGCCTCAAACAATTGCTCGCCTTTGATAAAGGCGACACCAACGGAAAAGTTTGGCTCGTAGCGTTCTTCAATGGGTATGTCAACGGTTAGCGAGCCCTTATCGCTCGCCTGCATTGACCATGTGTAAACCTGCTGGCCTTCAGTTGTGACCAGCACGTGCGCACCGGGCTTGTGGGTCACAATCAGAACGTGTGCCGTGTCGCCGGGGTGATAGAAGTGCTTGTCGAGATAGATGTCCGGTGCCTGGTAGGTCTGGCCCATCCAGGCGTATTCCGCGCCAGCCACCCACAAACTTGTCTCGAAGTGCGCCTGCCGTTGGTTGGAATCGACAGTGGTACCTTCCACCGTGACCGACCTCTCTGCCGGCACGGTGTATTGATAATGCCCCACGCCATCGGCGTCTGTGGTGACGGTGGCACTGGCGAGTTGTTTGCGATTACTCGCTGGACGCCAGGGTTGCCAAGGGGCACTGGACCGTACATCGGTATAAAACGCCAGATTAACCGTGGCCGAAACTGCGTTAGAGTCATAGTCGAGCGTGCGTACCTTGATGTCTGCCTGGTCGCCCGCACGATAGACATAGCGATCCGTATCCAAAATCACCACCACTGTTGAATACGTCACCAGCACGCTGCGGCCGCCGTCGATCTCGCGGTTGCCGGCATCCATTACTTTCGCTTCAATGCGGTACGACGCATCGCGCTTGCCGGATTCGTCGATCTGGGTTGGGATGGAAACCGTCAGACGGCCGTTCGAATCGAGTTCGCCAGTTCCCTGGCTCACCTCACCACCGTAATATGTGTCGTTGGGTCCAAATTCGTCTCCCTCGAAATCCTCGTCACCCCAGAGAATTCGCCAGTAGGGAAACGTATACCCTGTGCTGTAGACCGAATATTTCACCTTGCCGTGGGCAACCGGTTCGCCAAAGTAGTAGCGGGCCTCGATGGTGGCTTGAATTTTCTCTCCCTCCAGATAGCGCGGTTTGTTCGTGCTGACCGAAACCTCAAACTCCGGCTTCTTGTACTCCTGCACTTCAAACGAGCCATAAACGGAACTGTTGCCTGCATGCGCGGTAATCTGGTAAACGCCCAGCGTGGCCAGCGGGCTGAGCGTCAGCGAGCCGTGGAATGATCCGAAAGGCGAAAGACCAAGCTTCTGCTGATAAACGGTCTTTTGCGTGGGGTCGGTCACATCGACGGTGACGGAACTGGGAAGGTCCATGTTATATTGCCCGGCCTCGCGGGCACGCAGGATTCCTTTGATTTGCACCTCGTGCGTCGGGCGGTACACAGGACGGTCCGCGTAAAGATACCCTACAATGGTGGTGGCCGAAGCCCCCCAGAACCAGAAAGATTGGATGCTGGTGGCCGCCACGTCGCCCCCTGACTGTGCCACCATGATGGCATCCTGCACTTTGATTTCGCCAAACTTCATGACGGCAATTCCGGAGCCGTCTGTGGTTGTACGCGCTACCTCCTGGTGATTGTTGAAGACCACGGTCGTTGCGCCCGCCACCGGCATGCCCGAAGTGCGATCGACCACGTAGAGCAGCATTTGCCCGGGAGCGTTTTTCGACACCATCGCCAGACTGGTGACCATCAGCAGCGTGTAGGCGCGAAGGTTGCCGTCCGTCACTTCGACCAGGTAAAGCCCTGTCTTGTGCAGATCGACGGGAATTTCCTGGTATTCTGAGCCGCGCGTTTTGGGCAGCAGTTCACGCCACGCCAGCACAAGCTGTTCGCGGTTCAGCAGCGGCACCTGGGCGTAGGCGGCGATATCAAGCGGGATTCGCCTGCGCAACTCGCGCTTGTGGACCGCGGCCGCGTAGTGCTGGGAACGGGTCTCATACTGAAGCTGGAAGCGGAAGAAGTTCCGAAACTTCAGGCGGAGGTTTCGCTTCCATTCGTGGAAGCGTTCGAGCAAGGTCTTTCTGCGTGCTAATTTCTCTTTCTCCCCGCCGAAAGAGTGCGCATCGCGAAGTTGCGAAAAGAACTTGATGGGGTCTTTCACCCGGTAGATGCGGAAATCGAGGTGGTCTACCTGCCGGAATGTAATGGAGACCTTTGGTTGCTGAGAGGGCGAATAAGTCCGCGAAGTTGAGACCGTAAAGAAGGGTTCTTTGACCCCGGCGCTTTGCCCAAATGCAGTAGCCGTGAGCGCAGTTAGCATTGCACACAGCCATACCACTTGAAGCGCTCCCGCAAGACGAGCCATCGCACGCCGCATCCTGTTTTTCAATTGTTCACCATCCTTCACAGCGGTCTGCTCCGTGGGAAAGATTGCCTAACGTAACAGTTCGAAGCGGTAGACTCCAAGAAATCTGGGGTTTGATGCCAACGGCCGCCAGCGCGGGTCGGGAATCTGCATGAGTGACCGCACCTCCAATTCACGGATCTGGCCCGGCTGTCCGTTAATGTCGCCCGTGTGGTAGACCACCCAGTCCGTCCCCTGCGGCTGAAAATACGAACGCCCTACAAATAACATCGAGTGGTACGCCTCGGTTTGCCCTGGCTGGTAGTAGAAGAGCAAATCGCCGGGCTTGGCTGCGTGCACGTCGCGCGAGATGAAGAAAGCGTTGTAGTGCAACAGGGTGGCCACGTCTGCAAATTGCGCGAAAGCGCCCTCCGCGAGGTCTCCGGGAGCCAGCGGCCCGGCCCGAGTACGGAACAAGTCAGGGCCGAGAGCCCAGTTTGGGTATGTAAAATCGTGAAGGTCGCCGAAGTCTGCCTGGCTCGCAATCCACGGCGACCCGCTGTCGCCCTCCCCGAGGGCGGTATGCCGCCATGTTGCGTTGTGGGTCATCAGGGCATTACGAAAGGCGAAGCGAATAAGCCCGGCGCAATCGTGGATTTCGGACTGCCCTCCGGTCGAGGGAGCATAGAATTGCGCTTCCGCCAGAAACGTCAGCCAATGGACGAACGTGGCGCGGTCTTCGGGACGGACGATGCGAACTGCGTCCGGAAAGCCGTCATGCAGGCTGTCTCGCTCAGGGGCAGGGGGCGAACCGAGACTGGAAACTGTGGGACTAAGTGGTCGCGTGGCGCGGCCTGTTCCGGTGGAAGCTCTCTCCACGCGTTCAAGGCCGAATGCTCCACAGATGAGTGCCAGAACGAGCATAGCCGCCAGACGCTTCAGGCAGCTCATGGATTGGGCCGCAGGGGACATGGCGTTATGTGACGATCAAAAGGCAATCGGACCGGCTGAATTCTAACACCGCCAGACGGGCTGTGCAATTCATCTCCTTTGGATCCGGGACCGCCTAGTTCGCGTCAGCAACACGCCCGATCATCCCGGTATTCGGGTGCATGCCCGGAGGAGAAATCCGCAATGGCAACCCGGTGCGCTATTGTGGGCTGGAAAACAGGGACAGTTGCTGCTATGATTCGTGGCCCACAAGGAGAACGAACATGATTTCACGTCGCGAGTTCCTTCAAAGCCCGTTGGCTGGATTGGCCATCATACTTTGCAAGCCCTTTCGACTCTCAGCGCGTCAAGCCGGAAACCCGTCGGAACCATTGCCCTGGACGCATTACGTTCGTATATCGGGAAACTCACTCCGGCTGGACCGCGTTGACCAGATCGTCCGGGAAGCGACGGAGACGCACGTCTTCGGCATCGAGACCGACAACGACATCGTGGGACGCTACGAGAGTTTTCTCGATCCGACTGAAAAGCTGAAGGCAATCAAAGCCGTGGCTGAGAAGGCTCACAGCGCGGGGAATTATGCATTTGTCTATATTGCGGGCCTCGAGTGCATAACTGCGAACGCGGCCAATGTGAAGCACTCCTTCTATCAGGACCATCCAGACTGGGTCCAAAGGAAGATCACCGGCGAGCCGGCGCTGTTTGGCGGAGGTACGGCTTTCTGGATCCGGAAAGGCGACGAGGATGTCTGGATCAGTCCGTACGTTCCCGAGTGGCGCAAGATTTACATGGAACGCGTCCGCCAGATTGCGGCCACCGGTATCGACGGTATCTATGTGGATATCCCGTACTGGATGACGCATTTTACCGGCTGGGAAAAATCCTGGGCTAGTTTCGACAAGTACACGGTAGCTGAGTTCAAGGCCCGTACCGGGCTGAATGCCATGACAGCCCTGAAACTGGGTGATTTCTCCGATGCCAATTTCCGGCGCTGGGTGGATTTCCGCATCACGACGATTACGGAGTTCATGAAGGAGGTTGGGGACAACGTCAAATCCGTTAACCCCAATGCGGTGACGATAGCCGAAATCTATCCGGGCATTGAGTTTGAGGCCGTGCGGGTTGGCTCTGACGTTTATCAGCTCTACGATGTGATCGACCTTGTTGCGCACGAGTACGAATGGAATGGCGTGGGGAACGCTTCGAGAAAAACGCCGCTCGACTGGCTGCACTTCATGATCGGCATGTACAGCTTTCGCGCATTCGCGGAGGACAAGCCCACCTGGATGCTGAGTTATTCATGGGACGGCGAAAGAGGCGTCAGCCCGGGCGAGGAGATGCAGAACCTGTTTTGCGCCCAGCTTATGGTGGGAACGAATTGCTGGGACGTCCATGGCCACGTGATGTCGGGTTCGAACGACATCGCAATGCGCAAGAAGATTTTTGCCTGGATCGAACAGCACGAAACGACATTCTACAATTCCCGGGCACCCGTTCACCCGATCGGTGTCTACTTTTCACCGCGCACGCGGGACTATTACGCGGAAGAATTCCTCGATTCCTACTTCGGGTTTATGGCGTTGCTGATGCATTCCCATCGCGAGTTTCAGATTGTCACGCCGCGAACACTGAAGGATTTTCGTGGGCCAGTCCTCGCACTGCCGGACGCACGCTGCCTGGGTGACACGGAAATCGCCGCGCTGGAATCCTATGCCAGGTCTGGAGGCAAGCTGATTCTTTCGGGCCGGTCCGGGGAGTCAGACGAAACTGGCCGCGTTCGCCCGTCCAATCCGATTCACCGTTTTCTTGGAATTCAGAATCCGGACCAGAAATCCAAGAGCGCTGCCGGCCCCGGTTACGCCTACCTGCCTGAGTGCCCCGGCCGCGCCTATTGGCAGGCCCTGAGCAAGGAATTCAGCCACGCTGCCACTCGTGGCAGCGCGACAGGCCAGACTTTCCAATCACTAAGACATGACTTCGATAAAGATGTCATTGGGCCTCATCAACCCGATTCCTCCGTCCGTGTCGTGGCTTCGCCCTTCGTTACTGTGCAGACGGCGCGCGTCAATGGCAGAATTCATGTCTTCATTGCCAATTTCAAAGGCATCGAGCCGCGGAATAGGACCACGCAAATTCCAGAAGAGAACGTGGAGATATTTTTTCCTGCTACCGGGGGAAGCAGAGGCTACATACTGCCGTTTCTCGGAGAGGTTCGTAACCTTCCTGTTGAGCGGAGTGGCGAGCGGCTTCGCGTAACTGTGCCCAAATTGGACAAGGGTGCGGTAGTCTGGCTTGAGTAAAGACTTCGCTTGTGGGGACTGACCGCCCCGATAAAAAGCTCTAATTCCATCACTTACCCGACGTGATCACGCCGATTGACGTTGCGAGGGTTACGTTTCTTTTCAATTTTCCTTCGTGTGCTGGTGGTTCGGCGGCATTCCATTATTTTCTGTGGCAAATGAGGGGCCTTAGGTTCTTACGTTTGGTTTCTAATTCGAAAATATTAGAAAAAACAGCTTGACAAACTAATACGTTCGCGTTAGAAATGGCACCAGATTTGGTTTACAGAGGGAGCCTGCAGAACACATCCTAAGGGTCGTGCACGAAGAACAGGCACTCCTGTATCACTCGTTGTGTCTAATTGTCGGGTCGTCGGCACTGAACTCTTGAAGGAGGGAAAAATGCCAGATAGTTGTATTTTGAGGGGTGGTCGCGGAGGCATAGTAAAATTCCTTAACGAACTCCAAGACCTTCTTTCATCTTCCACCTGGGTAACTTGCCTTTTGGCCGTGCTGGTAGCATGTGCCGCGCTGCCTGTTACCGGTTGGGCACAGGGCACGGACACAGCATTGTTGCGTGGGACAGTAAAAGACCCCACTGGAGCTGTCATTCCGGATGCAGCAGTGACCGCGACAGTGATTGCAACACAGGTCCAGACCAGAACACAAACCGACAATGCTGGCCTTTATATCCTCAACTATCTCAAGCCGGGGACCTACACTTTGAAAGTAGAAAAAACCGGCTTCAAAACGTCACTTATACCCTCGCTCGAGCTTCGAATCGGAACTCAGACAGACCAGGACGTTACTTTACAAGTAGGGAGTACTCAACAGACCGTTGAAGTAAAAGGTGCAGCGCCGCTGCTCAACACAGTCAATGCGGCTCTGGGTACAACCGTCAACAACCAGTATCTCCAGAGTTTGCCTCTGATGGACCGCAATATCGCGAACCTCTCATACCTTTCCGGAGGGGTTACTCAGGTTTCGGGCGCCTCAGCGAACATGTTGGGCGGCACTGTTTTTGCCTCAAATGGGCAGCGATACGGCACCGCGGAGTTCCGGCTGGATGGCGTGCTGGCCACTCGGCCCGAAGGGGGTGAAGGTGGCAATACCGTGGCAGACTACATCCCAGACGTGGATGCGCTGCAGGAATTCAGGCTACAAAACAACAATATGTCTGCCGAATATGGGAATAATGGCGGCACCGTGGTCAACATTGTCACCAAATCAGGTACCAACAAGTTTCATGGCAGCGGCTATTGGTTTTTCCGCCGTCCGGGCATGGACGCGAACGACTTCTTTACAAATCAGGGTGGCGGCACCAAGGGCGAATACACCCACGATCAGTACGGTGGGTCTGTCGGTGGGCCCATCAGGAAGGATAAGACGTTCTTCTTTTTCGACTACGAGCGGTTTCGCGACAACGCCCCCATCATTGTGAACGAAACCGTTCCAACGCTGCTTGAGAGGCAGGGCGACTTCTCACAATCATTCAATGATGACGGAAGCCTGAAGCAGATCTTTAATCCATTCGACGTCGCTCCTGATGGTAGCGGAGATTATGTGCGCCAGCCGTTTGCTAACAACATGATCCCTATGGGCGCAACAAACCTCTGCGCTCCCAAGCCCACGTGCGTCGACCCCATCGCCGCGCAACTGGTTAACCTTTACCCAACGCCGACGGACGCCGGAGTAGGCCCCGGCCATTTGTTCAACTTCTCGGATAAGCTGATTGGCACAAACCC
>OBLQ010000371.1_pt1 | contig 17187 bp, 16 predicted proteins | sample 1519881 | NCBI WGS metagenome assembly OBLQ01 (sample SAMN01911456, study PRJEB22533) | soil metagenome | biome: Soil | place: Malaysia | collected 2012-04-30 | depth DG_metagenome m | reverse complement strand
GCATTCGCCCGGCCGTGAATGTCGGCCTTTCGGTCTCTCGCGTCGGCTCCTCGGCGCAGGTGAAGGCGATGAAACAGGTCGCCGGCCGCATCAAGGGCGAGCTCGCGCAATATCGCGAACTTGCGGCCTTCGCGCAGTTCGGTTCCGATCTCGACGCGACGACGCAGCGCGCCTTGAATCGCGGCGCGCGCCTGACCGAACTCTTGAAGCAGCCGCAATTTTCGCCGTTGCAGGTCGAAGAACAGGTTTGCGTCATCTTTGCGGGCGTCAGGGGTTATCTCGACAAGTTTCCAGTCGGCCGTGCACAGGATTTCGAGAAGGAATTGTTGCGCCATCTTCATGGCGAGCAGGGCGCGCTTTTGAAAACGATCCGCGACGAGAAGGCGCTTTCGGAAGCGACCGAGAAAAAGCTCGCCGAAGTCCTCGACGCGTTCGCGAAGCGGTTTGCTTGAGGATCAACCTTTGAACTGGCGGCGTCAATTCTGGGTTGCCCTCGCGACAAGTCTCATTCTTGTCGGGCATGGCGCTTGGGCGGCGGATAAGACAAGCACCGTCCAGCAGGATTTACGCGAAGCCTACTATGCACGCGCGGCCAGTCTTTTTCGTAATCCGCCATTGGTCTCCGAATCGCTAATATATGAGGACGGTGGAGAACTTGACGGCGCGCGCCTTACTATCTTGAGGGACTTTCGGATTCAGACGCAAATCGAAATCCACCGCTTTCGCAGTGGAAAAGACATTTCTGCAGAGCTTGAGGCCCGCTTCACGTCGTCGCCATTCCCCCCTGAACCCCGGAAAATGAAAGACGCATCAAATCTCGAAAGCGCGACGGTAGATACCTACTGGATTGCGATTTCGGAGGATGAGTTCACGTCAATTATGGAGAAACTGCGCAAACTGGCGACGATTCCAGCCGAGTCGCCGCCGCGCGATGACGGCATGTATTGTCTGCATGAGGCGGGGGCCTATTTTGAATCTGTCGAGGCTGGCGAGCGCGTCTTTTTTGCACGCCGCGGCTGCGATGCGGATTTTGGCGACGTCGTATTGCAGGCCGCCCCGCTTGTCGATCTCGCGACCAAAAGGTTGCCATCCGCCGCGAAAAAATTCGATTTTGTCATCTCGTTATTCGAAGATATGGCTGAAAAAAAGAAAAAGAGCGACGAGTAATGCCCTCCCTTAAAGCCCTCAAGAACCGGATCTCGTCGGTCAAGTCGACGCAGAAGATCACCAAGGCGAAACAGATGGTCGCTGCGGCGAAACTGCGCCGAGCCGAAGAGCGCGCGAGCGAGGCTCGTCCCTATACGGAGAAGATGGAGGCGGTGCTCGCCAATCTTGCCGCAGGCGCCAAGGACATGCCGGGCGCGCCGGCGCTTTTGCGCGGGACCGGCAAGGACGAGGCGCATCTGCTCGTCGTCGCGACGGCCGACAAGGGGCTTTGCGGCGCCTTCAACTCCTCGATCGTAAGGCTGGCGCGCGAGCATATCGCCCGCCTTCAGCGCGAGGGAAAGCGCGTCAAGATCATCGCCGTCGGGCGCAAGGGCAATGACCAGCTAAAGCGGCTTTACGGCGAAGAGATCGTCTGGAAGACCGATTTCACGCAAATCCGCCAGGTCGGCTTCGGCGAGGCGCGCGCCATCACCGATAAAGTGCTCGCGATGTTCGACGCCGGCGAATTCGATGTCGCGACCTTGTTTTACGGTAAGTTCAAATCGGTGATCTCGCAGGTCCCGACCGCCCAGCAGATTATCCCGGCGATCGCCCCGGCGGGCGCCGAGCCGCCCGAACTCAAAGGCGCCATCTATGATTACGAACCGGACGAGGCCGGCATCTTGAAGGCGCTCTTGCCGCGCTATGTCGCCGTGCAGGTTTTCCGCGCGCTCCTTGAAAACGTCGCCTCCGAGCAGGCCGCGTCGATGACCGCGATGGACAATGCGACCCGCAATGCCGGCGACATGATCGAAAAACTGTCCCTGCAATATAACCGCGCCCGCCAGGCGCAGATCACCAAGGAGCTGATCGAGATCATCTCCGGCGCCGAGGCGCTTTAGGACGCTCGCCTATGGACCCTGCCGCATATAAGGAGTTGGCCGAGCTTGAAGGCAGGCATTGGTGGTTCGTCGGGCGCCGGCGGATCATCGAGGCGCTGCTCGAGCGGCTGGCTCTCCCGCAGGATGCGCGCATTCTCGAAATCGGATGCGGCACGGGCGGCAATCTTGAAATGCTCGCCCGCTATGGCGAGCTTCGCGCCGCCGAATATGATGACGGCGCGCGGGCCGTCGCAGCCGCGAAAGGCGTCGCGCGCGAAATTGCGCCCTGCCGACTGCCGGATGAGCTGCCGTTCGCTTCGGAAAAGTTCGACCTCATCGTCCTCTTTGACGTGCTCGAACATATCGAGGACGACATCGCCTGCCTTAGAGCCATTCGTAAGCGCATGTCGGAGCGCGGCTGGCTTGTCGTCACCGTGCCGGCGTTCCAGTTCCTGTGGTCGGGCAATGACGAGTACAATCATCATTTCCGGCGTTATAGTCGCGCCCAGCTGGAGACGGTCGTGCGCGCCGGCGGCTTCCGGCCCGCCTATGCGAGCTATTTCAATTTCTGGCTTTTTCCGGCCGCCGCGGCGGTGCGCTTCGTGAAGAACCTTTTCTTTGCGGAGCGCGAAGAAGCGCGCAGCGATCTCGCTTTGCCGACAGACACACTAAACGGCGCGCTCGCCTGGCTGTTCGCAAGCGAGCGGGTCGCCATGGGACGTTTCAGCCTGCCCTTCGGCGTTTCATGCATCTTGAGCGCGAGGCCGACGTTATGAACGTGACGAATTTGAAAAGGTTGCGCGAATTTTCCGTGAATTCGTATACGGAGGACTTGACTGGCGCAGCCCGTGCGCCGGCTTGTCGTTCCGCGCGTTCACTCGCTAGGTTCGCCGACGAGCGGCGGCGTCGGGGGCGCGTGGGCGGTGCGGGCGCCTTATCTGATCGGGCTCATTCTCTTTATCATGCGATTGTTTGGCCGGGGGCGTTTTCGCGTGCGCCGCGCGTTGCCCGCGCCGAAACCGCGCGAGCGTTATTTGGCGAACAAAGGCTTTGAAGGGCGAACGATTAGCGCCTTTTATGAAATTATCGAAGACAGAAGAACGAAGGACCGAGTTATGAGCAAAGAAGGCCGCATCGCCCAAGTGATCGGGGCCGTCGTCGACGTCGTGTTCGACGATCATCTGCCCGCGATCTTGAACGCGCTCGAAACCGAGAACCATGGCGCCCGCCTCGTGCTCGAAGTCGCCCAGCATCTCGGCGAGAACACGGTTCGGACGATCGCCATGGACTCGACGGAAGGTCTCGTCCGCGGCCAGGCGGTGAAGGATACGGGCGACGGCATCAAAGTGCCGGTGGGTGATGCAACGCTCGGGCGCATCATGAACGTCATCGGCGCGCCGGTCGATGAAGCAGGCCCGATCAAGGGTCAGGATATGCGCGCCATCCACCAGGAAGCGCCGCCCTTCGTCGAGCAGTCGACCGAATCCGAAATCCTCGTCACCGGCATCAAGGTCGTCGACCTGCTCTGCCCCTATGCGAAGGGCGGCAAGATCGGCCTCTTTGGGGGCGCGGGCGTCGGCAAGACCGTGCTCATCCAGGAGCTGATCAACAACATCGCCAAAGTGCATGGCGGTTATTCGGTGTTCGCCGGCGTCGGCGAGCGAACGCGCGAAGGCAACGACCTCTATCACGAGATGATCGAGTCGGGCGTCAACAAGGATCCGAAGGAACATGGCGGTTCGGCCGCCGGCTCCAAATGCGCGCTGATCTTCGGCCAAATGAACGAGCCGCCAGGGGCGCGCGCGCGCGTCGGCCTTGCCGGCCTCACGGTCGCCGAATATTTCCGCGATCAGGGCCAGGACGTGCTCTTCTTCGTCGACAATATCTTCCGCTTCACGCAAGCGGGCTCGGAAGTGTCGGCGCTTTTGGGCCGCATCCCGTCGGCGGTTGGTTATCAGCCGACGCTTGCAACGGACATGGGCGCCCTTCAGGAGCGGATCACGACGACGACCAAGGGTTCGATTACGTCGGTGCAGGCGATCTATGTGCCGGCCGACGATTTGACTGACCCCGCGCCGGCGACATCCTTCTCACATCTTGACGCAACGACCGTCCTGAATCGCGCGATCTCGGAAAAAGGCATCTATCCCGCCGTCGACCCGCTCGACTCGACCTCGCGCATCCTCGACCCGCGCGTCGTCGGCCAGGAGCATTACGAAACGGCGCGCGCCGTGCAGACAATCCTCCAGCGCTACAAGGCGCTGCAGGACATCATCGCCATCCTCGGCATGGACGAGCTTTCGGAAGAAGACAAAACCGTCGTCGCGCGCGCGCGGAAGATCGAACGCTTCCTGTCGCAGCCCTTCGACGTCGCGCAGGTCTTCACCGGCTTTCCGGGCGTGCAGGTGCCGGTCGCCGATACAGTCCGCTCGTTCAAAGGTCTCGTCAATGGCGACTATGACCATTTGCCGGAAGCCGCCTTCTATATGGTCGGCGCGATCGAGGACGCGGTCGCCAAAGCCGAGCGGCTCGCCAAGGAAGCGGCGTGATCCAGAAATCAGAAATCGGACGTCCGAAATCAGAATGGCGTCGCTCTTTCCGTTTTCTGACTTCTGACTTCAGAATTCCAGTTTCGGGAGCGTAGCGGATGAAACTCCACTTTGACCTTGTCTCGCCGGAGCGCCAGCTCGCGTCGGAAGATGTCGACCAGGTCGACGTTCCGGGCATCGAAGGCGCTTTTGGCGTGCTCGCCAATCATTCGCCGGTCATGACGGCGCTTGCGCCGGGAGTTCTGCGAATCCGGAACGGCGCTGAAGAGCGGCGCATCTTCGTGCGCGGCGGCTTTGCCGAAGTAACGCCCAAAGGCCTCACCGTCCTCGCCGAGGAGGCGGTCCCGGTTAGCGAACTCAATGCCGAAGCGCTGGCGACGCGCATCAAAAACGCCGAGCAGGATCTCGCCGACGCCGACGCCTCTCAGGATACGAAAGAACGCGCCGCCGCCGAGCTCGTCCAGCTCAAGCAGTTGCAGGCGGCGATTTAGAGGCGCGTTATCTGCTCGCGCCGGGCCGTCCGCCCGCGCCGCACCGAGCGATCAACGCGCCCATTTCTTCAGGCGGCGGCGCCTCGACGACGACGGGCGGCTTCGAGGCTGAGATCGGAATGACCACCCGGCGAGCGTGCAGCATCATCGGCCGGGCGCGCTCTTCAGCGGGTAAGTCGCCATACTGAAGATCGCCGAGGATCGGGCAGCCAATCGAGGCGAGATGAACGCGGATCTGATGCGTGCGCCCGGTCTTCGGTTTTGCCTCGATAAAGGAAAGCCCGTCTGTCGCGCCGAGAACGCGATAGGTCGTCACGGCCGCTTGGCCGCCTTCCTCGCCTCTTGGGCCAATCTCGACGCACCAGCCCGTTCCGCGCGCGATCTTTTTCAGCGGCGCGTCGATCGTTCCAGAAGGTCTTTCAGGCGCGCCCTTGGATATCGCCCAATAGGTCTTCTCGATACGGCCCTCACTGAAGAGGCGTCCGAGTTTTCTCAGCGCTTTCGCATGACGCCCGAGGACGAGGCAGCCGGTTGTGTCGCGGTCGAGGCGATGGGCGAGCGCGGGCGGGTTGGGAAGCCCGAAACGCAATGCGTCGAAATAGTCCTCAAGGCTTTCGCCGCCGCCGGGACCGGCGTGAACCGGAAGGCCCGCCGGCTTGTCGATCACGAGCATCAGCCCGTCGCGATAGAGAAGGCGGGAAAGAAGGAAGTCGGCCGGGAAGGCGCTCATTTTCCGGTGCGAATGAAATCCCGCAAGGGGGCGAAGGCGCGCGTGACTTCTTCATAGACATCGCGCTTGAACGGCACAATGAGGCCGGGGGCCTCTTCAAGCTGGGCCCAACGCCATTCGTCGAATTCCTGATGGTCGTCCGCGGCCAGATTGATCTCGCTGTCCGCGCCCTGAAAAAGCATCGCCGCCCATTTCTGGCGCTGCCCGCGCCAGTTCTTCTTTCTATAACCCGCCGGAAAATCATAGATGAGCCAGCCGGGCGTCAGGAGAAGGAGGCGGGCGCTCGAAATTCCCGTCTCCTCTTTGAGCTCGCGAAGCGCCGCCTCATCGAAGCTTTCGCCGGCGTCGACGCCGCCTTGCGGAAATTGCCAGCGCCACTCATTCGGTTTGTCGGCGAACTCTTCAATCTCGGAGAAATCCTGAACGCGCCGGCCAAGAAATACGCGGCCCTCCGGATTGAAGAGGACAATGCCGATGTTCGGCCGGTAATGGCGAAGGAGATCTTCGGCGTGCATGGCGTTCAGGGTTGTCGCTTGGCGCCGTCATAGGAAATTTTTGGGCCCGTGCAAACCGGCGCGCGCGTTAGCGTGCGGCGATCAGGGCGGAGGCCGGCGCAAGCGTCACTTCCCGGTCGCTTAGCCCGCTCGCCCAGTCAACGATGGCGTCGATCGAAGCAGGATAGGCGTAAGTCTTGCCGAGCGCCGCCCCGTGATTGCGGGCGATGGTCGCGAGATCATCGAGATCGCGCGCCGCGGCCTTTTCATCGTCTCCGCCATCTCCGGGCGTCACGATACGGTCGACGGTCGCAACGCCGCCGATCATGCGCCGCGCCGCGCCGGTGTCGTCGACATAGGCGACCCCCGCCGATCTTAGACGGGCGAGAACGGGCGAGAGCGCGGCCTCATCTGAGGCGAACTTGCCGCCGAGATAATTGGTTGCGGCGAAATAGCCCTGAAAGCGCGACAACAGCCAGTCGAGGCGCTGCAGATTTTCTTTCGGCGTCCGCGAGGTCAAAAGCGCCGCGGGGCCGAGCGCGCTGTCGTCGCCGCCATAGCCCTCCATCGGCAATTCGATCATGATTTCGTGGCCGGCCTCGCGCGCTTTCTTCGTCCACTGATCGAGATTCCTCGCATAGGGCGCGAAGGAGAGCGTGACCTCCGGCGGCAGTTCCTCGATGGCGCGTTCGGTGAGCGCGGCGTTGAGGCCGAGCCCGCTGACGATCAACGCGACGCGGGCCTGCGACGCATCCGGCGGGTCCGGCAGCGCGTAATAGGTTGACGCGCGCCGTCCGTCGGCGGCGATCTTCGGGATCGGCCCGAATCGCGTCGACTGCTCGAGCGCGGCGTCGGGCGGGGGTGCGAAGCTTTTCGGTGCGGCGTAGGCGGCCAGTCGCGGAGGGGCGGCCTGTGCAGACGCATCGGGCGCCGGGGCGCCGTCAATCGTGATCGTGACTTTTGCGGGTTGCTCAAGCGGCGCATTGTCCGCGTCGGGATGAATGGCGACTGGCGGTTCGGCGCCCTCATCGGCGAGCATGTCTTTCGCTTCGGCGGAAGGCGGCTCGTCCGGGGCGCCGCCGTCGCGCAAGGCAGGCGCCTTGCCCGCCTCTGCTGCGACGGGTTGTGTCGCCGGCGCACGGTTCGGCGGGGCGAGATGCTGAATCGGCCCCAGCGCGAGAGCGACACGGGTCGGCGCGTCGGTTTTGTCGCCGACCGAAAATAAATAGATTGCGATGATCGCCATCGCCGCCGTCGAAATCATCCACGCCCAGGCGAGCCGGCCGAAAACCGGAAGGCGCGAGCGGCGGCGAACAAGACTGGTCATAGGCTGCGTCTTCGGGGCGGCCTGTGAAGCAAGGCGCCCGGCTCCTCATCGACAAGCAGCTAAAAGCGCCAAGGTTAACGGATTGAAAACGCACGCCGTCAAAGCGGCTCGACAACCCGAAAATGGCGCGCGGAATGGCCGCGCGTGAAGGGCTCGAACGCGGGGTTGCGCGAACTGAAGCCTTCGAACTGGTCGCTGGTCCGGCGCGCCGCTTTCTCCACGCAGCCGGCGTCGTCACCAGAGCGGTGACGGCAAAAAGGCGGAGAAAGGAGAATTCGCGTCATGCTAGCCGGCGCTATCATGTTTTGATCAGCCTAGAGCGCATTCGAGAAGGCGGAATCCGACATGCGGCGCAAACGCACGGCATAACAAAAGCTAGAACCGGTATTCCGACCATCCGACCGGCGACCGATTGCAGCAGACGCTACACATTGATGTGACAATCGCCCGCCAGATAGCGTAGAAGCGGTCGCGGGGCGTTCCGGAGAGGGGAGACAACATGTCGCTCATCACACGCAGAACGGCGTTGCAAGCGGCGCTCATGGCGGGCGCGGCGTCCTGTTCGAGGCCGAAGACCAAGACGCCGTTCGCCGCCTCGGAAAAGGCGGCGTCCGGCCTCTTCGCTCATGGCGTCGCGAGCGGCGATCCCGCGTCGGACAGCGTCGTCCTATGGACGCGATTGTCGCCGCCCCCTTCGGATGACGCCGGCGTGCAATATGAAGTCGCCTGGGAAGTCGCCTCCGATCCCGACTTCAAGGCGATCGTCGTCACAGGCTCGGCGACGACAAGCGCGGCGCGCGACAACACAGTGAAGGCGATCGCCGACGGTCTCGAGCCTGGAAAGAACTATTATTATCGCTTTGTTTCAGGCGCCGACGCAGTCTCGCCGGTCGGGCGCACCAAGACCTTGCCGTCAGGCGCGCTCGACGCCGCGAAATTCGCAGTGCTGACCTGCTCCAACTATCCGTTCGGTTATTTCAACGTATACGATCTTGTCTCGCGGCGGGATGATCTCGACGCGGTCATCCATCTAGGCGACTATATCTATGAATATGGTCCCGACGGTTACGGCGGCGAAGAGGGCGCAAAGCTTGGCCGACCGCACGATCCGCCGCATGAAATTCTGACGCTCGACGATTATCGCCGCCGCCATGCTCAGTATAAGGCCGATCCATCGACACAGGCGATGCACGCCGCCCATCCGATGATAGCCATCTGGGACGATCACGAGGTCGCCGACAATTCCTGGGCCGGCGGCGCCGAAAACCATCAACCCGCGACCGAGGGCGATTGGGGGGCGCGCGAGCGCGCGGCGATGCAAGCTTATTTCGAATGGATGCCGATCCGCGAGCCAGATCCCGATCAGCCGCGCGCCGCAATCTTCCGTTCCTTTTCCTATGGCGATCTCTTGACCATCGTCGCGCTTGAGTCGCGGCTATTGGCGCGCTCGGCGGAGATCAATTATGACGACATCGCCGCGCGCCTGAAGACCAAAGACGACGCGGCGCGTTTCATCAAAGACGTGCTCGGCGATCCTTCGCGCCGCCTTTTAGGCCAGCCGCAGGAAGAATTCATTGCGAAAGCGCTGAAGGCGTCCGTTGCGTCGGGCCAGCCGTGGCGCGTCATCGCCAACCAGGTGATCATGGCGAAAGTGACGGCGCCGGATCTCAATCCGCATGTCACCGAGAAGGACATTGAGGAGCTTCAGGCGCAATGGTCGCAGGCGCGCTCCTTCATCAAAACGTCGGCGCTCGGCCTGCCGATGGACTTCGACGCCTGGAACGGTTATCCGGCGGCGCGCGAGCGTTTCTATAAGACGACGCGCGAGGCCGGCGCGCAGGGGCTTGTCGTCGTCACCGGCGACTCGCACACCTGGTGGGCGAACGATCTCGTCGCCGAAGACGGCGCGCATATGGGCGTCGAGCTCGGCGTGCATTCGGTGACGTCGCCCTCGCCATTCCGGCGCGAATTCTTGGGCGGCAAGGGCGCCGATTATGCGCTCCTCACCAATCAGGACAACAAATGCGTGCGTTATCTGTCGGGCGAGAACCACGGCTATATCTCGCTCGAAATCGGGCGCGAGGCGGTCGATGCGCGCTTCGTCGCTGTCGATACGATCGAGAGCCCGAATTACAACGCCTTCGATCAGGTCTCATTCAAGATCAAGAAAGCGAAGGACGGCGTGCGCTTTGCGGACATGAAGGGCGGCTCGTTCAAGGAGGAGATGCTGTTCTAGGCGTCGACGCGCCTGCCGCATCAGGCGTTCGCGATCTCCCTATCGGTTCGACGCAAACGCCGCCGCTTTGGCGAGGAAATTCATGTTGGGGCCGCTGCTGTTCTCATAATAGTGAACATTCGATCTGTCTGAAATCCCGTCCCAATTGGCGGCGATCTCCTCCGGCGTCTGCCGGTCCGGCGGCAGATAAACTCCGTCCGTTTCGACGATATAAGCGCGCGCATAGCCGCCCGCCGCGCAGGAGAGGATCGCGCGCGACGGCGCGTCCTCGCTCGCCAGGAAGAGAACGCCGGCGGTGACCGCCTCCGGCGTCATGAGGTCGAGCGCGGCTTCGGGAATGCCGAGATTTTCGGTCATGCGCGTCTTCGCCGACGGCGCGACGAGATTGATGCGGATATTGTATTTCGCGCCTTCGAGATGGAGCGCGTTCATGAAGCCGATCATGCCCGCCTTCGCCGCGCCGTAATTGGCCTGGCCGAATATGCCGTGAAGGCCCGAGGGCGAAGAAGTGCAGACAATGCGCCCGTAATTTTGCGCGCGCATGATCTCCCACACCGCCTTCGTGCAGGTCGCCGCGCCGATCAGATGCACATCGATCACCGCCTTGAAATCGGCGAGCGTCATTTTCGCAAATGTCTTGTCGCGCAAGATGCCGGCATTGTTGATGAGGATGTCGACGCGCCCCCATTTCTTCGTGGCGGCGTCGACCATCGCGGCGACTTCGGCTTCGTTCGTCACATTGGCGCCATCGGCGATTGACCACCGCTTGGGCCGCGCCCGCTGAGCCGCCTGTGCCGTCAACCGCGCCGCCGAGATCGTTGACGACGACCTTCGCGCCGCGCCTTGCAAGCCCGAGTGCATGCTCGCGTCCGAGCCCGCCGCCCGCGCCCGTGACGATGGCGACCTTGCCGTCGAACCTGACAGTCACTTTCTACCCCTCTTTATGGACGATGATTTCGGTTTTCACCGAATTGGCGATGAAGCAATGCTCGTGTGACTCATGATGCAGTTTCTCAAGCGTCGCCGCATCGACATCGGCGCCCGGCCCAAAGCTGATGCGCGGATAAAGGTCGACGCGCGTAATCGCGAGGCGGCCTTGCTCATTTTTTTCCATATGGCCGACGGCTCGGTCCTCGTAGCTATCGACGACAAGGCGCTTTCGCGATGCGATCGCCAGAAAGGTCAGCAGATGGCAGCTTGAAATCGCGGCGACGAAAGCTTCTTCGGGATCGACGCAGTCCGGGTCGCCGCGAAAAGCGGGCGCTGCGGCGGCCGGCACGTCGACGCCCGCGTCAAACCGCCACAAATGGCGCCGGTTGTAATCCTCATAGGCGAAGCTGTCGGTCGTCCGCCGCCAGATGATTTCGGCGACATGCTCGGACATAAAGCCTCCTCAAATGATCTGCATGGTTAGCCACTCGGCGACAAGCGCGGGTTTGTCCTCGCCCTCGATCTCGATCTTGACGCCGAGTTTGAACGACCATTGGCCGGGAAGGCGCTCATCGGCGGAGATCAGCGTGAAACGGCCGCGCACACGCCTGCCGGTTTTCACCGGATTGGCGAAGCGGACTTTTTCAAAGCCGTAATTGACGCCCATTTTGAGACCCTCAAGACGCAGCGCGACGCCGGCGGCGAGCTGCGACAGGAGAGAGAGCGTCAGAAAGCCATGCGCGATGGTGCCGCCGAAGGGCGTCTTGGCGGCCGCCTCCGGGTCGACATGGATGAACTGGTGATCGCCCGTGACGTCGGCGAATTTGTCGATCATCGACTGATCGATCAGCACCCAGTCGGAGACCCCGATCTCCTTGCCGACATGATCCTTGACGGCGGCGGGGCTGACGAATGGCATGGGGGGCTTCCTCTTCGATCAATAGCCCCGCATACGCGCGATCCGGTCCGCATGGAAGGCGAAATCGCCGAACATTTCCTGGGCGACGCGAATGCGCTTCATGTAAAAGCCGATGTCGAATTCGTCGGTCATGCCGATGCCGCCATGCATCTGCACCGCCTCCTGGCTCGCGAGCTTGGCGACCTCGCCGGCCTTCGCCTTGGCGAGCGAGCAGGTGACGGCGGCGAGGCCGAAATTGTCGTCGAGATCCTGAAGCGCCTTCAAGACGGCTGACTTCATCAGCTCGATTTCCGAATAGAGATGAGCGGCGCGGTGCTGGAGCGCCTGGAAGGAGCCGATGACCTTGCCGAACTGCTTGCGCTCTTTGAGATAGCTGACGGTCATCTCGAAAGCCTGCTGCGCCGAACCCGACATTTCCGCAGCGAGGCCGGCGCGCCCCGCCGAAAGGACGCTTTCGAGCGCCTCATAGCCGCCGTCGACCTCGCCGATGACGTCGTCGCCCGTCGCTTCGACATTATCGAATTTGAGGCGCGCTGCGCCGCGACTGTCGACCATCGCGGTGCGCTCGGCCGCAACGCCTTTTGATTTCGCATCGACGAGGAAGAGGGTGAGGCCCGCCGTCTCGCCGGGCGCGCCCGCCGAACGCGCCGCGACGATTATCTTATCGGCGACATGGCCGTCAGCGACGAACGTCTTGTTTCCCGACAGGCGAAAGGCGTTGCCGTGGCGTTCGGCTTTCATCGCTATCTTTGACGGGCTGTGTTTCGATTTTTCGTCCACGGCGAGCGCCATGACGAGATCGCCTGACGAGATTCTCGGCAGATGCTCTTCTTTTTGCGCTTTTACGCCGAACTTCTTTAGGGCCGTCGCGGCGAGGATCGAGGTCGAGAGAAATGGCGAGGCGGTCAGCGTGCGCCCCATCTCCTCGGCGAGGACGCCGGCGCCGACAAAACCAAAATCGGAGCCGCCGAATTCTGCTTCGACGATGACGCCGGCCCAGCCCATCTCCGCCATCTCTTTCCAGAGACTTTTCGAAAATCCCGTCGGATCGTTCGAATCGCGAAGCTTCCTCAGCGCGGCGACCGGCGCTTTTTCGTCGAGAAAGCCCCGCGCCGATTCGCGCAGCATTTCCTGTTCTTCGGTGAGTACGAGAGGCATTCCTTAACTTCCCATTTGCGTCATCCCGGACGCGACGCAGCATGCAATGCTGCTTCGCAGAGCCGGGATCGTTATCAGTATCGCGCGCGATCCCGTGTCTGCAAAGCAACGCTGCGCATTGCATTGCGTACGAGATGACGATCCAAGATCACGCATCCGGCAGTTCCAGAATGCGTTTGGCGATGATGTTGAGCTGCACTTCCGAGGTGCCGCCTTCGATCGAATTCGCTTTGGTCCTGAGCCACATGCGCGCGGTCTTGCCGTTTTCCGAGCGCGGGCCTTCCCATTCGAGCGCGTCGGATCCGCCTGAATCCATCGCGATTTCGAAGCGGCGCTTGTTGAACTCGGTGCCGTAATATTTGAGCATTGAAGACTTCGCGCCCATGCCCTGACCGGCCTTCGCTTCGTCTTTCAATCGCTCCATCGTCAACAAGAACGCCCAGCCGTCGATCTCCGCTTGCGCGATCTTGGCGCGCAGCATCGGATCGGCGAGGCGGCCGTCTTCGAGACCGATCTCTTGCGCCGCGACCTCGCCGAGGCCGCGATTGGCGTACATGCCGGACCCGCCGGCGCCGATCATCTCGCGCTCATGAGTTAGAAGATATTTCGCAACGTCCCAGCCGCGATTGAGTTCGCCGACCACCGACGAAATATTCTCGCCATAGCTTTTCGGAACCTCGACATTGTCGAAGAAAGTCTCGCAGAAAGGCGACTTGCCGGAGATCAGCTTGATCGGCTTTGTTGAAACGCCCTTCGACGCCATGTCGAAGAGAAGAAAGCTGATGCCGAGATGTTTCGGCGCCTTCGGGTCGGTCCTGACCAGGCAGAAAATCCAGTCGGCCTCGTCGGCGTAGGACGTCCAGACCTTCTGACCGTTGACGAGCCAATGATCGCCCTTATCTTCGCATTTCGTCGCGAGCGAGGCGAGGTCGGAGCCAGCGTTCGGTTCGGAGTAGCCCTGGCACCAGCGGATTTCACCGCGCACGATCGGCGGCAAGAATCTCGCCTTCTGCTCATGCGTTCCGTATTTCAAAAGCGCCGGCCCCAGCATCCAGATGCCGAAGCTTTCCAAGGGCGAGCGCGCATTGATGCGCCGCATCTCCGCTTTCAGGACTTTGACTTCCTCTTTCGAAAGCCCGCCGCCGCCATACTCCTTGGGCCATGCCGGAACGGTCCAGCCTTTCGCCGCCATGCGCTCAAGCCAGATCTTCTGAGCCTCGGACTTGAATTTCCAGTTGCGCCCGCCCCAGCAAATGTCCTCCTCGCCGCGAATCGGCGCGCGCATTTCCTTCGGGCAATTCTCTTCGAACCAGGCCCGCGTCTCGGCGCGGAATTGATCGATGTCAGCCATAGAAAAAACTCCCGAAATAGGCGGCCCATGTTGGCCGACGAAGCGGCCGGCGCAAGCCCTTTGCGCAGTCGACTTTGTTTTCTAGGGCCTCGGTTGGCTGCTCCTCAAATGCGATCAGAGGTGGAAGGTCAGAAAACTGTCGCCAACAGAAAAGCAATTGCGCAATCGGAATAACGCTGCATCCATCTATATCGTTTTCCGTTACCCTAGTTCCGTCCCAAACGACGGGAGTGGAAGCGGGAGGGGCATTAGATAGTAAGGTCGCGGATGCTAGAATTTTACCGGCATCCAAAAACGGACCCCTGAAACATTCTAAAGCGTAACTAAGCATCTTAAGGGGGGCTTGGATTCCCTTCTGTAGAAGAGGAGCAAAGTCCGCCTTGTCCGGCAGGCGCTCCATCCTACGGCGGACTTCAGGATTTTTTCGTTCGCCATAACCGGACGAGAGAAGGCCTTTAGTATCTAGGAGTATCCGATAGACGGGTTCAACGGTTGAATTTTGGCTTTTTGACAGCCTTAGCATCTCTACCGTTACGATGGGCAACATACGGTGCTGGCTGTTGTTTCGTAAGTCACACATAAGCGCAAAGTTTTCATCGGTTTGTAAGAGCACGTCTTTCAACTTGAGGAACTCACGAAACTCCCGCGAGTCGCGGCCAAAGGCGCGCCGCAATACGGCAGGAGTAATGTCTGAGCACGCATGAATTGATGATAAGATGTTCGCAATCCGATTGTTCAGTCCAGCCACCTGCTCCGAGAGTAGAGTGGGGTTAGAAACAACAGATGCCTTATGCGTCCTTACATGTTCGACATTGCGTTCGACGTTGACGTGAAGATCATCAAGATTCGACTTCAAATAGTCGAAAACCGCCAACGCCTCGCTGAAGTCAAATAAGGTTCTGCAGGCACAGCAGTATAACTCGGCCTGATCCGGGGAGAGGCGCACGCCGGATCGAACAGAGTTATGCCTTCCATCAATCGTTTCGATATAGCCGAGTTCGACGCGCATCTCTTGCATCAAATCTAAATCTTCAGCGCCGGCGGGTGCTGAAGCGCAATCATCCGAATGGTGATCTTGTCGAATTTCTGCGTTCCGAGCCGCGGCAGGGGCGCCGGCGACACCCAGAAGCGTTCCGGCGTCTTGAACGCCGCGAGATGCTTCAAAAGAAAGGCGCGGAAATCCTCGAGGTCGATCGTGCGGCCGGGTTTCGGATAGACCGCGACGCCGACGCGCTCTCCGAGCGATTGGTCGGGGACGGAAAAGACGGCGGCTTCCGCGACGTCCTTATATTGATAGGCGACATTTTCGACTTCGAGCACTGAAATGTTTTCGCCGCCGCGGATGATAAGGTCCTTGATGCGGTCGACGATGTAGACAAAGCCGTCTTCGTCGAAGCGGCCGAGATCGCCGGTGCGGAACCATCCGTCGGGGGTGATCGCCCTCTCGGTTTCCTCAGGGAGATTGAGATAACCGCGGAAATTCGCGGCGGTTCTGATCCAGATTTCGCCGACCTCGCCAGTCTTCGCTTCGCCCGTCTCGGTCATCATCTTGATGTCGCAAACCGGCGGCACGGGCCTGCCTGTTGAATCGGGATGAGACTGATAGTCTTGCAGCGAGATGACGCAACCGAGGGCGTTCGTCTCGCTTAATCCGTAGCCGGAGGACGGATTGGCGCCGGGGAATTTCTCCTTGAGTTTGGCGACCTGATCGGGCGGGCGCTTGGCGCCGCCGGAAGCGAGATCGATCAAGGTCGGCATGGTCTTCTCTTCCGCGACCAGCATCATCTCATAGGACTGGCTCGGCACGCCGGTGAAATTGGTGAGCGAATGCTTGTTGATGAGCTCGATCGCCTGTTTTGCGTTCCAGCGATACATCATCACGACCTTGCGCCCGATGAGCCAGGAAAACATGAAAAGAGAATGCGAACCCGTAACGTGAAAGAGCGGCACGCCCAAGAGAACGCCCGGATTGTCGCCGAAGGGGCTGATCCCGTCGCGCGCCTCGCGGATGGCGCTTGCAAGATAGGCCCAGGACAGAAGCGTCGTCAGGGCGCCGCGATGAGTGAGGATCGCGCCTTTCGGCCGGCCGGTCGAACCCGACGTGTAGACGATCGCGAAATCATCGTCTGGCGCGATATCGGCGATCGGCGGCGTTGTCGTTTCGCTTGACGCGAGGATGTCGTCAAAAGAATGGTCGGCGCCGTCCGCTTTGTCGCGCGTGAGGATGAATGTCAGCCCGAGATCTTTCTTGAGCGGTTTTAGATAATCGAGCCGCTTTCCGTCGACGATGATGAGTCTCGCGCCGCAATCCTTCAGCGCAAAATCGAACTCCTCCGTCTTCCACCAGGCATTCAGCGGAACGACGACGGCGCCCAGCGAAATGATCGCCATGTAACTCACGCACCATTCGGGATAGTTCCTCATGGCGAGTCCGATGCGATCGCCCTTCGAGACGGCGAATTTCGTTTTCAGCGCGTCGGCGAACCGACAAGCCCGCCGCCAGGTTTCGAGAAAGCTCATCGTCTCGCCCTCATAGACGATGAAGTCCTTCTCGCCGTGCTGCGTTCCGTACATGAAAAGCCCGACAAGGCTCGGCGGCGCGTTCTTGAAGACGCGGTAGGAAAGCCCCCGAATCGCCGCTTCGCCGACCGCGAATAACGGGTCCTCGGCGAGCAGGCGCTTTTTCGCCGCTTCGAGCTTTTCTGGATCGACGAAAATCTCCTCCGCCATCGGGCGCGGTCCTCCGGTTCTAATTGTTGGCGAATCTTCTAGCGGAGAAGAAAGCGGCGCGGAACAGCGACTGGCGCCTTGCTCACGCGCGCTTGAGGCGCGCAAAGCCGGCGCCGAGCGCCGCGAGCGCCATCGTTTCAACGCCGGCCGGCCGGCCCTCGGCGCGCCAGAGCGCGAGATGAGCGCCGCTATAGACAAGAGCGCCGAGCGCAATCTCGGCGAGAAGCCGCAGCGCCGGCGCGAGA
>OBLQ010000369.1_pt1 | contig 17239 bp, 10 predicted proteins | sample 1519881 | NCBI WGS metagenome assembly OBLQ01 (sample SAMN01911456, study PRJEB22533) | soil metagenome | biome: Soil | place: Malaysia | collected 2012-04-30 | depth DG_metagenome m | reverse complement strand
AGCCTGCGGGCCGTCGTATCGACATAGGACTGATTGTCATCGGTGCTTACTACATAGACCGCCCGGTCACCCTGCTGCATAACGTAGCGCCGGTAGATATCGGCCGCAAGATAGGGGCCGGAAAGATGCCCTACGTGCAAGTCCCCATTGGGCGTTGGAGGTGGGGCGATGATGAGGTGAAGAGCAGACATGGTGTGAGCCTCGCCGCGGGAATCGAAGAGCCGCTTTCCTGCTGCATGATTGAGATAGCGGCGAGCGTCCGCGCGTTGCTCCAAAAAAGAACTGGACTGTAACGGGCCGGAATTCCCGTTTCCGCGCAGACTAAAGCCCGCCAGGCCGGTTGGGCCGGGCAGGCTGTTGGAAAGCAGCCGGAGCGCCGGGGCGATGTTAACGGTCTTCTTTCGAAGTGCCGACCAGTTCCGCCATCCGTTCGCGGGCCTCGGGCGAGTCCCAGAAAATGGTCAGGAAGACCAGAGGGTCGCGGTCGGAGAGATTGGCGAAGCGATGGTGCTTTTCTTTCGGAATGAACACAACGTCGCCGGCGACCATCTCTTCGCTTTCGTCCTCAATGGTCATTTTTCCGCGTCCGGAAAGGACCAGGAAGGTTTCAAATTCATTGTGGGAATGGGGCATGGTGCATTCGCCCGGTCTCACGGACGCGATGGCCGTCCCCCACAGCGGGCTGGCGACCTCCGGCCAGGGGTAAATCCGTCTCAAATCGCATCCGTACTCATATTTCGTCGCTGCTTCACTGAATTTCTGTATCTGCATTCTGGGCCTCTCTGCTTTGGTTTCATGACTTGCGGAGCCGGCGCGTTCTCCCGGATGCCGGCGTCGACTCATACTCGAAAAGTTGCTGCCGGGTCAATGCGCGCGCCTGGACCGCGTCGATGACCATGGTCCGTAATTCGCTGGAGTCGATGATGATGGTCTCCGTGGGACCGGAGGGCTGAACGCCGGGCTGAACGCCCCGCGGTACGATTTTTCTCGCGATAGAAACCACGAACCTGTTCGTTTCCACCGCTTGTTCCTGTTTGTGATTGTGGCTGCGGCCGTGCCGTGGCGCGGCGGAAAGGCAAACTTTCAGGTGGGAAAAATGGACCGCGCCGGTACGGGAAAAATGGCGGGCTGCCGCCTGCAAGACCACCATCAGGAGTCAGCCTCGGTGAGCGCCCGGTCATTTATTACCCTGCTGGCGCGCGAGCCAGTGACGAAGCTATCACAGCCCGAAACCGGAGTCAACGCGGCATCGATGATCCAACATCCAAGCATTGCAGACGCGGGGCCGGGCCCCGTGACCGGAACGCATTTCGGGCCGCGAAACCTCTCAGGATCTTCTTGAAACGCAGTTCGGCCTGCCGCCTGGAAAGGAAATGACAATGAAGAATGACGTCTCCTCTGTTCTCAAGTATGGCTGCCCTGAGCCGTTCGAGGTCGCCGCGGAAATGCTGCATAAGCTTCGTTTTCATACCGACTCATGGGACCTGGTGGAAGATCTGAAAGCCGGCCATCCCGCGATCGTCGTAATCGACGCGCGTTCACCCGAGACCTACATGCTGGGCCATATTCCCGGCGCGATCAGTTTCCCCCATCGTGAGATGACGGAAGAAAGCGTCGCCACTCTGGATCCCGACAAAGTCTACGTCGTCTATTGCGACGGAATCGGATGCAATGCGTCCACCAAAGGAGCGTACAAACTCGCGGCGTTCGGATTCCAGGCCAAAGAGTTGCTCGGCGGCCTCGACTGGTGGCGCCGCGACGGGCACCCGGTGGTCAACGGACCGGACGCGGGCAACATCCGCGAGGCCCGCGAAAGATACGTGGCCATCACCAACCAGGCGTAAGCATCATGCAGGAAGGGAGCCCAGCCAGGGCGCCCCGAGAAAGACCCATCCCACGCTTCCGGAGCGATGCCAATGTCTGACGTTCTCATCCTGGGCCCTGACACGCTGCTCGGCAGCGGGCTTGCCGCCTGCCTGCTGGCTTCCACTGAACACAAAGTGCAATGGCTGGTGGAAGGCCTGACCGGCGGGGCCGAAAACGATCTCTCTTCTCTGGTGCTGGAAAGCGCAACTGCCATCGCAAGCCGGCGGGGCCCCGCCTGCGGGACGGCCCCGTGTTCTTCGCGCTTCACCCTGCTCGCGCGCCACAGCCGACACGAAGCCCTGAGCGCCGATGAAATCTGGCTGCTCTCCGAAAAACCCGGACCACTACCCTTTCAGACCGCGGATGCAGTCCGCGAACGGCGGCAGGATGTTCTCTGGTTGATCGAGAATTCGGGCGCGCGCACGCTCAACTACGTAGGCTCGATCTATGAGTGCGCCGGAAACGGCCCCTCCGAGAACGGGCCCGCGCCGTCGGCCGACGAACAGGAAGTCCTCGCCGTCTGCGCCGGGCGCGGCATCAGCGCCCGTTCGTTCCTCACATCGTGGACTGTCGGAGAGCAGTTTCTTCCCTACAGCGCAGGCGGCGGGATGCTTGGCCTGCTTTCCGCTCTGAATAACGTGATTGCCGAAGTGCAGGAACGCATGCCGGAATATTTCGATTATCAGGCCCTGCGCATCGCGGCCCCATCCGGCAGCGCGCTGAACATTGTCTCCGCCGAGCGCGCGGTGGAACATATGCTGGCCATCGCCTCGAAAGAACAGGCCCGGGGCGAACGCCGGTGCATCGTCAGCTCCGAAGATACTCCATGGCAGGAATTTTGCGACCTGCTGGGCGAGATTTATGGAATCAGCCTGCTCACGGTCGAAAACCGCGAGGAACTGACTGGCATCGACCGGCTGCTCGAAAGCAGCGCGCCGGCGCTGGCGGTTGCGCTGGCGCGTCCGGGCATCAGCGCTTTTCAGGAAGGAGAGGCGCAGGGACTGGAAATCGACGAAGCCGGCCAGCGGGCACTGCTGAAGGCCATCAGGAAAAAGCAGGAGAAGGCGCGGCTCGAGCGCAACCAGCGCGCGGCGGCCCTGACCGAGAAGCTGGAAAAGCGGACCATCCCGCGCGAAGGCAGCGATCTGACGTACTTAATCGCCGGCGAGACCGGCGATTACGTGCTGCTGCTGAACGCCCTGGGACAGGGTCTCAACTACTGGAGCCGGCTCATCGACCGGCTGATGCACAACTACCGGGTCATCGTCTGGGAGACACGCGGCATGTTCTCAGAGTCACGGCCTCTCCGCCTCAGCGACCATGTTGAGGACATCGAGGCCATCATGCGCCAGGAAAACATCGAATCCTGCCATCTGGTCGGCTGGTGCACTGGTCCGCAGGCGGCGGTTGAGTTCTACGTGCGGCGTCCGGAAGCGGTCCGGGACATGGTTTTTCTTAACTGCGCCTTCAAGTTCGCCGACCATCCTGAGTTTGAAACCGCCTATGGGAAAAATCTGGAAACTCTGTGCCGGGTCATGCTCGACAAGCCCGCGACGACCCCTTCCATCCGCCGATCCCTCTCCGTGTCGCCGGATATCGATATCGACCTCATGGATGAGAGCGACATCAAGGGCCTCGCCATGAAGGTGCTCGCGCTCACCAACGTCGACCTGCGGAACGACGTGCTCGCGCCCTTTCAGACTGAAGTCACCATGATCAACTACGCCCACCAGATCCTCGACCTTGCGACCTACCCGACACTGGAACACAGCCCCAAAGTCGAGGTCCCCATTCTGGTGCTGGGATGCGAATGCGACCAGGTAGCCAAGCCTGCCAAAGCCAGCACCGCCGCGCAGCTTTTTCCCGACACCCGCCACATCGAATTGCCCGGCGCAAGCCACTACTCTTTTTATGACCGTCCCGAACTGGTCGCCGGCATCATGGAGAACTTCTTCCACGACCCGCTCAAGTCCAAACGGAACGGTTCGTCAGGCAAGTCAAAGTGATTCCGCGGCAGCCGGTTGTAGAATCGGGCAGGGTACATCGTCCTTCATGACCTGCGCACCTTAGTGCGCCGCAGTTCAACTCTTGTTGGCGAACGAAAAGTAGTTTTTCAATGTGGGATTTGCCCCCTCCTGCCCGGGGCAACCCGTCCATTTCGGGACTCATCTGGAAGAGGATAGGCCGGAAAGTCATACCCCGGTGCCAGCCCCCGAAAACCCGAAGATCGCGGGTCACCTGCCGGCCAACGGCCCCCTGCGTTTTTCCGGATGGCGCTAACCCGGGGAGATGCTCTCGCGGCCTGCACGACCCACTTGAACCCCATGCAGAGAACATCATCTGTTCCGCCGGATGAAACGGAGCGCGAACAGATGGTCACTGGAGGCCGCTGGAATGCGTACCGCGCTCGAAGCCGCTGAGACATCGGCGCCAACCCGCTCGACCATCGAGAAACAGGTAGCGGAAATCTGCCGGCAGTTGTTTCCATCGGCGCAAATTGGCGCGCATGACAACCTGCTCGACCTCGGGCTGGATTCGCTGCGGGCGGTGCAACTGGCGGCGCGCATCAGCGAAGCATTCCGGGTGGGCGTTTCGCCGCTTGATATCTTCGAATCGCCTTCCGCCGGCGTCCTGGGCAAACATGTCGAAAGCCTCGTGGAACGCGGCGCGGCGGAGGCCCCCGCAGCAGGCGAATTTGCGGACGCCCCGGAAAACGCCGGCGGGCGGAGGCCGCTTTCCTTCGCGCAGCAGCGGCTATGGTTTCTCAGCCAACTGGAGCCCGCGAGCGCGGCCTACAACGTTCCGGTGCGGCTGCGGCTGAAGGGAAAGCTTGACCCATCGGCCCTGCGGCGCAGCCTGAATGAGATTGTCAGGCGGCATGAAGTCCTGCGCACCAGCTTTCCCGCGACCGATGGCGAGGCCGAACAGAAAATCGCCGCGCAAATGGACGTGGCGGTCGAAGAAATCGACCTCAGCGGACTCGATCCAGCGCGCCGCACGGAGCAGGAAGAGAAACTGACGCGCGAAAAAACATCGGCGCCTTTCGATCTCAGCCAGGGCCCCCTGCTGCGAGTTGCGCTGCTTCGTCTAGCGGAAGACGAGCACCTGCTGCTGGCGGTGATGCACCACATCGTGAGCGACGACTGGTCGATCAGGACGATGGTGCGTGAGCTGGGTCCGCTGTATACGGCGTTCAGCAAAGGAGAGCAACCCCGGCTGCCGGAACTGAAGATACAGTATGCGGATTTCGCCGCCCGCCAGCGCCGGTGGATGACAGGCGAGGCCCCGGCCCGGCAGATCGCCTACTGGAAAAAACAACTGGCGTCAGTCACGCCCCTTGAGTTGCCGCTTGACCGGCCGCGCGCTGCGCAGGCCACGAATGCCGCCGCCCTCCACCGGTTCCACCTTCCAGCCGAACTGGTGCGGGAACTCAGGGCGCTCGGACGGAAAGAAGAAGCTACGCTCTTCATGGTCCTGCTGGCGGCATTTCAAGTGCTGCTTTCCCGCTATTGCAACCAGACAGACATCGCAGTGGGCGCGCCGGCCGCCGGAAGGACTTCCACCGATACCGAAGACCTCATCGGCTTTTTCGTCAACACGGTCGTCCTGAGGACAGACATTGCCGCGTCACCGACTCTCCGCCGGCTTCTGAGGAACGTCAGAAAAGCGGCGCTGGAAGCCTGCGCAAACCAGGATGTTCCGTTTGAGAAGCTGGTGGAAGAACTGCGGCCGAAGCGCGTGCGCGACCGTTCTCCGCTCTTCCAGGCGATGCTGGCGCTGCACAATGGAACCGGCATGCGGCTTGAGCTTCCCGGCCTTGCGATCTCGCCGGAACCGGTCGCTCCGGCGGCCGCCAAGTTCGACCTCACGCTGGCGATCGAGGAGCCGCATGCCGGCGAAGGGCTGAACGGAGCGTGGGAATACCGCGCCGAACTTTTCGATGAGGCCACCATCGCCCGCATGGCCGGTCACTTTGAAACGCTGCTGCGCGGCATGGCGGAAAATTCCGATCAGGCCACCGCCAGCCTGGCTCTCATGACCAGCGAGGAGCGCCGCCAGTTGCTGGCTCGCTGTAACGGAACTCCGGAGGCGTTTCCACACCAACCCGTTCACGAGATTTTCGAAGCACAGGTCCGGCGAACTCCACAGGCCACAGCCGTGGAAGCCGGAAAGCGGCAGCTGACCTTTGAAGAACTGGAGAACCGCGCCGGCCAGTTGGCGCACTACCTGAAAAAGAATGGCGCGGGACCGGAATCATGTGTGGGCATCTGCGCGTTGCCGTCGCCGGAAACCCTGGCGGGCCTGCTGGGAATTCTGAAAGCGGGAGCAGCTTATGTTGCGTTCGACCCGCATTGCCCGCCCTCGCGCCTGTCGATGATGGCGCAGGACTGCGGCATCGAGCTGCTGATCTGCGATGAGCAATCTGAAAAGGCATTCACGGGGCTGGCAAAGTCACTGGTGCGCCTTGATGCCGGCTGGCAGAATTTCGCCGGCGAGAGCGTCAAAGGTCCCAATGCGGGGACGCGTCCGGAAAACCTCGCGTATGTGAGTTATGTTCCCGGACCGGCAGGCCAGCCGGAGGGCGTCGCCATGCCGCATAACCCGATCGGCAATCTGATCCAATGGCAGATGAAGCGGGGAACGGCCGGGCATCCGTGGAGAACACTGGTGTTCCCTTCCATGGGTTTTGACGTCTCAGCGCAGGAGATCTTCGCGACGTGGTGCGCGGGCGGCTGTATCGTGCTGGCGGGTGAGGAAGCGCGGCGCGATCCGGCCGCCTTGTGGCGCATGTTGCGCGAGCAGAAGATTGAACGGGCGTTTCTGCCGGCCTTCATGCTTCAGCAACTGGCTGAATCCAGCGCCGACAAAGGACCCGAGAATCTGAAGGAAATTATTGTTTCCGGCGAGCAGTTCAGGACCACTCCGGCGGCGCAGAAGTTATTTCAGAAGCTGCCCGGATGCACCCTGGAAATCCAGTACGGCGCGCGGGAAAGCCTTGCTGCCACCGCGCACCGCCTCGAAGGCGATCCGGTCCAATGGCCGGCGGTCCCTTCCATCGGGCCGCCGATCGCAAATACGCAGGTCTATGTGCTCGACCAGTACCTGGAGCCGGCGCCGATCGGCGCCACAGGAGAAGTGTTCATCGGCGGCGCGGGCAGCGCGCGCGGATATCTCAACCAGCCCGGCCTTACAGCCGAAAGGTTCATTCCGGACGGTTTCACGCAGACGCCCGGCGGGCGCCTCTATCGCACCGGCGACCTCGCGAAATGGAACCCGTCAGGAGAACTCGAATTCCTTGGCCGGCGCGACCTTCAGGTGAAATTTCACGGGCACAGGATCGAACTGGGAGAAATCGAGGCCGCCCTGCGAGGACATGCAGGCGTGGAACAGGCGGCAGTTGCGCTTCAGGAAGGGCCGGGCGGGAAACGGCTGGTCGCTTACGTCGTCAGAAGCGGCCATGCCGAGGCGACCGACAGCATTCTCAGCCTCTATCTGAAGAAGCGGCTGCCGGAACCCATGACGCCCGCCGCATGGGTCTATCTCGACAATCTCCCGGTGACGCCTGACGGAAAAGTGAACCGCGCCGCACTGACGCCCCCGGCCGGATGGCCGCGCAACGAGACGGAAAAGAAACTGGCGGGTATCTGGGCCAATATCCTGGGCCTGCCGGAAGTCGGAGTGCATGATGACTTCTTCCGGCTTGGCGGACATTCGCTGATGGCGACGCAGATGATCAACTATATCCGCGACACGTTTCGCGTCGATGTGCCCATTCACCGGCTGTTCGAAGCGCCGACCATCGCCCAACTGGCGCAGGTGCTGGAACCGTTGATCCAGTCGGTGGCCGCGGGCGCGACCGCCGCCGCAACGGAAACCCCGCAGATCCAGAGAGTGGCGCGCCGTACCGTCGCGGCGCCGAAACGCTGACCGCGGGCGGCCCGGAGCTAAAAATACCGAGAATGCGGGTGTTTAAGGGACGCCCGCCTCAAAACTAACCATCTCACCCGCGCCCACATTCCGGCCGCCAAGCCCGCTTTCTCCCGGATGCACACGCACCAGGCGCTGCGACCAGAGTTCCATGAATTCATCCACCAGCGGCCCCACTCGTTCGTCCGGAACCCCGCTTCGGCGCATGAGAGCATTCAGGTCTGAAGCGCCGTCGGCCAGTTCCAGCACGCCGAACATATCAGCCGAGATCTCGAACACGGGCACGCCGAAGTAGGCGCTCTTGGTGCTTTCAATGGCCTGGAATTCGCTCGCTTTTCCCGTCTCCCAGTCGATCCTCTTGCGCTTGACCAGCTTTCTCCAGGCGGGCAGTTGCGGCGCCAGCGACAGGGCGGCCTCCCTGATCTCCTCGCGGGATTTCTTGTTCGCCAGACAGTCACCGACCACCAGATAGTTGATCCCCGTCGTCAGGAAACAAGCAACCGCGTCGTCGATGGAATCGACAATGGGCTCGGCGTGGTTATTGAATGAAGTATTCAGCAGGATCGGCACGCCGGAGAGCTTTCCGAATTCATTGATCAGGTCCCAGTATTCAGGATTGGTGGCCCGCGAAACGGTCTGAACGCGGGCGGTGCCGTCGACATGAGTGATCGCGCCCAGCAGCTCGCGGACCTCTTTCCGCACGTTCAGAATGAAGATCATGAACGGAAAATCCGTCTGGTTCGCAGTGGTCTCAAAGTAATCGGAGACCCTTTCTTCCAGGACGGAAGGCGCGAAGGGCCGGTACTGTTCGCGCTTCTTGATCATCTCGTTGATGCGCAGCTTGTTTTCCGCGGGACGCGGGTCGGCAAGAATGCTCCTGTTGCCCAGCGACCGCGGCCCGAATTCCGACCGGCCCTGGACCCAGCCGACCACGGCCCCGTCATTGATCAGCCGGGCGGTCTTCGCGGCAATCGCTTCCTCGCTTGTCCATGAGAAGAAACCCGACCATCGTGCAAGACGATCGCGGACTTCGTCATGCGCGCCCGCGGGCGGGCCAAGAAAGACATGCTTCAGCTTCGCGGGCTGGGCGTTGCGATTGTTCTCATACCACGCTCCCAGGGCGGCCCCCAGAGCGCCGCCCGAATCGTCCGCGGCCGGCTGCACGAACACATTTTCAAAGAGGCCGGAATAGAGCACCTTGCCGTTCATGGTGCAGTTGTGCGCGACGCCTCCGGCCAGGCACAGGTTCTTCTGCCCGGTCTCCTTCTGAAAATGCCGCAAGACATGCATCACGATGTTTTCCAGCATCTCCTGCAGGCCGGCGGCGAAGTCTTTGTGTATCTGAAGGAAGGGATCGCCTTTCCTGCGCGCCTGCTCCACGAGACCGGCGCGGTCGAAGGCGGCCAGCCATGCCAGCTGAGATTCGATGCTGTAGTTTCCATTCGGCAGCAACTGGTGGCATTGCGCGAAGATGTTCCTGAACCGCGCCGGATCGCCGTAAGGCGCGAGGCCCATGACCTTATATTCATCGAACAGCTTGTAGCCCAGAAACCTGATAAGAGTCTGATACAACGCGCCCAGCGATTGCTGCACAGAAAAGGTCTGCAACCTGGTCAGATAGGCGCCCTCTCCCACCAGCACCATGCCCGAGTTGCCGTCGCCTTCGCCATCCACCGAAAGAATGAGGCCCTCATCAAACCCGGAAAGCGAGAATGCGCTCCAGGCATGGGCAAAATGGTGGTGACAGAAGAACAGCCTGTCGCGGACGTCGAGGCCGAAAGCGCGCTTGAACTGGGCGCCAAAATACGACCGCCCGTCGCCGCCCACCCTGTGCGTGGAATCGGTCATCACCATCAGCTTCGCCATTGCGTCGGCGCTGGCCTCGGAAACGTTGGTGGCGATGATATCGACATCCTCCAGCCGGCAGCTTCCCGCTTCCAGACAATACCGAATGGCCTGCACGGGAAAGCAGTTTGAATGCTTGATGCGATTCAGCCGTTCCTCTTCGATGGCGGCCACAATCGCGCCGTCTTTGAGCAGGACGGCCGACCCGTCGTGCCTCTCGAAGACCTCAGACAGATCCTCATCTTCAAATTTCTCTCCTCCGTTGATTCCCAGAATCAGCATTCGTCCTCCTTCAAATTGTTCGACACCGCCACGCGGGCGGAGCAAATCGGCATCAGGTCAAGGGTTGATCGGAAAGTTTCCGCCGCGGGAGGTTTCAGAGAATACCAGGCAGCGAATACGAAAGGACGAAGATATCCTCAGCCGCGGGACGGGCGACGAGGGGGGTCCGCGGCCGAAGACTGCGCCGCCGCGGCATCGCTGGAAGCAAGGCGGCCCAGATGAGCGGCAATCTGATCGAGCAGAAGCGATTCAGAGCTCTTGAGAAAAAAGTGGTTCCCGGGAAACATGTGCAGCGAAAAATGCGACGTTGTATGCACACCCCATCCGGCCAGGTCGTCGCGCGTGATCTCCGTATCAGCGAGGCCGCCGAACGCGGCGATAGGACAGCCGAGCGGCGGCGCGTGTGTATAGCGATAACATTCCACCATTTCAAAGTCGGCGCGCACGATGGGAAGCATCATGCGCAGAAGTTCGGGCTCGTTCAGAACATCTTCGGGCGTGCCCCCCATCCGCCGCAATTCGGCAAGCAGGGCATCTTCTGGCAGGTCGTAAAGCGGCGCTTCTCTGGGCGGCAACTGGGGAGGGCGCCTGCCGGAAGCAAAAAACCGGACCGGCTCGATCCCATGACGCGCGCGCAGGAGCTGCGCCAGTTCAAAGCCGATCAGCGCTCCCATGCTGTGCCCGAAGAATGCAAATGGTTTGTCGAGATAATCCTGGAATTCCAATGCCATGTCGGCAACCAGGGCCATCAGGTCACGGGCCGGAGGCTCCTGCGTCCGGATTTCCCTTCCGGGGAGCTGTATCGGGCAGACTTGCGCCACGCCACGCAATGAGCGTATCCACGGACGGAAAACATACGCGCCGCCTCCGGCAAAAGGGAAACAGAACAGGCGGATCCCCGCGCCGGGGCCTCCGTTCTTCAGAAGATGGGCGTTGGCGATGAACTTGCCTTGCATGGCTGACCGGGATGAAACAACAGCCGTCACCGTCTTGCGGCGGAGCGGCATGGACCAAACGGGACTCAAAGAACGCATGGGCGGAAGATTTCTTCCGCCCATGAGCTGAAGGAGAGCGCGAAATCAGCTCTCGCGCAATGCGATGATCGGGTCCACTTTCGCAGCGCGCCGGGCCGGAACATAGCTCGCCAGGAGTGAAACCACCATGAGGATGAGCGGTACGGCAAGAAACACCAGCGGGTCGATCGGGTGCACCCCATACAGAAGCGCTGAGATCGCCGGCGCAAAGATGCCCGAGCATATAAGCCCGATCAGCACCCCGACGCCCGCCAGCACCGCCCCCCGGCTCATGACCATCTTGCCGATCATAGAGGGTTTGGCGCCCAGCGCCATGCGCACGCCGATCTCGTGGGAGCGCTGGCCAACCATGTAGGCGAGCAGGCCGTAGATTCCCACTGACGCCAGCACCAGCGCCAGGCCGGCGAACACTCCGACCAGTTCGGCCGAGAAGCGGCGCGAAGCCAGGGAACCCGCAATGACCTCATTCATGGAGCGCACATTGAACACCGGCAGCCCCGGATCGAGCAACTGCACCTCGCGCCTGATCTGCGGCTCAAGACCGGCGGCCGACAACGAAGTGCGCATCACCAGATGCATGGCTTTGATGTTCGGCACCTGATAAAACGGCTGGTAGACATGCGGCTTGCCGAATGTGTCGAGACCGTCGCTCCGGATGTCCTTGATCACTCCGACCACGGTCGTCCAGGGCGGGTTGGTGACGGCACGGCCCAGGCTTAAACGGCGGCCGATCGGGTCACGGTCAGGGAAATAGCTGCGCGCCGTGCTTTCGTCGATGATCGCGACCAGTAGCTTGCCGGGCTGATCGTCTTCGGTGAAGAACCGTCCGCTCACCAGAGACGCCTGCAGGACCTTGAAGTACTCGGGCGTGACTCGCGTCACTTCCGCGACCAGGCCCTGGCCGGATTCAACCGGACGGTCTTCCAGATTAATAGCGGCCCGCCGGGTCGAGTGGATGACCGGCAGGTCGGTAGTCATCGAGACCAGCTCAACACCCGGAAGAGCGCTCACGCGCCGGATGGATTCCTTGACAAAGGTGTTCAGGGTGTCCTCCGAGGCATAGCGGTCCGCGGCGGGGTTGTTGGGAACAGGAAGCCAGATGCTGGCGGCCACCACCTTCGACGGATTGAATCCGGGATTTTCCTGAAGCAGTCCCCAGAACGTGCGCAGAAGCAGGCCGGCGCCGACCATCAGCATCACGGCGATGGCCAGTTCCGAAGCGATCAGTATGCCGCGCACGCTGGCCGTCTTGCTGCTGGTCCCGGACCCTCTGGCGCCTTCCCTGATGGCCATGGCAATGTCGGCCCTTGAAGACTGCAGCGCCGGGGCCAGACCGAAACCGATTCCGGCAAGCACTGAAATGAACAGAGCGAAGAGCAGCACCACCAGATCAACATGCACTTCACCCAGGCGGGGAATGTTGGCGGGCATCAGACGCACAAAATGCAGGGCGGCAACGGCGGTCAGAACACCGATCACGCCCGCCAGCACCGACAGAATCACGGATTCGGTGAGCAACTGGCGGATCATCCGCGAGCGGCTCGCTCCCATGGCCAGACGGACGGCCATTTCCCGCTGTCTTCCCGAAGCCCGGGCCAGCAGAAGGTTGGCGATGTTGACCGAGGCAAGAAGAATGACCATGATCACCGCGGCCATCAGCACCAGCAACATGGGTCTGACGTTGCCGACGAGAGATTCCTGCAACGGCTCTATTTCGATGGTCCACTGCGAGCCGGCGGGATAGTCATTCGGATATTGCGCGCGCAGCTGGGCCGTAAGATTGTCAAGGCGCAGTTGCGCCTGCTCCCGTGACATGCCGGGCTTGAGCAATCCGATCGCTCCCGGCAGCAGACGCAGAGCGCGGTTCGGCTTGGGGAAAGGATTGGCGCGGAACCCGGCCGTCATCCAGACGTCAACATCCGTGGCGACCGTGCTGCCCGGATGGCGGAATCCCGGCGGAAGGACTCCGATCACGGTGTACGGATCGTTGTCGATCAGCAGCTTGCGGCCAAGGACATTGGGGTCCCGGCCAAATCCGCTGGCCCAGAGACTGTCGCTGATCACCGTTCCTTCGGCAAAACCCTCAGCCGTGTCGACGGGACCAAAAACCCGCCCGAGTTGCGCCGACGTTCCGAGCATCGAAAAGTAATTGGGGCTGACGCCCAGCATTTCAAGACGCTGCGGATGCTCGGTGCCGGTCAGGTTTGCGTCGGCCGCCCATGTAATGGATATCTGATCAAATATCCCGGAACGGTTGAGATCGTCGATTTCGGGAACGGCGAAAGGAATGTCGCGCGCGCCGACACTGCGATTGACGCTTATAATTTTCATCAGGCGGTCAGCGTCAGGAAACGGAAGGGGCCGTAACAGGACTGCGTTAACGATGCTGAAGATCGCCGTGTTCGCGCCAACACCCAGGGCCAAGGAAAGAATTGCCACGATCGTAAAACCGGGGCTCTTCAACAGGAGTCGCAAACCGTAGCGCACATCCTGAAACAGAGTACTCATCTAGACCTCCCCAAACGCTGGCTATTATACAGGCAATTAATCCGGAAATTGCACCCCGGAAAGCAAGAGACTGGTGTTGGTACCTTCGGGATTTGCCGGGGCGCATCAGCGGCCCCCGGGCCGCGACGGTCCCTCGCCCGCTACGATGCGGTCTCCACGGCAAGAGATTGTGCGATGAGGTCGCGCAAACCCAATGCCAGGGCCTTCACATGCGGCTCCTGCAGCATCGAAAAATGATCGCCGGGAGTCTCGTGGACCTCTACACCGCCCGCCGCCAGCCGCCCCCAGCCTCTCGCGGAATCGGGACCTGCGCTTCCGCCTTGCGCTTCCCCGGAATTTCCGTTTTCCGAAAATTTTCCGGACTTGAACAGCGCCACGCGACCCTGATACGGCCCTCCGGAATAATTCAGCGCTATCTCGAGGCTGGTTTTGAAGGATTCAAAGCGCCTGCGGAAATCCGTGAATGGCAACTCGTGCGCGATCACGCCGGCTTTGGCCGCCTCAGACCACAGACGATTGAGCTGCGCCGTCGGGGGCAAGGCCCCGATCTCATCCCATGACGGCCGCAGAGTTTCCATCAAGCCCAGTTCCTCGATGAACTGCTTCACGGCCCGCGCCCGGCTGGATTTTTCATCGGCCGGCGCACCGGCCAGCACGGGAGCGTCGATGAGCACGACGCTCGCGACATCCTGCCCCTGTTGCCGCAACTGTTTTGCAATCTCAAACGCGATGACGCCGCCACTTGACCATCCGCCGATGAAGTACGGTCCGGCGGGCCGGAAGGCACGAATGGCGCCGGCATATTCGGCGGCCATGGCCTCCAGTTCGCCGTGTGGAGCGAGGTCGGGATTCGTGCTTCTGGACCGCAGGCCATACAGGGGCTGGTCGGGCGCCAGGCTGGCCCCAAGGGCGGCATAGGAACGAAGGTCCCCATCCGCGGAATGGACTATAAATAATGGTGGGTTCTGCCCGCCCGGCTGGATAGGAACGAGCGGCGACCAGGACGGGGCCTCGGGCGCCTGGCGCAGAAGCTGCGATATCTGCTGGATCGTCGGGCCGTCGAATACCGCCGCCAGCGGAAGATTCCTGCCCGTCTGCTGCTGGATCTTCGCGATGAGCCGGGTGGCGAGCATGGAGTGACCGCCGATCTCGAAAAAATCGTCCTCGATGCCGATCGGACGCGCCACCAGCAGTTCTTCCCAGAGCCGGACCAGTTTTTCCTGCATCGCATCCCGCGGAGGCGCGTACCGCCGCGCGGTCCTAGCGAGCGCCCTGTCCGGCAGGGGCAGCGCGGCGCGGTTCATCTTTCCATTGGGCGTCAGCGGCATCTTATCGAGCCTTACGACATGCGAGGGGACCATGTATTCAGGAAGGCTGTCCTGTATGTGTTTCTTCAATTCATCGCCGCCGGAAGACAGGGCCATACTGGTCACCACGTAGGCCACCAGGCGCTTGTCGCGCGGCGCCACCTCGCGGACCATGACGACGGCCTCCTGCACTCCCGGATGCCTGAGCAGGGCCGATTCAATCTCTCCCAGTTCGATACGGAAGCCGCGCAGCTTCACCTGATGGTCGAACCGCCCAAGGAACTCAAGCTCCCCGTTGCGGTTCCATCTCGCCTTGTCGCCGGTTTTGTACATCCGTTGACCGCCGGCGCCGCCTGCGCCGCCGTCAGCAAACGGGTTTGGAACAAATCGCTCCGCAGTCAGGTCCGGGCGATTCAGGTATCCACGGGCGAGACCGGAGCCGGCGATATAGAGTTCGCCCGCCACGCCCGCGGGCGCCGGTTGAAATTCCCGGTCCAGCACATAAATCCTCGTCTTTGCGATGGGCCTGCCGATCGTGACGCCGCCGTCTTCCCGTTTCAGTCCCGCATAGGTCGAGTAGGTGGTGTCTTCCGACGGCCCATACAGATTGCACACGCGCGCGATGTTCCGCTGCTCGTAGATCTGTTCCACCAGGCTTCTGTGCAGGGCTTCGCCGGCAAGATTGATTGTCTTGACAGAGTCCGGTATGCCTTTCATGCGGACCAGTTCCCCGATGGCTGAGGGCACGGTGTTCACCAGCTTCACCTTGTCCGTGCCTTTCCACTGCGGCAGATCGAGCGCGTTCCGCCCCAGGAGCACTTTTCCGCCCCAGCTCAAGGGAACAAATATTTCGAAAACTGAAAGGTCAAAGCAGATCGAAGTGGAAGCCAGCACGCCGTCGAGTTCTTCTTTCGTGTACACTTCCCGCGCCCAGTGCATCAGCACACTGGCATTTTCATGCACGATGCCCACACCCTTCGGCTTGCCGGTTGAGCCTGAGGTGTAGATCACGTAAGCCAGGTTCCACGGATCGACCTTGACTCCCGGATTTTCGGCGCTCTCCTTATTAATATCGGCCCATTTTTCTTCCTGACAGACCACATGGGCCCGGTGCGAGCCCAGGCGGTCGGCAAATTGCTGCTGCGTGAGCACTACCGCGGCCTGGCCATCGTTCACCATGAATTCCAGCCGCTCGCGGGGATAGCCGGGGTCCAGCGGCAGGTAGGCGCCTCCGGCCTTCAGGATTCCCAGCAGACCGGCCACCAGTTCCGGCGAGCGGTCCATGCAGATGCCCACCCGCACTTCCGGCCCCACGCCCAGTTTTCGCAGATAATGGGCCGCCTGATTGGCGCTCCGGTTCAGGTCGCTGTATGTCATCTGCTGGCGGCCCGGACCGGCCTCCAGCGCCACGGCCTGAGGCGTCCTGAGCGCCTGCTCCTCGAACAGGCCAATTAATGTCGTTTCGGGATACACCGCGTCTGTCCGGTTCCATTCCACCAGGACCCGCTGCCGGTCTTTTTCCGTCAGCAGTGACAGGTCCCGGATTCGCCGCTCCATCACCATTTCCATCACCGATTCTCCGCGATTGTGTTGATTAAAATTCCCTGCTCCCTGGACCAGCCGCCCCCGTCAGGCGCTCACGGCGACCGCGCCGGTCTCCACCGGTTCAGAGACGGGCTGCTCGTCTTCACCCGCTATTTCTTTCAGCAAATGCCGATAGTGCTCAAGAAGGTCGTCCATGGTCTGCGCGTCAAATTCAGGGCGTGAAGAGGCGCACTGAAGAGAGATTCCGCCGGCGCCCGCGCAGATGGCGATCGTGAACGGGAAATTCCCGTGGAACATCAGACCCGGTCCAAATTCAATCGCTTTCGAGGCCGCTGCTGTTCCGGCCGCAGCCGCTTTTTCCGGGAAGTCATTGAAGATGTCAACCACATGATCTAAGAACGGCGCGCCGGCTTCCCAGTTGGCGCATTCCTGTATCTGTCTGATTGAAAGGGAGCGGTGACGGAAGGCTTCGCATCGTCTTTCTTCGACCTGCCGGAGCCAGGGCGCCAGCAGATCATCTCCGCCGACCCGCAGCCGTAATGGGAGAACGATGGCGAAGGGACCGATTGCGCCGCCGGCGGCGGTGTGGTCATCCTCCGGGCGTCCGTCTGCCGCAACGCCGAACACTACGTCGTCCTGCCCTGTATAGCGTGACAGCAGCACCGCCCATGCTCCCAGCAGGACGGACGTTAATCCCAAACCGCTGGAATCCGCAAGGTCGCGCAGACGCTCGGCAAGCGGCGGCGGAACGAACTTTCTGCTCAGAGATATTTCACAGTCGCCGGGCCCGGAAACCGGCAACGCCGCGCCCAGCAGGCTGGCGGAAGAGAAATCCTTGAACTCACTGCGCCAGAACTCCAGGTCTTCCATCCGCGCCCCTCCGGCAGGCAAGGCGGGTTCCTGATAAGAAGTCGCTACGGCGGG